>ERZ773359.5710-NODE-5710-length-11692-cov-16.398728_pt1 | contig 11692 bp, 11 predicted proteins | sample MGYA00374955_ERZ773359 | MGnify/ENA primary metagenome ERZ773359 (study PRJEB29098, sample SAMN04486028) | biogas fermenter metagenome | study: EMG produced TPA metagenomics assembly of the Biogas fermentation microbial communities from Germany - Plant 4 DNA1...
GTACGGAGATTAGTTCAACTTGTTATTGCAATTCAGGGAGACTTATAGGAGTTTTTTTATGGAAAATAATTTAGATTACTTAAAACAACTTAACCCGGAACAGAGGGAGGCCGTTCTGCACAAAGAGGGCCCCCTGCTTATCTTGGCCGGTGCCGGAAGCGGCAAGACCAGCACCATGACCCATCGTATCGCCCACCTGATCCGAGAAGAGGGAGTTTCTCCGTATGAGATCCTGGCCGTTACATTTACCAACAAAGCGGCAAAAGAAATGAGGGATAGGGTGGAAGCTCTGATCGGAGAGGCGCAGGGAATGTGGATCCTCACCTTTCATTCCGCTTGTCTTCGAATTCTTCGCATGTATGCGGATCGCCTGGGATACAGCAGAGATTTCGTAGTTTACGATCCGGCAGATCAGAAGACTATCATAAAAAATTGCATGAAAGAACTTGGCGTTGATGAAAAAAGGTATACTGTAGAATATTTTCTTTCGATTATCAGCGATTGCAAGGAAAAAGGGATAAACCCAGCGGAGTTTGCTGAGGAGAATGCAGGTAACCCCAGAGGCAAGATTGCCGCTGAAATTTTCAATGCTTATGAAAAAACGCTGCGAGCCAATCAGGCCATGGATTTCGACGACCTTCTGCTTCAGGCTGTCAGACTGTTTGAACAGGACGAGGAAGTGCTCGGCCGTTTTCAACAGAGGTTCAGATATATAATGGTAGATGAATACCAGGACACAAACTATATGCAATATCGATTCATCCGGTTGCTGTCGCAAGTTCATAATAACATCTGCGTAGTAGGAGACGATGATCAGTGTATCTATCAATGGCGCGGGGCTGACATAAACAACATATTGAATTTCGAGAAAGATTTTCGAGGCGCGAAGGTTGTCAAGCTGGAGAGAAATTATCGATCCTATGGCAATATACTTTCCGCCGCCCACTCCGTCATCCGGAACAACCAGGGAAGGAAACCAAAGAAGTTTTGGACGGAAAAGGATGAAGGTGAAAAGGTACATTATTTCCGTGCAGAGGATGATAAAGACGAGGCTAGCTACGTCGCCTACGAAGTAGACAAGCTATGTGGCAGGGGGCGCAAGTATTCGGATTTTGCTGTGCTTTATCGTACCAATGTGCAGTCCAGGCTCTTTGAAGAGGCTTTCCGCTCCAGGGGAATTCCCTACCGGATATTAGGCGGATTCCGGTATTACGACCGCAAGGAAGTAAAGGATATGGTTGCCTATATGCGGCTTGTGCAAAATCCCGCCGACGATCTCTCTTTGGAACGGATCATCAACGAGCCAAAACGGGGAATCGGACAAAAGACGCTGGAAAAGCTCAAAATGCTTGCTGCGGTCCAAAACCAGAGCATCTTCCAAGTCTTGATGGATCCGGAGATCATGCAAGGATTGCCGGGCAAAGCGGGAGAAAACCTGTATCAGCTGGCGGAAACTATAAGCCGGCTTTCCCAGGAACAGGATAATCTCAAAATATCCGATATTTATGATGTACTTTTGGTGAGAACCGGGTATCTACAAGCATTAGAGAGACAAAATACTGTAGAGGCGAAAACGCGGATCGAAAACTTACTGGAATTCAAATCGGTAATCTATGATTACGAAAAGACCAAAGAGGACGCGGGGGAGCCGGACAGCCTGAGCGAATTCATGGAGTCCATCGCCCTTATGGCAGAAGTGGACAATTTGGATCCTGAAGAGAACGCGGTGGTTATGATGACGCTGCATAGCGCCAAAGGACTGGAATTTCCGGTGGTTTTCATGGTAGGAATGGAGGATGGCCTTTTTCCGAGCTGGCGGTCATTTGAACGCAATGACGGATTGGAAGAGGAGAGGCGCCTCTGTTATGTTGGGATGACCCGGGCAATGGAGAAACTTTATTTGACAAGCGCGGGAATCCGAACGATTTACGGGAAAACAGATTATACGAGAGAGTCCATGTTCTTAAGGGAGATCGACAAAAAGGTGCTTGAGGGCGATGCGATCTTTACGGGAAGCAGCTTCGACCGGTACAGCGGAACCGTGTCCAAATCTTCTTATTCGGATGAGGAGGAAATTTTTCGTCCCTTTGCACAGATACGGGCAATCAAGCAGAGCAGTGCTGCCAAACCCAGGCTGACCGCTGCCGATCTGGAACCGGGGAGCATGGTAAAGCATACGAAATTTGGAGAGGGTCAGGTAATTGCAGTAGAGGGCAATGCGGTTACGGTGATCTTCGACAGCGTGGGAACGAAAAAACTGGCAATCGATGTTGCCCCGCTTACCAAGCTTTAATTGTAATTTGAGGGGCTTAAAAGGAGGCATCATGGACGACAAGTTTCAGCTCATGCGGGAAAAGATTCAGATCTTGAATCGGGCGGCGAAAGCATATTACAATGAAAATCGGGAAATCATGTCTAATCTGGAGTACGACAGGCTATACGATGAACTGTCGGAGCTGGAGAAGGAAACGGGCGCGGTGTTGTCCGGCAGCCCCACGGTTCGTGTAGGCTACGAGTCGGTCAACAGCCTGCCAAAAGAAAGACATGAAAGGCCTATGCTTTCTTTGGATAAGACGAAGGACGTGGAAGTTCTGAAACAGTGGTTAGGGGAGCAGAAAGGATTGCTCTCCTGGAAGCTGGACGGACTTACCATCGTATTAACCTATCGAGAGGGTAAGCTGGTGAAAGCCGTTACCCGCGGCAACGGCGAGGTGGGCGAGGTGGTCACCAATAATGCCAAAGTTTTTGTGAATATCCCATTGGAGATTCCTTATCGGGGAGAGCTAATCCTCCGAGGTGAGGCCGTGATAAGCTATGCCGATTTCAACGAGCTTAATAGTCGTCTTGCAGAAATTGAGATCAAGTACAAAAATCCCCGCAATCTCTGCAGCGGTTCCGTGAGGCAGCTGAACAACAAGATCACTGCGGAAAGAAATGTTCACTTCTTCGCCTTCGGCGTTGTGAAAGCCGAAGGAGTAGACTTTGACAATTCCAGAAAGGTTCAGACGAACTGGCTTTCGAAACAGGGTTTTGATGTGATTCCTTACAGAGAGGTGGATCGGGACAATTTGGAGGAAACCGTAAATTGGTTCAGCGAACAGGTGGAAGACTACGGATTTCCTTCCGATGGACTTGTTCTTATTTATGATGACATTCAATACGGGGAAAGCCTGGGAGCCACCGCTAAATTTCCCAGGGATTCCATAGCTTTTAAATGGCGGGACGAGATCAAGGAGACGAAACTGTTGGAAGTGGAATGGAGCACCTCAAGAACGGGGCTCATAAATCCCATCGCCATATTTGAACCTGTTGAGCTTGAAGGCACTACGGTGAGCCGGGCCAGCCTTCACAATATCAGCATCATGGAAGGCCTGGAACTGGGCATCGGGGACGAAATTCGCGTTTACAAGGCAAACATGATCATTCCACAGGTGGCGGAAAACCTTACAAGGAGCGGAACTGTCCCTATCCCCGAAAACTGTCCCGTATGCAGAGAGCCTGCGCATATCAGTCAGGAAAACGATGTCAAAGTACTGTATTGTCCTAACGAAGAATGCCCTGCCAAGCATGTAAAAGCTTACACCCACTTTGTGAGTAGAGATGCCATGAACATAGACGGTCTTTCTGAGTCCACCATTGAGAAGTTCATGGCTAAGGGATTGATTCATGGGCCAGCAGATATTTTCCGCATCGAGGGACATAAAGCAGAGATAGTTAACATGGAAGGCTTTGGAGAAAAGTCCTTTCAGAACCTGGTGGACTCCGTCAACAAGGCAAGGAACACCAACTCTGTCAGATTGCTTTACAGCTTGGGAATTCCCAATATAGGACTTTCCAACGCCAAGGCCATCTGCAAGCATTTCAACTACGATTGGCAGGCCATACAATCGGCAAAATATGACGACCTTATTAAAATATACGGCATCGGCGATGTTATGGCGAAGGCTTATGTGAAGTTCTTTGAGAATGAAAAGAACATCAGGATGGTAGAGGATATTCTGTCAGAAATCCGGCTTGAAGAGGTGGAGATTCCATCCGGCCAGTTGCTCTTTGAAAATCTGACTTTTGTAATAACCGGTTCGGTGGAACATTATAAAAACCGCAATGAGCTGAAAACGGCCATTGAAGAAAAAGGCGGAAAGGTAACGGATTCCGTTACCAAGAATACAGATTACCTTATCAACAACGATATCTCTTCCACCTCATCGAAAAACAAGAAGGCAAAGCAACTGGGCATTCCTATCATTACCGAGGAACAACTTATTCAATGGATGGAAAGCGGATCAAATACAAATATAAAATAAAGTAAAGTATTAAAAGAAGTATATTGGAGGCAATTGGAGGCATTATGAAAACGGGAAAATTGGACAGCGGGCTGCTGGAAGAGATGGTTTTCAAGCATTTCAAATACAGGAGGCCGGAAGTCATTACCGGACCCGGAATCGGTGAAGATTGCGCTGTGGTGGATTTCGGAGAATACGACTGCGTATTGTCAACAGACCCTATAACGGGAGCGGTAGCCGACATTGGCCGTTTGGCAGTCCAGATTTCCTGCAACGATATTGCCTCAAACGGCGTGGAACCCCTGGGCATTCTGTTGGCTTGCATGCTGCCTGAGGGGACTACCGTTGAAGAAATCGATGAAATAATGCGACAGGCGGCAGAAACTGGCGAGGCTCTCGGAGTTATGATCATCGGAGGTCATACGGAAATAACGAAAGCTGTCAATACTCCCGTCATCGTATCCACCGCATTGGGACGGACTGTGAAAGGTAAGTCACAGAGCGCGACAAATATGAGGCCCGGAGATTGGATCCTGATTACCAAGCAGGGAGGGCTTGAAGGAACGGGTATTATAGCCAGCGACCATGAATCCAGGTTGAAAGACATCCTTACAGATGAGGAAATTTCAGAAGCCAAAGCCATGCTCGATCAGGTTTCCGTTGTGAAAGAAGGTGTCATCGCAGGAAGGATCGGCACGGCGGGCATGCACGATATTACGGAAGGGGGAATATTGGGTGCCGTCTGGGAAATGTGTGAGAGATCAGGAACTGGAGCGGAGGTTTGGGCCGACGAAATTCCGTTGGCTCCCGTAACGAAAAAGATCTGCGCTCACTTCGGCATAGATCCTCTTCGATTGATTTCCAGCGGCAGCATGATGATTATGGCCCATCCCGAGCAAAAAGATGAACTGATGCGGGAGATCAGATCGGCAGGTATTGCCATTACCTGTGTCGGCAGGGTGACGGAAGCCTCGCAGGGACGGATGCTGATCAGCGGGAACCGGCGGATTCCCATTGAGGCTCCCAAAAGCGACGAGCTTTATAAGGTGGTGTTCGGCTGATTTCTGCCGGAATTATCGTCGACCCGGCGGAGCACGTCATCCATTTTGTCCAGCAGATCTTCCGCCGTGTCCTCCACTTTATCGCCGACTCGGTTCATCAGCCCTTCGGCTTTGCCGGCTGCTCTTTCGATCCTGTTCTCAGCCTTGTTTTTTAGGCTTTCGGCTCTGTCTCGAACCTGGTCCGCAGTATCCTTCATTTCATCCCACGCATCGTCTGCAGCATCCTTGACATCATCCCACATATTGTCAGCAGCATCTTTAACTTCATTCCAAGCGTTGCTCATTGCATCCTTCATCTCATTTCGCGCTTTATTTGTTTGATTGTTTATACGGTTCATCCTTTTTTCTTCCTTTCATGTTGTTATGAATTTTATGACCTTATTTTGCCAAGGATTTATTAATTTATTCAGTTCATGATTGCAATTCAGACGATAATGTGGAGCCTGAGCCAAACTGCCGGTCGTATCAATGCATTGACTCTATTGCCCTCATCCTATATAATTAAAATAAATAAATTGCCTTTTGGCAGCTTCGCCTGGCATGGTCCGGGTCCTGCGCAATAAGAATCTGTGAACCTCGTCAGGTCCGGAAGGAAGCAGCGATAAACGGAACCTCTTATGTGCCGCAGTTAAGCCTGGTCCATATCCATGCGAGGCTGGCAAAGGGCAATTTATTATGGCTAATTATACATTTCAAACGGTAGATTTCCCAAAGCATTATTTAAATCAAAAATTGAGGAGCAGTCATGCACCAAGCTTTGTATCGGAGTTTTCGTCCGGAGACCTTTGACGGGATCCTGGGACAAGAGCACATAGTTAAGATATTAAGCAACCAAATCCGAAGCGGAACCACAGGCCACGCATACCTGTTTTGCGGTACAAGAGGAACAGGAAAGACCACTACTGCAAGAATTCTGGCAAAAGGCGTTAACTGCATGGCGCCGCAGGAGTATAGGCCGTGCGGGGTTTGCGAGAATTGCATTGCCATCAGGGACGGTGTTTTTCTCGATGTGATCGAAATTGACGCCGCATCCAATAACGGAGTGGATAATATACGTGAACTGCGTGAAAGTGTAAAGTATCCGCCGGCTGCCGGAAGGTGTAAAGTATATATAATCGATGAAGTCCATATGCTGACTTCCGGCGCTTTCAACGCTTTGCTTAAAACCTTGGAAGAACCGCCGGCTTATGTCATGTTTATACTTGCTACTACCGAACCACAGAAGCTGCCGGCCACAATACTTTCTCGTTGCCTGAGGCTGGATTTTCACAGAGTGTCCGAAAAATTGCTGCGAGATGGAATGCGTGAGATCTGTGAAAGCTTGGGTGTTAAAATTTCCGACAGCGCCTTGGGAATTATAGCTGCCAACGGAGACGGCTCGGTGCGGGACAGTCTTTCCATCCTGGACCAATGCATAGCTGCTGCAGGGAAAGAAGTTACACGGAAGGACGTACTTGACGTCCTCGGGACATCGGGCGAGGAAGTATTCATCCAGTTGACAGATATGGTGGACCAGGGAAAGGCTGCCGATGCATTGCTCTTGTTAGATCGCATCCTTTCCGAAGGAAAAGAAGTCAGGCAGTTGATGAAGGATTGGATCGCTCATTACCGGAGTCTCATGTTGACAAAGTTTATCCGAAATCCGGAAGACCTGTTAAACGTATCGGAGGAGAACATGGAGCGAATTCGTGAGCAGAGCATGCGGATCCACATGTCTTCGATCAACGATAGTATTCTCGATTTGGCTCGCACTCTTTCGGAGGCGAAATGGTCCACACAACCGCGGATATTGTTGGAACTCTGCATACTTAGATTAGCTTCCGGCGGAAATCTCGAAAATCTTTCCCCGGGCTCCATGTCCCACGATAGAAAGAAAACTACCGGAAAGAAGATAGAAAAGAAAAAGAAAGAGTCGGAACCGGTTGAAAAGCATTCTGCTGCACTCGATGTGGCTCCCGATGTTAAGCAGGTTCCGGATAACGATACTAATATCAAAAAACTTACTGAAACAGATATTGATGATGCTGAACAAGTTGCGGGCACTGACGTTGATGTGGAACAAGTTCCGGACGCGGGTACTGATTCTGACCAAGTTGCGGACACGGGCATTGATGTGGAAAAAATCTGGGACAAGATTCTTGAGGAAGGGGAGTCTCAGAAGACGACATTTAATGTCCTGAGAAGGGGTGCCCGGCTGGTTGCCGTCGAGGAGAATTGCTTCCGATTGGAAGTGGGCAATGAAGTAACGTTGCGTTATGCTAAAGACAACGCCGATTATATATCACAACTCTTAGAAAAGTATACAGGCAGAGCCCTGAAGATGGATTGTGTATTGGTTGATCAGGATAGAAGAGCTCAAGAAGAAAAAAGCGCGGAAGAGCTGGCTTGTGAGTTAGGGAACTGCCTCAATATCAACATTGAGGTTAAATAAGGAGGAAAATAATGGGTAGAGGAATGCGTGCGGGCAAGAAGCCCGGCGGCGGCGGCCAGGCCGCAATGCAGAAGCAGTTGCAGCAAATGCAGGCTATGCAGAAAAAGATGGAAGAGCTGCAGTCTAAGCTTGAAGAGCAGGAAGTAACAGCGACTGCGGGTGGAGGAGCGGTCAGCGTCACCGTAAATGGCAAGAGAGAGCTTACGAACATAGTGATAAAACCGGAAGCGGTAGATCCGGATGATGTAGAAATGCTGCAAGATCTAATTATGGCTGCCGTAAACGAAGGAATGCGTCAGATTGAAGAAATGTCCGCCAGTGAGATGCAGAAACTTACCGGCGGACTGGGCATCCCTGGACTATAGAGAGGAGATGTCCGGGCACATGAAGTATTATGCGAAGCCTTTGACCAACTTGATTAATCAACTCTCCAAGTTGCCGGGTATCGGTGGAAAGACGGCCCAGCGGCTGGCTTTTCATATTTTGTCCATGGATGAGAAGGACGCAATAGCGATAGCAGATGCTATCGTGGAAGGGAAGCGTTTCATGAAATACTGTTCCGTCTGCGGGAATCTTACGGATCAGGATCCATGCAGTATCTGTTCCGATGCGACCAGGGACCGAAAGGTGGTATGCGTGGTGGAAAGCGCAAAGGATGTGGCTGCTATGGAACGCATTCGCGAATATAACGGGCTTTATCATGTGCTTCACGGAGCAATTTCCCCGATGGAAGGAATTGGGCCGGAGGACATAAATTTAAAATCATTGATTGTTCGACTGAGGGAAAATGATATTGATGAAGTGATCTTGGCGACGAATCCCAATATAGAGGGCGAGGCTACGGCCATGTATATAGCCCGACTCATCAAACCGTCGGGCATAAAGACAACCCGTATAGCCCACGGGATTCCGGTAGGAGGAGATCTGGAATATACGGATGAAATCACATTGACGAAAGCAATCGAAGGCAGACGGGAATTATGATCATACTCCCATCTGCCTTTTTGCCATTTTAAGAAGATATTCATATCTGGATCTCGCCGCCATAATATCGTATGCGGCGTAATCGATCAGATCCGGATCTGTAACTTCGTTGAAACGCTTTTCTGCCAGCTTCAACTGGATTTCGGCATCGCGAATGGATGCGTAGAGTTTTTCTTCTTCGGTCTGATTGTGGGGCAGGTTCAGAAAGTGTCGATACATTTTATCTGCAACTCCCTTCACTCCGATAAAACTACTATCCATAACCTCACAGATCCTTTCCTCTTTTGTTATAAACTTCTATTGTTATTCAATTCTATTCTATGCATATTCAGCATATTTTATACAAAATATGGACAGAACTGTTCTCAAGAGGTGAATAGATTATGGAAATGAGCACGGAAATCGGCATTTTGCTTGCGTATGGTTTTGGCATCCTGGTCTTGTATATTTTGGGCTATCTTCTTCTGGTACCTCTCAAATTTCTGCTTAAACTGATAGGAAACAGCATATTAGGCGGGTTGTTTATTTTAGCTATCAATTGGGTCGGCGGACATTGGGATCTTCATATTCCGCTGAACTTCTTTTCGGCGCTCTTTGTGGGTATTTTAGGACTTCCCGGTGCAATTCTGTTGCTGATATTGAATAATTTTCTGTAACGTAGCGGCGAGATGAAACTAATAATGAATTGTGTCTACCGTCAGCACGATAATAAAAACTACAAATAAGAACCTGTCTATTTTTAAGGTCTAATATATACAATTAAGTTCTGAAACTGAGCCATGTCCTCTTTCGAGTTTCAAACATTCTTTGCATTCGAATTAAATGCTGATACCACCTAAGTATAGCAAATTAATAGTTATAATATCGCAAATATGAAGTTGCATATTTTCTGAAAATTATATAAAATTAATTATCAAATTATCTATATATTGGAATTGCTTTCGTTTAATGTTTGTTTTGTTTGCGCAGTTAATCGCAGTTAATAATGTAGGGAAACATGAAATTAAAACAGTTCAAATGATGGAGGAAATGGTACAGGAACACCGACTATAAGCGTTGACGGGAACGAGAATGGCAAATAACTTCTTACAGTCACAGGCATAAGGAGCAGGAATACTTAAAAGGAGGGGATGTCGTTGGATACTAGTATTGTTGTATCACTCCATGTGTTGGACTGGATAGTTATAGCTATCTACGTCGTTATTATTCTGTACATAGGCTATTATTTTTCCAAAAGATCCAAAGGTTTTGATGATTACTTCATGGCAGGAAGAGATCTTAACGCACCTCTTCTTGTAGGAACTCTGGTTTCTACCTTCTATGGCCTCGATACATTGTTCGGTGATTCAGAAGTCGCTTTCTTTGAAGGGATTTCATCATTCTTTGCATATGCGCTTCCTTACACCGCGTTATATGCGGTCATGGCATTTTTATCGCCAGTTTTTAAGGAGAAATTTCCTGAAGGTACAACGATGCAGGAAATTGCTTTTAAAAGATACGGAAAAACTGCAGGGGTGGCTTCATCTATAGCATCATTTTTATATTCCACAAATACTATGGAAATGATGGGAATTGGATTCCTGCTTCGCCTGACCACCGGTATGCCTTTCTGGGTAGGAACTTTGATAGGAGCCATTTTTGTCACCGCATTTACTTGGATGGGTGGTCTTTGGGCTGTAACGATTACTGACTTCATTCAGTTTCTAATAATGATGGTCACCATAGGTCTTGCACTGGTTATCGGCTGGACTGCCATGGGCGGCTATGAAAATATCATGGTAGGACTCGAAAACTTTGTCGGTGAAGACGCAGAATACTATTTCCAGATAGGAGCAGGTTATCTCACTCCCTGGCTCTTGCTTGTATATTCGGTCACCGCGTTTGCAGTATTGGCGGAGCCCGCATTCTTCCAGAGAATTTTCGCCTCGGCCGGACCGAAAGAGATCAAAAAAGCTTTTACAGCAGGTATTCCCATGTGGCTTGCCTTTGACTGGGCTGTAACATTCTTGGGAATCATGGGAGCAGCTGCAATCGGACTTGCAATTATCCCTGAAGTAGTGCCTAACGAAGCATTGTTCGCAGTAGCCGGACAATACCTGCCTGCAGGAGTATTAGGGCTGTTCATCGCCGGAGTCTTCTCCGCGGCCATGTCAACGGCGGACTCCTACTTCCTGGTAGCCGGCGGAGTTATCGGATACGATATTTACAAAGGAGTTATCAATCCTGATGCGGATCAAAAACAGACTGAGAGAATGACCAAAATCGGTGTGTTGATTTCTGCGGCATTATCTCTCGCATTAGCTTTCTTCTTTGAACGCATACTGGAAGTATGGGTATTCCAGGCAACGGTAATTATTACAACATGTATAATACCTGTATACTTCGGAACGTTCTCCAAGAAACCTCCGAAGAAAATTGCGGGAACAGTGGCAACGGTATTCGGCCTAATCGCTTCCGTCATCTGGTATATCTGGACTAACTTCTTCGGAGTTTACGATGAAGAGATGGAAGTCTACATCGTTAAAATAGGCGATGTAGAGTTGTGGCAAGAATATGGCATACTGATAATAACGCCAATAGTGCTCATCCTCTATCTGATCTTCAATAAGCTCGGTAAGGAAACAATGGAATTGAAAGGAGATGAATAGTGATGTTGTGGGATTCTGTATGGGATATCGGTTGTAACATCTTTGGTTTTATAGCGATGATAGGTCCCTTGCTTTTGGTAGGATGGTATTTTAAAGCTGCCAAAGAGAAATTCAGAAAATTGAACGAGCAGAACAAGAATGATTAGCGATTAAACGTCAATTGTTGAGGCTGAGCATGAAAGATAAAAGCGATACAACCTTTCGCAGGGTGGGGTAATCCGCCCTGCGTTTTTTTTATAGGCTTATAAGCCAGTTGAGCACGCAAAGCGTGCGAAACAGAAAACC
>ERZ773359.5711-NODE-5711-length-11691-cov-4.955483_pt1 | contig 11691 bp, 7 predicted proteins | sample MGYA00374955_ERZ773359 | MGnify/ENA primary metagenome ERZ773359 (study PRJEB29098, sample SAMN04486028) | biogas fermenter metagenome | study: EMG produced TPA metagenomics assembly of the Biogas fermentation microbial communities from Germany - Plant 4 DNA1...
AGCTTCAGCGATAGCCTGATGTCCTGTACCTTCATTGTAAAGGTATTCAACTGTTGGGAAGCCTTTTCCGTCAGGATATCCTGCTTCAGCAAGAAGCTTCTTGGCCTCTGCAAGGTTACCCTCGTAATCATATGGATCATAGTAGTTACCGCCTACTTCACGGAATTCCTTGGTAGGATCAGCATCGGAAAGACCTGTGGAAACAAATGCCCCTGCAGGCTCCTGTCCGGATTTACCAATTTCTCTTACAATAAATTCACGGTCAACTGCAAGTGTTAAAGCCTTACGAACCTTGGGGTTGTCAAAGGGAGCTCTCTGGGTGTTGAATGATACATAATAGGTACCCAACTGACCTTCAAGGTTGAATTCAGGTTTGTCTCTCCATGCATCGATTTCATCATTGGGCATTGTGTCAGCAAAAAGGATTTCACCTTTCTGGAATGCATTGAGGATAGCAACATCGTCATCCATCAGGACGAACTTGATGTGATCAGGTCCAAGTGCTTTATAGTTCCAGTAGTTTTCGTTCTTGGACATAATGATGTGTGAGTTTGGTACCCACTCTGTTATTTTGTAAGGTCCGTTACCAATGTATGTTTCAGGCTTTGTTGCCCATGCATCGCCATTGGCTTCGATAATGTCCTTACGAACAGGTGAGAAGGTAGGGAATGCAGTCAGTTCAAGGAAGTAAGGAACTGCATTTTTAAGTGTTACTACAAGAGTCTTGGCATCTTTAGCAACAACATTGAGTTTTCCTTCGTCATAACCTTCAATTACGTCAAACATGTATTCGTAGTCAGCAGCGGTTTCAGGAGATATTGCTCTGTTCCATGCATATACGAAATCTTCGGCTGTAACTTCTTTTCCGTCACTCCATTTTAAGCCGTCACGAAGGTGGAAAGTATAAACTCTCTTGTCCTCGGAAATGTCAACTGATTCAGCCTGGCCAGGGATGGGTACTCCGTTTTTATCAAGAGTATAAAGTCCCTCAAAGGCGTGAATAATCATTGTTGCGCCGTCAACAGCAGAGTTGAGAGCCGGATCAATTGTGTCCGGGTTGGGGCCTACATTGACTGGCAAAGTAATTCCTTCAGCTTTGTTACCACCTTTGTTACCATCGTTTCCGGCTTTGTTGCCGCAAGCGGGTAAAATGATCATCGCGATCATTACCATTGCCAATAATAAAGCAATTCTTTTCTTCATTCTTATCCCTCCGTTTGATAAACTTCTCGTACTCTGTACGAAATTTATTATAACATTTTCAGGAGGGAAATATCTCTAAGGATACACCACCTGAAAATGTATTTACTTATGGATATTTCCCAAAATCAATCAGTTCACTTTGTCCAAATGGTGGCATGCAGCAAAATGACCGTTGGAAATTTCCTTAAATTCAGGCTCTTTTTGCGCGCAGAGCTCTGTTGCATACGGGCAACGGGTTCTGAAACGGCAGCCACTTGGAGGATTGACAGGGCTGGGAACATCTCCTTCAAGTATTATTCGCTTGCTTGCCCTGGCTTGCTTGGGATCAGCAATAGGTATTGCTGAAATCAGGGACTTGGTATATGGATGAGCGCTGTGGAATATAAGCTCGTTACTATCCGCAAGCTCAACCAGTTTACCCAGATACATAACACCGATACGACGGCTTATATGTTTAACAACACTTAGATCATGGGCGATAAAAAGGTAAGTCAGGCCAAGATCCTGCTGCAGTTCCTCGAACATGTTAACAATCTGAGCCTGGATGGACACGTCCAGGGCAGAGATTGGCTCGTCACAGACAATAAACTCAGGGCTTACCGCAAGTGCCCTTGCAATGCCTATACGCTGGCGCTGGCCCCCAGAGAACTCGTGGGGATACCGGTTAGCGTGCTCACTGTTGAGTCCTACGCGCTGCAACATACTTATAATTATGTCCTGACGGTCCTTCTTAGACTGGGCAAGTTTATGAATATCAATAGCTTCACCTATTATATCCCCGACGGTCATACGGGGATCAAGACTTGCATAAGGGTCCTGAAACACTATCTGCATTTTGCGTCTGTAGGGAAGCATATCTACATTGGTAATATCTTTTCCGTCATATAAAATCTTTCCGGCTGTGGGTTCATACAGACGGAGGATGGTTCGGCCGACTGTGGTTTTTCCGCAGCCGCTTTCGCCAACAAGTCCAAGCGTTTCACCGCGTTCAATATAAAAGCTTACATCGTCAACGGCCTTGACATATATAGGCTTTAAAAATGTGCCGCCGGTATGGAAATACTGTTTTAAATTTTTAACTTCTACTAATTTGTTGCTCACTTTTTGTCACCGCCTTGCTCAAATTCCTTTTTCTGCAATAACCAGCAGGCACTTATATGATCATCTTTTACGGTTGTATAAGGAGGCATCTCTCTGAGACAAATCCTCATGCAACTATCGCACCGTGGAGCAAAGGGACATCCTTTGGGTGGGTTCAAAAGATCCACCGGTGTGCCTTCAATAGGAACCAACTTGGTGTGTTCCTTCTCATTGAGTTTAGGGATACTCCGCAAAAGTCCCTTTGTATATTCATGCTGCGGATTATAGAAAATTTCATCCACAGTACCGTATTCGACTATTTTACCTGCGTACATAACTGCAATCTTTTCACACATTCTTGCGACAATTCCAAGGTCATGGGTAATCATGATTATGGACATGCCGATTTTCTCTTTAAGTTCCATCATGAGTTCAAGAATCTGAGCCTGTATGGTAACGTCCAGCGCCGTTGTTGGTTCATCGGCAATAAGAAGCTTGGGCTCGCAAGCAAGCGCCATGGCTATCATAACCCTCTGGCGCATACCGCCGGACAACTCATGAGGATACTGTTTTAGCCTTTTCTTAGGCTCATTTATACCAACAAGGGTAAGAAGCTCTTCAGCTCGTTCCTGAGCTTCTTTCCTGGTCTTATTGGTATGAAGCATAATAACTTCACGGATCTGGTTTCCTATGGTGAAAACCGGGTTGAGGCTGGTCATGGGATCCTGGAATATTATGCTGACCTCATTTCCCCGGATTTTTCTCATTTCTTCTTCACTCATACTATTTATATGGTGATCATTAAAGGCAATGTTTCCGTCAATGACTTTGGCATTTTCAGGCAACAGCCGCATTACCGAGTAAGCCGTAACGCTCTTTCCGCTTCCACTTTCACCGACAATACCCAATACATCGCCTTCATATAATTGTATAGACACATCGTTAAGCGCTTTTACCTCACCTGCAGGGGTGAAGAAAGAGAGACGCTCGTTTTTTATATCCAATAATAATTTTTTCAACATCAACACCTCAATTCTTTAGCTTGGGGTCAAAGGCGTCACGCAATCCGTCACCCAACAGATTGAAGGAAAGGATTATAAGGCTTATCATAATAGCCGGAGCCAATAGCCTGTAGGGGTATGAATAAACGCCGTCAATTGCCATGGTTGCCATGGACCCAAGACTCGGCATTGGAGCGGCAACACCAATTCCCATAAAACTTAAGAAGCTTTCAGTAAATATGGCGGAAGGAATCTGCAGTGTAGAGGTTACTATAAGAGTACCCATTACATTGGTGAGCAAGTGTTTCTTAATTATTCTTGCGTGACTTGCTCCCAATGCCTTTGCCGCAGTAACAAATTCCTGCTCTTTAATGGTAAGTATCTGGCTTCTGACAATACGGGCCATGCTTACCCAATAGAGTAATGAGAAAACAATGAATATACAGATAAGACCTACGCCGATGGTATTAATCCATCCAAAACCTTCTACATTGTTTGCAAGATTCTGGAGTGGATATTTTAATGTAACCATCAGCAGAATAATAATCAATATATCAGGAACTGTGTAAATTATATCCACTATTCGCATCATTACGAGGTCCACTTTGCCGCCGAAATATCCGGCGATGGTCCCGTAGAGCGAGCCTATCAAAAGAACCAGTGCACTTGCTATTATACCTACTAATAGTGAGATTCTGCTGCCCATCATAAGGCGAACCATGGTGTCACGACCAAGGGAGTCTGTTCCGAGAATATGGGGGAATACGTTTTCCCCGGCTGCAATTCGTGCAAGTTCTTCATCTGAGTATTCCATGGGGGCAAGATTTTCACTTCCCCTAACCTGCTGTTCATATGAATATGGGTAAAAATTAGGCATAATGAACGCAAAAATCATTATCAAAATTATGACGAATAAACTTGTCATTGCTATTTTGTTTTTTCTGAATCTTCTTAATCCGTCGCGCCAAAAGTTGACACTCTCGCGCATTACTACCAGACTTTGCTTCTCTTCCTCGTTGGCAGGAAGGAAGTCAGACACATCGAGTTGCATACTTAAAATATTCTTCTTCTTTTCCATGTCACTCTATCCTTCCTATTTAAGCTTAATTCTCGGGTCAATTATTGTATAGGCTATATCAACCAGAAGATTCATGGTAATGATAAGGAAAGCAAGGAAAATAGTTGTTCCCATTATCATTGTGTAATCCCTGTTAATAATCGAACTGATAAATTCATTTCCAAGCCCGGGGATGGTAAATATTCTCTCCACAATAAAGCTGCCTGTAAGTGTGTATGCAAGGAGAGGTCCCAAATAAGTAACTACCGGCAGGACTGCGTTTCTCAGGGCATGCTTGAATAAGGATTTGGACTGGGAAAGTCCTTTGGCTCTGGCAGTACGCATATAATCCTGGCCAAGAACTTCCAGCATACTTGAACGCATAAGTCTTGAAATATAGGCAGTAGGATAAAATGACAATGATATAACAGGCAATATATAATGCTTCCATGAACTGAGCCCGTAGGTGGGCAACAAATCAAGTTTGACACTGAAAATAATCATTAGAACCGTACTGACCACGAAACTGGGAATAGCGATTCCGGTGGTTGCAATAAGGATAATTAAATTGTCAAGCCATTTGCCACGGTTAAGAGCGGCTATACAGCCCAATGGAATGCCAATACTCACGGCTACAAGAATTGCAATGCCTCCGAGTTTCGCTGAAACTTTAAACCCGGAAGAAATAATATCCTGTACTGTTCTTCCTCTCTGCTTTATGGATTCGCCCATTTCACCTTTGAGCAGATTGAGCATATAGTTTTTGTACTGGACTGGGACCGGCTGGTCCAGACCATATTTTTTGTTAAGTGCTTCCAATGTTGCTGCCGAAGGTGTTTTTTCAGCAAGGAAAGGTCCACCGGGAACCATAAACATCAGAAAGAAAGTAATTGTAGACACGAGCCAGAGAGTCAATAATGATATTACGGCTCTCTTTGCCAAATACCTTGCCACATTTATCACTCCTCAATATTACGTCATCTAATAAGTCTGTTATGCGGAAGTGATTGCTTTTAGAAAATAAGGTATTACATTTATATTCTTGATGTACCTCTGTTGACTTGATGCGGCCAAACTTTTTCGGTGCATTAACGGAAACGGAGGATTTACCTCTCATGCAGAATTTTCGCTTTTTTCAGGCAAAAATATATGCTCTGCAAGAGCCGCAATACCCCATAATTAGCCATGTTAGTCGTGATATAATATAACAATACCCCGCAAATACTACTGACTTATTATAAATCCTTTCATTGAATAAAGCAACAATTTGATAAATAAGGTAAAACGGCACTGTGATTGTACTTTAAAGTGATAAAACAGCAAAGATATAGTATCCTCAGTAGTACCCATAAAGCAGAAACATTCCGCGAACATTTGTTTGAAGTGAACCCTGTGTGTATAATATAATGTATTACAATAATTATAATTTATTTTACCTGAAAGTCCAATAAAAACTACATGTATTTCTAATGACTGGAGGAACATAATGAATCTATTGGAAGGCCTTAACCCGGAACAAAAAAAGGCAGTGCTTCATACCGAAGGACCGCTTTTGGTGCTGGCAGGCGCAGGTTCCGGGAAAACGAGGGTTCTGACCCACAGAATAGCATATTTGATTGAAGAAACAGGCGTAAGACCGTGGAATATACTCGCCATAACTTTTACCAACAAGGCTGCCCGCGAAATGAAAGAGAGGATAGAAAACCTTATTGGTTCTGACGCTAACGACATTTGGGTAGGGACATTCCACAGCTGCTGTGTGAGAATACTAAGGCGCGAAATTGAAAGACTTGGTTATGACAGGAATTTTGTAATCTATGACGCAGACGATCAGGTCAGCCTTATTAAAAGCTGTCTTGAACAGCTTAATATTAACGACAAGAATTTCCCGCCCCGTTCAGTGCTATATGAAATCGGAAGGGCGAAGGACGAGCTTATTTCTCCTGATGAGTACAAGAAGCTATACAACTCCGATTACCGGCTGAGCAAAATTGCCGCCATTTACGACCTTTACCAGAGGAAGCTGAAATCCAGCAACGCCCTGGATTTTGATGATATAATCCTTTTGACCATCCGTGTGCTGTCTGATTTCCCTGAAGTTTTGGATTATTATTCCGAGAAATTCCGCTACATCCTTGTGGACGAGTATCAGGATACAAATACCGCCCAGTACCTTTTAGTGAGCATGTTGGCGAGAAGATACGGAAATATTTGTGTAGTCGGAGACGATGACCAGATGATTTACGGATGGCGTGGAGCAAATCTGAGGAATATTCTGGACTTTGAAAAGGATTTCAAAAATTGCACCGTCATAAAGCTGGAGCAGAATTACAGGTCCACAAAAACCATTCTTTCCGCCGCAAATGAGGTAATAAGAAACAACAAGGGGCGAAAGGGCAAGGAGCTTTGGACAAAAAATGTCCAGGGAGCCCCAATCCACAGATATGAAGCCAATGATGAGCGGGATGAAGCCTATTATGTGGCAGGAATGATGAAAACCCTTAAAAACTCCGGCAGAAAATTCAGTGATATGGCTGTACTTTACAGGGTAAACGCCCAGTCCCGTGTCCTTGAGGAAGCTTTCATGAAGCAGGGCATTCCTTATAAAATATATGGGGGACTGAAATTCTATGCCCGCAAAGAAATCAAGGACGTTATTGCGTGGCTCAGGGTTATCCAGAACTCCAGTGACGATATCAGCCTGACAAGAATTATCAATGTGCCCAAACGCGGAATAGGGAAAACCACCCTTGGCAAAGTCGAGCAGTATGCGGCTATGGAAAATGTGAGCATGTACAGGATTATATCCAGGGCCAATGATTATTCTGAGCTGTCAAGGCAGCACAAAGCCCTGTATGAGTTTTTCAGTTTTGTCGAGAGCATGAAAGAGCTGGCTTCCAGAACCGGCCTTGTTGAGTTTATTGAGCTTCTTTTGGAGAAAAGCGGGCTGATTAAAGAACTTGAGATGGAGATGACCGTTGAAGCAAGGACAAGAATCGAAAATATCAGGGAATTTGTTTCAGTGGCCAGGGAGTTTGAGGAAAATTCCGAAGAAGAAAACCCCACCCTGGAAGATTTTTTGGCCCACATATCCCTGGTGGCCGACATAGATGATACTGAAGAAGTGGGCGACAGGGTTGTGCTTATGACCCTCCACAGCGCAAAAGGCCTGGAATTCCCCGTAGTCTTTATGGTGGGACTTGAAGAGGGCCTGTTCCCCGGATACAGGTCAATAGGCGAAGAATCCGAGCTGGAAGAGGAAAGAAGGTTGTGCTATGTTGGTATGACAAGGGCAAAGGAAGAGCTCTACATAAGTAACGCCAGATGCCGTATGATTTTTGGAAGTACAACCTACAACCGGGTGTCCCGTTTTATTACAGAGATGCCCGAACACCTGATTGAAAACGCTGTTCAGGAAGGAATACGGAGAAGAAGCTCTGGAGTATCCTCTGAAGGTCATAGCTTTGTCCCGGGTGGAAAAAAGGTGGACCTTTCCGATCTTAAGGAAAGAATTAAGGAATTTAACCGTACTGAAGCCGGTGACAGTGTTGAGGTAGGGGACAGGGTAGTTCACAAAAAATTCGGTGAGGGTACTGTGACAGCCAAAGTTAAAGAAAACAGTGACTACAGGCTTGACATTTTATTCGACCAACACGGATTAAAAAGGTTAATGGAGAGTTTTGCAAAACTTAAAAAGATATAATGACCGGAGGGGCTATGATTAAGGCATTGGTTTTTGATATGGATGGTGTGATTATAGACAGCGAGCCTCTGCACGCCGAAATATCGGAGGGAGTCCTCAAAGAATTGGGAGGACAACCCGCAGAACGCGAATTATATGAATTCGTCGGGGTAAGAAACGAAGAAATGTGGGCAATTCTCAAGGAACGTCATAAACTTAAAGAATCAGTGGAAGAAATTCTTGCGCTGCATGAAAAGCATAAGAGAAGGCGTTTCACAGAAGAGCCCATTGAGCCGGTTGAAGGAATACCCGAGCTTATTCGGGAAGCAAAAAGCAAAAACCTTAAAATTGCTCTTGCAACATCTTCACCCAAATTTCTTGCAGAAATCATACTGGAAAGATTAAACCTGTACAGCTTTTTTGATATACTTATCGCGGCAAGTGACATTTCAAGGGCAAAACCTGACCCGGAAATATATCTTAAAGCAGCTGAAAAACTTGGGGTCAGGCCGGAGGAGTGCATAGCAGTTGAGGACTCATACTACGGAATGATGGCGGCTATAAATGCAGGTATGAAATGCATAGTCTACGATAACCCCAACGCGGGGAACATGGAAAAAAGCAAGGCGGATTATGTGGTCGCATCAATTACTGAAATTGATCTTGACTCAATTATTGGATAAAGGCAGGTCGGGTCCATGGACGAAAAATCCAACAAAAACAGTTTTACAAATGAATTGAATTCGCTGCTTGACGAGATGGATTCCATTCTCAGGCGCAATTATATGTCCGACATTTATGATGATATTTTTGAGAGGAAACTTCCGATTATTGACGATACCAATAAGTCAAACACTGATTCTGAAAATGTCCAGTTTGACCCCGGTAACGTTTCTGGTAATCCAAAAGAGCCTGAGGATGATACCCCCAGGAAAAGCCTTGACGAGCTCATGAATGAGCTTAACAGTCTTGTGGGGCTTACTAGAGTAAAGGAAGACGTAAAATCCCTTATTAATATTGTTAAAATCATGAAAATCCGCAAGGAAAGAGGACTTCCCGAAGTTGAGATGTCTTTGCACCTGGTGTTTACCGGAAACCCCGGTACAGGAAAAACCACGGTTGCCCGGTTGCTGGCGGCTATCTACAGGGAGATAGGTGTTCTTTCAAAAGGGCATCTTGTGGAAGTTGACCGTTCAAGACTTGTCGCCAAATATGTTGGACAGACAGCTCCGCAGGTTATGGAAGTGGTCAATGAGGCAATGGGAGGGGTGCTTTTCATAGATGAAGCATACTCATTGGTCTCCCGCAGAGGGGAGAACGATTTTGGCTATGAGGCTGTGGACACTCTCATAAAAGCCATGGAAGACCACAGGGATGACCTCATTGTCATAGTGGCAGGGTACCCGGACAAAATGGAGGAATTCCTCCAGTCCAATCCTGGCCTTCAATCCAGGTTCAACAAGTACATTAATTTTGACGATTATTCACCTGAAGAGCTGCTTGCCATATTCAACAGAATGTGCGAGAAGAACGGGTACAAACCAACCGAAGGCACTGTTGAAAAAGTGAAGCAAATGCTGTCATTTCTCCATGAAACCCGTTCTGACAGTTTTGCCAATGCAAGAACTGTTAGAAACCTGTTCGAGAAGCTCCTGACAATTCAGGCCGACAGGCTTGCAACTTATGAAACAGTCTCCAATGAAGACCTTGCCGCAATCATCGAAGAGGATGCTGACAAAATCGATTTGGGAGAATTAATGAGATAACGGAAAACAGTTCAATTGACGCTACACTGTATTAACCAGTCAACAAGTTGGTTAATACAGTTTTTTATGAGCAAATTTCCCGGGAGTCTTTTACTATTCTTAAATACTATTAAATAATTTAATCAGTAACAGAAGAACTTTCTTGGAAAAGGGCATTCTTTGTAAATTCAAAACCTATTTTCTTATTTCCCTTCCTCCGCGGGAATAAGTCTATTTGCAAGGGGTGCGGCATATAATGAATCTGGGCTGTTTGTACCCCTTTATGCAAAAGATGAAGTCGGAGGAATACTAATGGAAAATATTACTGTACTTAAGGATGGGAAAAAGATCTTCAAACAACTCCTTGGATATGTGTCCGAGATATCTTTTAACCAGGTGGTTTCGTTTATAATATGTTTCATCTTTTCAAGAGCCAATTTCTTTGGCGTCATTAAACCTTTTGCCACAGCACTCTATGTTTCTGCAAGGTTTACCCGGATGTCCAAAGTTGCTGCAATTATTACCATAACCCTGGGCAATGCCCTGTTTTCAAATTACTTTGAAACTGCCAGACAAACCCTTGCCTTATTGTTGTTTGAAGCCTTCTCTCATCTTATTTTCAGGCTTGGAAACAAGAACGAAACAGATTACAGCCGGGCAGTATTAATGTCAGTTGTGGTGTTTTTTACCGGTATTATCAGGGGAATGGCACAGGGGATACATCTATATGATTTTGTTGTCTCTGTTTTATGCGCAGCTCTTGTTTTTTCTCTTGCAGCCATTTTGGCCCCTGCCATGGAATCCTTCAGAAATACTCAGAATAAAGCATCAGCCCCTGAAAAAGGGTTTTTCTCCAAATCTGTCCTTTTAAGCTGTCTTATTATTAGTCTTAAAGGAATAAAAATATTGAACCTCGAAACAGGTTTTATTCTGGCAGGAATAGCTGTGATTTTAATTGCAAGACACAAGGGAAGTGCCAGAGGAGCACTGGCAGGCGCGCTCATAGGCATAGTCATAGCCTTCTATGATATTCCGTCTTCTTTGCAAATTCCAGGAATGCTTGCCCTGGCAGGAGCTGCATCCGGAATTTCCGACAAGTCAAAAACCCTGAACGCGACAATGTGGCTTATTGTTACGATCTTCTTTTCAGGGTTGTCATCTTTGTCCAACAATCTTACTGTCATATATTATGAGTCCCTTGCAGCCGGGGTCCTGTTCCTGGTAATGCCCTCCCCCATAATTAATTATCTTGGAAATAAGCTGACAGGAATAAAATACAATCCCCGGCCACAGGGCTCCAACGAGTACGGTCAGATACATGAAGCAGCGGACAAATTGTTGCTTCTGAGCAGGGCATTATCACGGGTTTCAAGGAATATTGAAGAAACCGTTTTGGAGGAGGAAGAAGCAAAATCGGGCACAGAATGGATAGCCGAGATGACCGCAGAAAGAGTATGTTCCCAGTGCAGTTTTTCGGTAAGGTGCTGGAAAATGAACTTTGTAAAGACATACAAGCTGGTGGAAAACGCGATATCGGGCCTTAAGACTGATGAATACGGACAATTTGAAGTTCCGGCATGGTTCAAAAAGTCCTGTCCCAAATACAATAAATTCTTTGAAAATCTTGGCACAGCCTATTCACTGTATAAAACCGAAAGCATCTGGAAGGAGAAAATAAGCGAAAGCCGTATGCTTCTTGCCAGGCAGGTGGCTCTGATTTCGGGAAATATTCTGGCTGCCGCACGCTCAATGCTTGATATGTCGGTGCGCGACCGTGAAATTGAAGACGCCGTTCTTGGTATGGCTGCATCAAGCAAGATACCTGTGACCACTGTGAGGTACAACAAAAAACAGGATACCAGACCATATCTTGACGTGGTGCTTGAATCAAGGCATAAAGTAAATCCCTCTGAAATTGATGAA
>ERZ773359.5717-NODE-5717-length-11681-cov-5.523310_pt1 | contig 11681 bp, 16 predicted proteins | sample MGYA00374955_ERZ773359 | MGnify/ENA primary metagenome ERZ773359 (study PRJEB29098, sample SAMN04486028) | biogas fermenter metagenome | study: EMG produced TPA metagenomics assembly of the Biogas fermentation microbial communities from Germany - Plant 4 DNA1...
TTAAGTATTCGTTTGTATTTTGGCCATTCTCTTTCCTTTAGTAATTTTAAAGTCACATGCCAAGTAACTACCGTTACCAGAAAAGTAAGGGCTTCTTTCCTTGTATCGGCCGTCCATACCATCATGCTCGGCATTAAAACATAGGCTATCCCTATAAATGATGATTTTTTATAACTGAACTTTAAATTCAAAGCAATATCAGTCAGAAAATAACCGGTAAGAATTGAAAAAAAGGCATTGGTAAATGCCGCAGCATAACGGTTTACTCCAAAAATCGCGTACTGAATACCGACCAATAAAGTATACCAGGTGAATTTATACTCCAAAGACCATATAGGGATGCCTGATTTTATCTGTTTTGCAACATCCTTTGCCACTAAATGATAAATCAATCCGTCAGTTCCGGTAGTGTCGGTACCACTACTGAAAATAACAAATGTAATAACAAAACGGCAAATCAGGGCTAATTCTGACAATATAACAAACCATATCATTTTGGGTTGTTTTTTTACAAAATGTAACCCTGCCCAAACTGTTAAGATTATAAACAGAAGCATCCATAAAAAATTTTCAAACATATTGTCTTTTATGCCTTCCTTAGTATATTCTGTTTTTTCCACTATAAAGTATTGTTTGCAAGCCTCGGGAGAAACTTGCAAACAATACTGACTTATATACTGCATTGCCTGGAATTAGCAGGAATTACAATTGTAAAGCATGTTGAGGTTTAATGATGGAATAGTCTGATTCCTGTAAAGCACATGACCATATTATAAGCATTACAGGCTTCAATAACATCCTGATCCCTTACAGAGCCACCGGGCTGTACGACGTATCTGACATTACTTTTGGCAGCCCTGTCTATATTGTCCCTGAAAGGTATGAATGCATCTGATGAATATGATATACCCTTAAATCCCTTTATCCATTCTTCTCTTTCCTGTTTGTCAAGTTTTTCAGGCACCTCTTCAAACAAAGTCTCCCACTCTTTTAATTCCTCTTCTGTTATGTTATCTCTGAGATAAAGGTCAATCGCATTGTCAATAACAGGCTTTTTAAGTCCTTCCTTAAACTTCATAGATAACACTTTTGGATGCTGGCGCAACATCCAGATATCTGCTTTATCTCCGGCAAGCCTTGTGCAATGAATTCGTGACTGCTGACCTGCCCCGCATCCTATAACCTGTCCGTCATATGCAAAACATATGGAATTGGACTGGGTATACTTCAGGGTAATAGTGGCTATCAAAAGATCCCTCTTTGCCTCGGGAGGAAGATTCTTGTTCTCGGTAACAATATTGTCAAAAATACTGTCATTAATAACAGCATTATTTCTCAGTTGCTCCAGGGTTATACCAAATATCTGACGGTTTTCTGTCTCTTCAGGGCAATAGTCCGGATCAATCTGAATAATAACGTAATTTCCTCGTTTCTTGTTTTTCAGTATTTTCAGCGCTTCTTCATTATAGCCCGGAGCAATAATGCCGTCCGATACTTCCTTTTCAAGAAGCCGTGCAGTTGAAATATCAACTTCATCACTTATTGCTATAAAATCTCCAAAAGATGAAACTCTGTCAGCTCCTCTTGCCCGTGCATAGGCACACGCTATCGGTGAAAGTTCGAAATCTTGATCTATATGGTAGGCTTTTCTCAATGTGTCGCTCAATGGTACACCTACTGCTGCACCTGCAGGACTGACATGTTTAAAGGAAGTAGCTGCAGGAAGTCCAGTTGCTTCCTTCAATTCTTTTACCAGCTGCCAGGCATTTAACGCGTCACAAAAATTAATATAACTGGGATTCCCGTTCAAAATCTCAAATGGCAACTCACCGCCGTTTTGCATATAGATTCTTGCAGGTTTTTGGTGGGGATTGCAACCATACTTAATTGATAACTCGCGCATATTAACATCCTTTCGATATATAATCAAATATTTTTATTTTTGATTTTTAGCTCAAATTTGCCTGTTTTTACATCAATGATTTTTACCAAAAGAGAAATGATATTTTCTTCATTCAGCATATCCCAATACTTCTCAATATTCTGGTCCAATGTATTATATACAGGCATAAGGTATGGTTCGCCATCAAAAGAAGGCAGTACATCTCCATTTTCTTTATAAGTATGAATGCAATGACCAAAGCCGGGGATTGCATCTTCATAATGGAAAAAGTTGCGGACAATAATATCAGGATTTCCTGATTGGGTTTTTATTATAGATAGTGAATATGCATTTTTACCATTGAGTTCGATTAAACCGGTAATCCTTGGAGTGTAATTAGGAGCATCGGGCTCAAAACTACGTGTCTTGAGAGCTTCTTCAAAAGTTTTGCCTGATTTGAGAAAGTCATAAACCGTATCTGTCTGATCGCCGTTGGAAACGATGTGAAATCTGTCAAAATATTTAACGGGATAATAAATAATCAGGGATGGATCTACAACCTTGCTTTCATCAAAAGCTTTTGTTCTGACAAATCCATCCTCTTCAACAAAAACCCTGTTTCTGCTGTTGGCGCTTCTTCCCATTATCCAGTAAACCTGTACAAGATGATCGCCATCAGGTGTAAGCCCCTGTACGATACCCCGACCCGGATATTCGTTCTGACTGAGTTTATTGGCGTTATTGTCTGCTGTTTCTCTAAACATTGGTGAATTCCTTCCCTTCATCTCAGATTAGGCAATTTACAATTTTGTTCAACAATAAAATTATTTTACCTTAAAAAGGATTATTTTAACAAGTGTGAAAGCCACCAATATTAGAAATCAGCAGACAATCAGCCTTGGACAAATTCACGTTACATCCCTGATACAGCAGCCATTTTATTTAAAAAGCATTGCTTCTTTAATTTTTTCCGCAATTTCATTCCCTTTAATAACAGAAAGAATGGCGAAAGCAAAATCCAAAGTAACCCCGGGTCCTCTGCCCGTAATGAAATTTTTGTCCACCACTGCATTTTCCTCTGAACAAACGGCATCTTTTAATTCAGTCTCACACCCGGGATAGCAAGTAGCTTTAATTCCATTTAAAAATCCGAGTTTTCCAAGAATCATGGGGCCGGCACATATTGCTGCAATCCAGCCGTTTTGCTCCTGATGCTTTTTAAGCATTTCAATTAAAGTCTCAGATGCTTCAAGATTTTCAACACCCTTGGAACCTCCCGGAAGGACTATCATATCATCCTTTTCCACTTGAATATCACTGATTTTTTTATCAGCAACAACCGGAATATCATGAGCACCTAAAACTACTTTGTCTCCTTTTACTGCTACCATTACAGTTTCAACATCACCGCGTCTTAACACATCCACCACTGCCATAGCTTCTATTTCTTCAAAGCCATCAGCCAGCATAACATATACTTTCATTTGCTTTCCTCCCTCAGATATAATCCAGCTAAAAGAACTGGTATTAAATATTATAACCATAATTTATATTTCTTGCAGCTGGGTGCATCTTACCATGGAATTTCCCTGTGAAAACTATCCCGCATCACTAACCGGTTTTCCTCTGACCGAAATGCTTCATGAGGTTCATTATAGAAGTCACGGAGAATATAGTCTCTGGCAGGCATTATGAGCCTTTTTCCATTCTCATCTTCATCCCAGCAATAGTTGCGGAATGTAAACCCCTCAGGTCTCAATGCATTAAAATATATCTTCAGCATCATATTTATAGAAGCCAGCGACATATGATATGCATAGTTTACAGTATTCAGGCACCAGTTTATGCTTGATTCTGCGCGGTTGAGAAATGCTATACGCTTTGTATTTCCAAGCCTTAAGAGGGGAAGAAAAGTCTGAATGGTTTTAAAGACTCCATTAACATTGAAATCATATACCTTCATTATCTCTTCATAGTCATGTATTTTCCCTATTTCTCCATCGTCTGTGCACCGTTTTTCGCTCGACAGAACCAGAATATCAAGATGTCCTTCTTTTTCGCGGATATAATCTGCTGCCTTCTTAACAGATGATATATCAGCAGGGTTGATCATAAAAGCAGTGACATCTTGACAGTTTTTCCGTATTGCTTCAATTGTTTCTTTGTTATTACCGGTAACTCCGGCATAGACACGATGTCCGTCTCTGTAAAAATCCTCAATGAGCTTTCTTGCCGCAGGATTTTCTGCACCATAAACAAATATGATTTTAGTCATGCTTGTCTTCCCCCTTAAAAAGGCCATGCGACATTATTGACATCGGTAAGTACCAATGCGTCTTCCCATCCCCGATCTCCAACAAACTGAGAAAATGCGCAAACTGCTGTCTCCTCAGGCTCATAAATTCCCACTTCACTTTTACGCCCGGACATATAGGATTTGACCCAACCGGGATGATAGAGGCGGAAGGTATAACCTCTGGGCCTGAGACTATTGAACATCAAACGGACAGCCATATTCAGTGCCGTCTTTGACATACAGTAAGCGAAGTTATCGGTTCTATGAGCAGCTGTAATACTGCCCGCTTCGGAAGAAACAAAGCAAAGCCGCTTCATCCCTTTATCCATCAATGGCAGGAAGGTTTCCACCATTCGTACCGGTCCTAATGCGTTCACATTGAAAGTGTCAAGCACACTTTCATAGCTGTCATCCTTGATAATTCCAGCATTATTAATAAGAATATCCAATACGTCTATTTTCTCTGCGACAGCAGAATAAGCCCGTTTCACCGATTCTGTATCTGATACATCAAGCGGGATTAAAAACAATTGTTTCGGGTATAATGCCTTTGTTTTCTCCAGCTGTTTCCACTCAGGCATATATTGCCCTGCAAATACCGTCCAGCCATCTTTGAGAAAACAATTCACACAAAGCAAACCGACGCCGCGGTCAGCACCTGTAATTAATACTGTCTTCATATTCTACCCACACACCAATCTATTGCATTAATCAGGAGTTTTTGAAATTCTCTATGATGCCATACACTCAGAATGTGACCGGGTGTCAGAACACATATCCTGCCTTTGCCGATTTCACGGATATATCCGCCAGTTTGGACACCACCAGTCTCGGATAATGTTTGAAACAATTGCTGCGCATCCTCTGCGGTAACAACTATTTCGTAATGTTCATCCCTGATGGTAAAATCTTTTACACCTTCGGTAACAGGATGTTTGCCAGTGATTTTTATTTCTACGTCACAGCGTGGAGGATGGGTTACAAAGAAATTCCCTATAAAATCTGTATAGGGATCATTTTCTTTGGAAGTGTTACCAGAATGGACAGATAAAAATCCGCCGCCATTCTTCACATATTCCATGAAATCTTGAGGCATTACTTCGGTCACGCCTTCTTCAAACCACGAGGCCAGGTTGCCTGATGTAAGGCAGTTGCCCTTGCAGTTCATAATTAAAGGATACTGTTTGATCATATCAGGGGTCAGTATATCCTTGGCATCCATGACGAATTCAAATTTGTATCTGTCCCCGGACAATGGTTTCAGGCCTTTTTTTACCACCTCAGCCGGATGCCAGAAGTCATCACAGAGCACTAAAATATTGATCATAACAACACCTCAAGTTTCAATAATATTCAGATACAATACTCTATAATTTATTCTAACATATCTGGTATAATTTTCACTTGTTTTATGGAAAAAAGAACTTGTTTTGGACAATAAAAAGAGCTGGTGTTGGTACCAGCTCTTTTTGCGCTTTTTATTAAATTACTTAAGTTCAACAGTTGCTCCAACTTCTTTAAATTTGGCAGCAATTTCTTCGGCTTCCTCTTTGGAGAGACCTTCCTTAATAACTGAAGGAAGCTTCTCAGTAGCTTCTTTTGCTTCTTTAAGTCCAAGAGAGGTAATTTCACGTACCACTTTAATAACTTTGATTTTCTGTGCACCAGCGTCAGTAAGAACAACAGAGAATTCGCTCTGTTCTTCAGCTGCAGGAGCAGCGCCGCCACCAGCTGCAGCAGGACCAGCTGCAACAGCCACAGGTGCTGCAGAAACTCCAAATTCTTCTTCAATAGCTTTAACAAGATCTTTCAGTTCAAGAATAGTCAAAGATTTAATTTCTTCAATAAACTTTGTAATCTTTTCACTCATTTTCTAATCCTCCATTTTATAAAATATTTAAACCCGTAGTATTATTCAATAGATTTAATTAAGCCTCAACAGTCTCAGCCTCTTGTGGCTGTTCCTGCTTTTCTGCAATTGCATTAAGACCAATAGCAAGACCATAGAGCGGACTTTGAAGACTTCCGATAAGTTTAGCAAGCAATTCTTCTCTTGAAGGTGTTGAAGCCAACTCTTTAATGCCTTCTACATCAATGATGTTGCCTTCAACCACTCCGGCCTTTAATTCGAGATTATTGAATTCCTTTGCGTATTTGTCCAGGATTTTTGAAGGAGCTACCTCATCAGTTGAACTGATTGCAATAGCAGTAGGGCCCTTGAAAAATTCCTGAAGACCTTCCAAATTACTTTCCTTGGCAGCAAAGCTGAGAATTGAATTTTTGACTACTCTATATTCAACACCAGCTTCACGTAATTCTTTTCTCAACTTGGTGTCCTGTTCAACAGTAAGACCGCGGTAATCAGCAAGAATTATAGATTTAGCTTCCTTTAATTTCTGTGAAAGCTCGATTACCTGTTCCTTCTTCTTCTGAAGTATTTTCTCACTTGGCATTCTGCTGCACCTCCTTAATTGTTGTATATATAAAAAACCCTTTTATAATCCGGACATAGACTATAAAAGGGTTAACCCTCTCATTTTTGTACCTCGGCAGGATGATATACGTTATATCCCGAAGGATTCCTGCTGTCTATGGCCAAGATTATTAAATTTGTTCATGGGTTATTTTATAGCAAATATACAAGTTTAGTCAAGAACTTTTTGCTGGTTAATTTTTATGCCTGGTCCCATTGTAGATGCTACTGTGACACTTCTTAAATACTGTCCTTTAGCAGCTGCAGGCTTAGCCTTGATAATGGCTTCCATAAGTGTACGGAAGTTTTCAACAAGCTTCTCAGTTTCAAAAGAAACTTTTCCGATAGGACAGTGGATAATATTTGTTTTATCCAGACGATACTCAATTTTACCAGCCTTTATTTCGGCAACAGCCCTTGCAACATCATTTGTAACTGTTCCGGCCTTCGGGTTTGGCATAAGTCCTTTAGGACCCAACAGACGACCAAGTCGTCCAACAACACCCATCATATCCGGAGTTGCCACTACAACATCAAAATCGAACCAGTTTTCTTTCTGAATTTTAGTTGCAAGCTCTTCAGCGCCTACATAATCAGCGCCAGCCTGTTCAGCTTCTGTAGCCTTATCACCTTTTGCGAATACCAAAACGCGAACAGTTTTACCAGTACCATGTGGTAAAACAACAGCTCCTCTTACCTGTTGATCGGCGTGACGTGAGTCAACACCCAGTCTTATATGAGCTTCAACTGTTTCGTCAAACTTTGCTGAAGCTATTTTCTTAATCAATTCCAAAGCTTCAGTAGGCTCATACAATTTTGTTCTATCTATTTGCTTGAGACTTTCAAGATACTTTTTGCCTCTTTTCATATTTTTTCACTCCTTTGTGGTATATTGTAGCGGGAATGTTCCCTCCCACATACAGGGCATCCTTTAATCTTCTACTACGACACCCATACTTCTTGCAGTACCAGCAACCATTCTCATTGCAGATTCAACTGTAGCTGCATTGAGGTCAGGCATCTTCATCTCCGCAATTTTCCTGACATCTTCTTTGGATATGGTCGCTACTTTTGTTCTGTTAGGCTCTCCAGATCCCTTTTCTATCTTACAAGCCTTTTTAATGAGAACAGCAGCCGGCGGAGTTTTAGTAATAAAAGAAAATGAACGGTCGCTGTATACAGTGATTACGACCGGAATAACCAACCCAGCATCTTTTGCAGTTTTCTCATTGAATTCCTTACAGAATCCCATGATGTTTACTCCATGCTGACCCAAGGCTGGTCCAACCGGTGGTGCAGGTGTAGCTTTTCCTGCTTCGAGCTGTAGCTTTATATAGCCTACTACTTTTTTTGCCATTTGAGTCCACCTCCCAGTTTAATTAACCTTAAATATTAGGTATATATTCTAAGACAAACACACTTTGACGGCTGAAATCTTAGCTTGAGCATTCAGCCATAATAGTATGTTTGCCGAAGAAAACAAAAACAGCTAAATCTTTTGAATTTGAATAAAATCGAGTTCAACAGGCGTCTCCCTGCCAAACATGGAAACCATAACCCTGACTTTTTTCTTGTCCACACTAATTTCTTCAACTGTCCCGATAAAGTTTTCAAGCGGTCCTTCAATAACCCGGACTATATCGCCCACTTCATAATCCACAACAGTTTCAGTCTGTTCAACACCCATCATCTTTACTTCCTCGTCAGACAATGGAACGGGCTTGGATCCGGGACCCACAAAACCAGTTACACCCCGGATATTGCGAACAACATACCATGAATCATCATTCATAATCATTTTTATCAGCACATAGCCGGGAAAGATTTTTTTCAGGGTCGCCTTTTTCTTCCCATCCTTGATTTCTATCTGTTCTTCCATAGGAACAACAATATCAAGGATGTAATCCTGCATCCCTCTGTTTTCAACTATTTTTTCTATATTAGCTTTTACCTTATTCTCGTATCCTGAATAAGTATGGACAACATACCATTTTGCTTCTTCTGACATAATTCATCAAGCGGAGATACTTCTCTCTCCCGCCCTCCTTTGGCTTATTTTTACCGTCCAAAAACAGCTGAGAAAATAAGACCAAGCACAGCATCTGCCAGCCACACCACAATGCCTATGGAAAAGCAAGCCAAGAAAACAACCAAAGTATTATTAATTAATTGTTTCCTGGTTGGCCAGATTACTTTTTTCATTTCCATGCGAATTTCTTTGAAAAACTTCTTCGCACGCTGACTGAATTTTACCTTTTGTTCAGACATAAGTAACAACTCCCATCAGTAATTACGTGGGTAACCTATTCCAGTTACCCCATAACCACACTACACTATTTTGTTTCCTTGTGGAGTGTGTGCTTACGGCAAAATTTGCAGTACTTGTTCATTTCAAGTCTGTCAGGATCATTCTTTCTATTTTTCATAGTATCATAGTTTCTTTGCTTACATTCTGTACAAGCCATGGTAATTTTGACTCTCATATATAACACTCCTATGTCCTAGTCTCATTTTTTTGCAAAAAAAAAGCGCACACAAAGCAAGTAAATGTTAGCATACCTATAGTTCAAAGTCAAGCATTCCGGCTAAAATTATAGATGATTTCCACTATTTTTTCTCATTTTTATATGTTTCAGCAAGCTTCACATATTCTTCAGCATTTTTTATATTTGCATTAATTTGATTTTCAGTTAAACTTCTGACTACCTTTGCAGGCACGCCCATGACCATTGAACCATCAGGAATAACAGTATTTGGGGTAACAACTGCACCTGCTGCTACGATGCAATTTTTTCCTATGGTTACATTGTCGAGAATTACAGCTCCCATTCCTATAAGCGAATTGTCTCCAATTGTACAGCTGTGGAGAACAACTCCATGCCCTACAGTCACATTATTGCCTATAATTACAGGTATTCCTTTTGTGTTGTGAACAGCACAGACATCCTGTATATTGGATCCTTCCCCCACTATAATCTTTCCGATATCTGCGCGAAGAACCGCATTGTCCCATACACTTGAATTCTTTTTCAGCACCACGTCGCCTATAATCTGGCTGCTTTCTGCTACATAAGCAGTTTCATCTATTTGAGGTTTTTTATCTTTAAAACTTCTTATCATCTTTTTGTCCTCTTCCTTTCGCTGCATATTATTTATAATTCTTTTATTCAATCCGGGGTATGATAATTTTTCTAATCCTGGTCTGCAATTTCTTTATATTTTATCCACAAAGCACATTCTACCCTCTTTTTTTCAAGCTCGCACCCAATTTCATAAGGTATTTTTATACTTTTGTTAAACTGATATGCATTGGCAGCACATCCCCCGCTGCAGTAAAACTTGGCCCAGCATGAATTACACTGAGGTTTTGTATAAACATTAGTGTCGATGAATTCATTTACAATGGTATTGTCATTAAACCCTTCAAAAACATTTCCCAAAAGGAATTCTTCCTGTCCCACAAACTGATGACAAGGATACAAATCGCCCTCGGGCGTTACTGCCAGATATTCGGTTCCCGACCCGCATCCTCTTAAACGTTTGGCTATACAAGGTCCTCCTTCAAGGTCAATCATGAAATGGAAAAAGTTAAACCATTTTCCTTTCTTTCTGCGCTCTACATATATTTGTGCCAATTTTTCGTATTCTCTGAAAACAGTCTCCAGGTCTTCAGTGCGTATTTCCAGTTCTGAACCCTCATCTGCCACCACTGGTTCTATTGAAATCTGGTCAAATCCCAAATCTGAAAGATGCAACACATCATTGCTGAAATCAAGATTTTTTCTGGTAAATGTGCCCCTGACATAATATTCCTTATTTTTTCTTTCTTCAGCTATTTTAAGAGCATTGGGCAGAACCCTGTCGTAGCTTCCTGTTCCATCCACTCTTTTGCGTACACTGTCATTTACGTCTTTCCGTCCGTCAAGACTTATTACCACGTTGTGCATATGCTCGTTTATAAAAGCACGTTTATCTTCATCCAATAAAAGACCATTGGTGGTAATAGTAAACCTGAAGTTTTTATTGGCTTCTTTTTCTCTTTCCCTGGCGTAATAAACAATTTCTTTTACTACCTCAAAGTTCATAAGAGGTTCGCCGCCGAAAAAGTCAACCTCAAGATTTCTCCTGTTACCTGAATTTTCTATCAAAAAATCAATGGCCTTTTTTCCTACTTCAAGGCTCATCAAAGAACGTTTTCCCATATATTCACCGGTATCAGCAAAACAATAACTGCATCGCAAATTGCAATCATGAGCGATATGTAAACACAAAGCCTTCGTTACAGTCTTTCTGGTCCATTCCGGAACCATTTGTGAATATGGATCAGATGTAAAAAGCAAATTGTTTTCCTTAAGCGTCTCTATTTCCTTTCGAGCTTCCTCAATATCTTTTTCACTGTATTTTGAGATTAAATTTTTAAGCTTGCCGGTATCCACAACACCGTCATTACTGTAACAACCTAACACATCATAGGAAATATCATCAAACACGTGAACAGATCCGCTGTTGACATCCAGCACCATGTTGGTGCCGTGCATTTTATAGGCATGTATCATTATAAACCTCCAGTTACAATATAATCTCAGCCAGATTTCAAATAACACAAAATACAATTATAAATTATATAAATTCTCTTTCAACAATCTATAATAAAATAAAAACAGATATAAATGCAAGAAGAAGGGCACAAAAGCCCTTCTATTCCGAGTATATCCCGATTAATTTTTTCAGATTATTTGCAGCCAAAAATTACTGTCTTTCACATTTCTGGTTTGCCACAGTACAAGAAGTTTTGCAGGCTGATTGACATGAAGTCTGACACTCTCCACAACCTGCCTTTTTGATATCTTTATTAAGGGTTGATCTGTTGATAGTTTTAATATGTTTCATTGTCTGACCTCCAAAATTCTTGATTCTCATTTTATTCTAAAATATTATAGCATAAGGATATTTATGTGGGAAGTTTATTATTACATCAAGATAATGTCAATTTGTTGTAGGATAATTAAACTTAAAGGTATCCCCATCTT
>ERZ773359.5720-NODE-5720-length-11675-cov-8.760671_pt1 | contig 11675 bp, 7 predicted proteins | sample MGYA00374955_ERZ773359 | MGnify/ENA primary metagenome ERZ773359 (study PRJEB29098, sample SAMN04486028) | biogas fermenter metagenome | study: EMG produced TPA metagenomics assembly of the Biogas fermentation microbial communities from Germany - Plant 4 DNA1...
TCTTAACGCCATGTGTATGACCGTATCCTCTTTTAATCGTACCAGAAGGAATTGAAATGGATATACCTTATCCAGTCTCGGTAACCTGCTAAGTCTTTTAATCGTACCAGAAGGAATTGAAATCTCAAATCGGCATTCCTTAAATCGGCATCACTCAAACTTTTAATCGTACCAGAAGGAATTGAAATTTTAGTATCGTGACAATTAAATCTGACACATCAAACTTTTAATCGTACCAGAAGGAATTGAAATTGAGTCGATGCCGAAAGACAGCTCGAAGGCGTACGGACCTTTTAATCGTACCAGAAGGAATTGAAATCCTTCCTCGTCATAGATAAAGCCGTTGCACAACGTTCTTTTAATCGTACCAGAAGGAATTGAAATCTAATCTCACTTTCTATAATCTTTTGCATCCCAATACTTTTAATCGTACCAGAAGGAATTGAAATAAGTAATATTTTCCGTTTTCACTATTATACCAGCCACCTTTTAATCGTACCAGAAGGAATTGAAATACACGATGCTGCATGTGCAGCTTGACGGCTTGATGGCTTTTAATCGTACCAGAAGGAATTGAAATCTGCCCAAGTTTCTTAAAGCCTTTCCGCCTACCAACTTTTAATCGTACCAGAAGGAATTGAAATATAAACTTGGTGACATGGAAGATGGGCTTACGAACTTTTAATCGTACCAGAAGGAATTGAAATCCTGAATATCAAGATGATACATACAAAGTGCGCAACTTTTAATCGTACCAGAAGGAATTGAAATTGATTTATCAGATGCTATTAAATATGAAGGTTATGTACTTTTAATCGTACCAGAAGGAATTGAAATTTTTCCAGGACGACAGATGGACGTATCGGTAGATAACTTTTAATCGTACCAGAAGGAATTGAAATAAGCAACAAAGACGGTTTCACCCTGAATATCAGGCTTTTAATCGTACCAGAAGGAATTGAAATATCTTCATTCCTGCGTCGGCTATCATGATGTTTTTCTTTTAATCGTACCAGAAGGAATTGAAATGCAAGATTGAGCCTGATAAATTTGATGAGTTTTTCTTTTAATCGTACCAGAAGGAATTGAAATTGATAAACCCCAACGCTCGATGCAACCGGTTGAATTGCTTTTAATCGTACCAGAAGGAATTGAAATGCGGCCGTAAAAACCTTACTGATGCTATCCAATCTTTCTTTTAATCGTACCAGAAGGAATTGAAATAAATAAAAAAGTATGTTATAAAACATGTTTTTAGTCCTTTTAATCGTACCAGAAGGAATTGAAATGGTTTTGTAGTAAGTTATAAAGATACTCAAAATTCTTTTAATCGTACCAGAAGGAATTGAAATTGTTTTTAGGTTTTAATTTGTTAGTGAAAAGCACCCCTTTTAATCGTACCAGAAGGAATTGAAATACTTCACAGCCATCATTACCACCACGCACTGTTCCGCTTTTAATCGTACCAGAAGGAATTGAAATGGAGGCAAGTGGGTGATAAAGGCAGAAGACTTAAAACTTTTAATCGTACCAGAAGGAATTGAAATGCTAACAAGGTCGGGGATGCATATCCAGTTACTAATCTTTTAATCGTACCAGAAGGAATTGAAAGACCATTGGAAATTCGGGTTTTCATGGATGTGCCGGAGAAAGTAGGATAAAATCTTTTGTCAGCAAGGGAATTTTACCCCAATCCCCCACTCCACCCAATCGGCTTTAAACTTTTGGGTTTTCAAACCAATTTGAGCATAAAACTTACTCCCAAAATTGTACTGCAAGGCGGGTCGAAAGAAAAAATGCCCCTTGAATTTACGCCCTTTTTGAGTCAAATAAGTTCCTCCTTGCAACCTCGCATCAAATTTCCCAAATAAAAAATCGTAGCCAATATGTACACCGTACAAGTCGTAACTCTCACCCGGATATAAGGGTTTCAGGCTCGAGTCGTAAAAGAAATCGAAACCGGCAGTTACGCCACTACACGTATTGATAAGGTATCTGTATTCAATGCAAGTTGAGAATGTGCCGTAATGTTTGCTGTCGTCCATATCATTTTGAACCAAACCAAAAGCACTGTATAGAAAAAATTCGCCGCGTTTGATCGATTCTTTTGGTCTGAATATACTATGCCGGGGCCTTGCATCGAGAACCACCTGGGGGTAGTATGAATTGTCAACCTCTTTTTGCATCGTATTGAAATTGTATCTCAAACCTACATTTATGCCGAGCATATTTAATCCGGCATTGGGCTTATAAATTCTGCCATTGCTGAAATGAATGATATCAAAACCATAGATCAAGTCCAGCTCACGGTTTAATCTGTAATTTGCAGCCAATTTCAAATTAAGGTAACCGGTAAGCTTTGAACCGATAGCATCGTTTTCGCGGTTGCGCTCTTTGTGATACGGCCTAAAATTGTAGCCAACACCCATCGACGCCTCAATGAAAGGATAATGTTTTGGATCATAAGAAAGAGGAAAGGAAATAAAACCATATACTGCGCTTGGCCTTCCCACTATCTCGGGATCGCCAATAGACCCACTATACCACCCAATACCATATTGGGGATAAAGATACATGCTTTGCCAACCGTTGGGGTCGCTACTGTTCCATCCATACCTCAATTGCAATGTCCTATACTCCTTATACTTGCTTGGCGATGCTTCTTTTAGCGCATCCGCCGAGTAAATATGCCCGCCTGCTTGCCCGATAATCTCGATAAACCTAAAATTGTTATGAGAACAAATTGAATCGGCTTTCGCTGTTATGTTCATCAATATCAATACCAAAAAAAGAATAATATGTTTAAGGGATTTCGGGAATTTCATATATTTTGAGTTTTACCGACTCGATAATTTGCTTGTTTTCTATTCGATAGCTCGTTCGGTGGAATTGCGTGCATACCATCGACATGCCCCGAATTATATCGCGACATTCTCGGCTTGGCTCTGATGTTATTAATCTCGAGGTCCTATATATTTCTGAGATTGTGCCCCATTTTGTTCTTTTTGGTTTCCATATAGAATTTGTTGTATTTATTGGGAGCAATTTCCAAAGGAACAATTTCCACTACATGTAAACCGTATGACTCCAAACCAATCCGCTTGACGGGATTATTGGTCATCAACCGCATTTTGGTCACACCGAGATTTCTCAAAATCTGGGCACCAACACCATAGTCGCGCTCATCGGCACGGTAACCGAGATGCAGATTGGCATCCACGGTATCCATCCCCTCTTCTTGCAACTTATAAGCCGCAATTTTTGCCATCAACCCGATACCGCGTCCTTCCTGATTGAGATAAACAAGAACACCCTTGCCCTCGTTCTCGATCATTTGCAGCGATTTGCGCAGTTGATCGCCACACTCACAACGAAGCGACCCAAAAGTATCGCCCGTGAGACACGACGAATGCACGCGCACCAGGATGGGTTCGTCTTTCTCCCAACTACCCTTTATCAGCGCCACATGCTCTTGTTTGGTAGCCTTCTGCAAAAAGGAAACCATCATAAAATCGCCGTAACGCGTGGGAAGATGCACTTCCTCTCCACGTTCGATCAACGACTCGGTTTGCAGGCGATATTTGATGAGGTCGGCTACCGAAATGATTTTGAGATTGAATTTCCGAGCCATTTCCATCAATTCGGGTAAACGCGCCATTGAACCATCTTCTTTCTTGATTTCTGCCAACACTCCGGCAGGATACAATCCGGCCAAACGAGCCAAATCGATGGTCGCTTCGGTATGACCCGAACGACGAAGCACCCCCTTCGATTGTGCACGAAGAGGGAAAACATGTCCCGGTCGCCCCAAATCTTCAGGACGGGTTTCCTTGCGTGTCATAGCCAAAATGGTTTGCGCACGATCGTATGCCGATATACCAGTTGTACACCCGTGTGTGAGCAAATCAACGGAAACCGTGAACGGAGTGGAATGAATAGACGTGTTGTTGATTACCATCATGGGCAGCTCAAGCTCTTCGCATCGTTCGGCAGTGATCGGAACGCAGATGAGCCCCCGAGCATGGGTTTCCATAAAATTGATTTTATCGGGGGTAATATATTCGGCAGCGATCACCAAATCGCCCTCGTTCTCGCGATCTTCGTCATCCACGACAATGACAAAATTTCCTTTTTTTATTTCTTCGATCGCTTCTTCTATCGTATTGAATTTGAATTCTTCCATATATCTTCATTTTTTTTTATTTACACAGCTATGCTATCGGCCTTTACTGCTTCATCGATCAACTGAAGCAATTCGGCATTTAATTTTTTTATCGTCAATAAATCGTTCGATATTCTTCTTTCGAAAAGATAAGAAATCAATTTGAAAATCATCCCTATGGGAAACACGTACATGAAAATTCGTGCCATAGCGGAATTTGCTTTAAACGGACGCTGATGCTGAATAAGAACAGGATATTCCTCCGCTTTTTGCAAAATAAATGGATTTTTTGAATTTGAAACCTTCTCGAGCATCGATTCCATTTTGTTTTTGATATGCCGCAATTCTTCATCGTATCGAGTATCGGTCCAGTATGTTTTATACCCCAACTTACGGTACTTGGCAAGATAAGCATCGATATCTGCCGAGAGTCGAGTGGCACAATGGGCTATTTCCTTATAATCGGGTTTATCGATAACCACTTCTTTGATAGGATAATGACGCCGCTCGCGAATGAAAAATATTTTTTTGAAAAAAGCGGTATAAGTATCTCTGTTCAAAATTGCCGAATCGTTCATTGCCTTATACGTCAAAAAGATCCCCATAGGCAACAAAATCATGGCACTGAACCACATACCCACCCAGTGTACCCAAACGCCGTCGCGCACCATTTTGTAACCCACATTGTCGAAAATGTAATAAATAATGAACAGAATCACCGAAATGACTATCGGCATGCCAAACCCGCCTTTTTGGACAATGGATCCCAATGGTGCGCCGATAAAAAAGAAGATAAGGCAGGCAAAGGGTAAAGTGAATTTTCGATGCCACTCAATCCAATGTCGGTTGATAAGACGCTGAGTAGATACCTTCGACATGGAACGAAACAAAAATTCGTTGCTGTTGTTTTCGGCTTTTGCATAGGCATTTTGCAAAATAAAAACTTTGGTTTGCAAATCTTTGGACGCAAACAACGAGTCGGGATCAACAATTTGATGTATCTCTTTTTTGGCTTTTTCGATAACGGAATCTTTCTGTTGCTCGGGATAAGCATTCCTATAAGTAAGATAGGAATAGTTTTTTATCGTCTTTCGGTCGATGAAATTCATGCTATCCAATTCGCACTGCATGGAGTCGATGGAGCTTTTCAATTCGCTGAGATTTTTGCCCATGTAGCTGCTCCCGGGATTTCCTTCGAGTGTGGAATCGTCAACACGGTTGAAATTGGCATCGAAAGGAATGAGGATTTGCTTCTCTTTGAAGTTTTCACGCGCATAAGGTACGAATTCGCGATTGCCGGGCGGTCCCGCACCTTCAAAATTTTGAAACTGTTGACCATTATATAAAGTGAGAACAATGGAAAGCTTGTCTTTCGACATACCCATTTTTGCCGAATCGCAAACAATCACGGCCATTTCATCGACATTGCTCTTGGATATATCGTAAATGACAACTCCATACATCATGCCGGTTTTACGGTCTTTTTGCTGTACAAAAATATTATAACCTTCTATTCCCCTGTAAAAAATGCCTTCGGGAATCTCCAACTCGGGCGATTTTTGACGAATGGAAATCAACAACGAATAAAATTTGGTCTGTATATTGGGCATGGCATTGTTTTGAAAGAAAAAAGCGCCGATGCTGATGAAAGTGACAAGGACAATAAGCGGACTCATGGTTCGCAGCAAAGAGATGCCCGATGTTTTTATGGCCAAAAGTTCAAAATCTTCACCAAGATTTCCAAAGACCATGAGCGAAGCCAACAAAATAGACAAAGGAAGTGCCATCGGAATAAGATTGAGAGCCGCATACCAAAACATTTCGAGAATGACTCCCAATTCCAATCCTTTTCCCACCATGTCCGAAACGTATTTCCAAAGGAACTGCATAAGTACCATGAAAAGACAGATCGCAAAAGTCATTAGGAACAAAGGCAGGAAAATTTGCAGCATGTAACTATCCAGCCGCTTTATATGGATTTTTTTGCTCATGAAAGGATAACCAAATTCCGTCTTTCGATTTTGTGTGCAAAGATAGTAAAAACCATGCAGATAAATTCCTTTTAAATGGTTTTTAAATCCCCAATCTTTTCTTCATTTCCTCCACTTGCGTTTCCCAAAGAATGATAGCATCGCTTTTTTCGTCGGGTTCGGCAAAATCGGTTATCTCTAGCGTAGTATCGCCCGTCAATTCCACTCTATGAAGAGCAAACTCAAAATAGGTGTCCTCGTCCTCATCGTCCAACCAATGAAAACGAATGGCCGACATGGGCCGGGAAAATACAATTTGGGCTGCCTCGCTTTCCCCTTCCCAAGCAAAGATATACAGATTGGATTCTGCGTCAACCGATACCACATCGGCAAACCACTCCTCCAATCCGTCGGGATGGCTAATCATCCGCCAAAGGCTGTTCTGCGAAGCATTTCCCATCATGAACTCGATATGGAATTTTTCATTGCTCATTCCTATTCGATTTATATTTTTATAAGAAAGATGTTCAAGATAGAAAATTTATTTCACATAACAGCCAAATAAAGCGATTTTTTATTGTACCGGTTTGTATTCCACAAAAGCTTCAATGGCTTCGTATGAGGCAAGCCCCAATTTCCAATACAGCTCGGCTGTGGCCTTGTTCCTTTCTTCGGCACGCTGCCAGAACAAACGTTCATCGTCGCCAAGGAAAGGTGCGCTTTCCATCTGCGATTGATGCTTGAGAATGGCATTGCGTTTTTGGCGAAGCTCTTCGGGCGATAGCGGAACGGCCATTTCAATGTGATCGATCTCCCATTCCATCCATGCACCACGATACATCCATATCCGGCAATCCTTAAACCACTCTTGGTCTTTGACCAAATCGATGGCAGCCAACGCCGCATCCAAACATACTTTGTGGGTATCATGAGGATCGGCAAGATCGCCGGCAACATAAATCTGATGGGGTTGGATGGATTCGATGAAATTTTTTACGATGAGTACGTCTTTTTCCGAAAGCGGATGCTTTTTTACCCTCCCTGTTTCGTAAAAAGGAAGATCCAAAAAATGAATGTTGTCGTCGGGAACTCCGATATACCGATCGGCGGTGCGTGCTTCTTCCCTGCGGATCTGTGCCTTAATGAAAAGAACGTCGGGAGTATCCACGTCGTCTTTCTTTTTCTCATACAAAAGATAATTCCGAATCTGTTCGTATTTTTTGAGAATGGCAACGTTCCCCGGATCAAATCGGTTGCGAATACTGTTGATCACCGAAATGTAACGGATTACCTCTTCGTCGTTAACGGCAATATTCCCCGAAGTTTGATACGCTACATGCACTTCGTGACCTTGATTTACGAGCCGCTGAAAAGTTCCGGCCATAGATATGACATCGTCATCGGGATGCGGGCTGAAAATGATTATCTTTTTGGGATAAGGCTTGGCTCGCTCGGGACGATAGGTATCGTCGGCATTGGGCTTTCCACCCGGCCAACCGGTAATGGTGTGCTGAAGATCGTTGAAGATTTTGATGTTGACATTATATGCCGAACCATAAATGGTAAGCAATTCGCTCAAACCATTATCGCTGTAATCTTTATTGGTCAATTTGAGTATGGGTTTGCCAACTTTATCGCACAGCCATACGATAGCCCTGCGAATGAGTTTATTGTTCCAATCGCAACTGGTTACCAACCAAGGATAGCTGATGCGGGTGAGATTGGAAGCCGCAGAAAGATCGATAACGACTTTGGCATTGGGGTGCGTCTGCAAAAAAGAAGCCGGCATCGATTCGCTCACCCTTCCTTCCACCATTTCCTTAATGCTTTCAGCCTTTTGTTCACCCCATGCGATGAGGGTTATTTGACGTGCTTCCATCATATCCGAAATGCCCATTGTGATGGCACTTATAGGTACTTTGTCCAACGAGCCGAAAATACTTATGGAGTCGCGACGAGAATCGCCGTCGAGCATTACCAATCGGGTGCGGGAATTGGGATTGCTACCCGGCATATTGAATCCGATATTCCCTTTGCTGCCTAGACCCAACAACAAATAATCCAAACCGCCGTACGATTCGAGCGCCTCTTCGTATGCCGCACAGCTTTCCGCTATGAGATCTTTTTCAACGGACGGATCGGGCGAATAGATGTTCTTGGGGTCGATGTCGATATGATCCAAAAAAATATCTTTCAACATTTGCAAATTGCTCTGCGTAATATCGGTAATGGGATAATATTCGTAGATATTGAAAACGACCAAATTGCGGAAGCTGATATTTTCTTCCTTATGCCGGCGAACCAATTCTTCGTAAATATGCTGCGGAGAAGCGCCACCACAAATACCCATGACAAAAGGTTTGCCTTCTTTCTGCTTCTTCAAAAGATTTTTAACGATTTCGTCGGCAACAACTTTCGATGCCTCGTGCATATCCTCATAAATATAGGTGGGAATTTTTTCGAATCGTGTCAGGATATATTCTTCGAAATCGTTTTCGGGACGGTAATACTTTTTGGGTATTCTTTTCAGCGTGATTTGTGAACTAAGATTTAATCTCATAATACAAGGGATATTTAAAAATATGCGCAGTGATTGTTTTATTATTTAATTTAACGGTGTAAAGTTAGTAAATATTTCAGACAATTTACTCCAAATCCACAACAGTAATTCCAGCTCCTCCAAGTTCAACATGTTCGTCTTGAAAATGCGTTACGCCGTCAACGGTGCCAAGATATTCGCGAATGATTTGACGCAAAGCGCCCGTACCCGTGCCGTGCAAAATACGCACCCGGGAAATTCCCAGCTGAATGGCATCGTCGATAAAATACATAACGGCTTGCAAAGCTTCGTCGCCACGCATACCGCGCACATCGATATCGGGCTTGAATTTCAATTTTCTTTCGTGTATCAGTTCGCGCATATTTGAATCGGAAGGAGTGTCTTTTATTTCCTTTTTAAGCTGACGTTGACTTACTTTCTCCAGTTTGTCGATAGGTACCGTCGATTTAATGGATCCAAAAACGACCCATGCCTTTTTGCCTTGTATTTCCAAAATCTTACCTGCAACCGTTTGTCCTTTTAACCTAACGGCATCGCCGGGAAGCAACGCTACCTTTTCTTGCGGTTTTTTCTTTTTACGTGGCGACCTGAATTTCGAACGTTCGTTGGTTTCATTCTCTTTCCGTTCCACTCGTTCGCGAAATTCGTTCAACGAACGGCGCACCTGCTTGGTCCTTTCTTTTTCTGCCTGCGACTGACGTATCTCGCGAATCACCTTCTCTATCCGTGCATTGCTCTCGGTCAACAACTGCTCGGCTTGCAATTTAGCTTGCGAAAGAATTTCCTTTTTCTGTTTTTCGATTTCTTCCAACTCGGCTTGATATTTTGCCGAGAGCTCGCTTGCCCGCTTTCGTTCGTGGCGAATCTCGCTGCGCTTTCGCTCCCAGTAGCGTTTGTCGCGCGAAATATCCTGCAAATATTTGTCGATATTGATGGCATCGCTTCCGATAATTTCCGCCGCCCGATCGATGACTTCTTCCGGCAAACCGATTTTGCGTGCAATTTCCACGGCAAATGAACTGCCGGGATTACCGATGGAAAGCCGAAAGAGGGGCTGCATTTGATGACGGTCGTACAACATGGCGCCATTGATTACACCCGGATGCTCGACGGCATATTGCTTAAGATTGCGGTAGTGGGTCGTAATTACGCCAAACGATTGTTTGCGGTTGAACTGATCCAGCAGGGCTTCGGCAATGGCCGCACCAATCTGCGGCTCCGTGCCGCTACCAAACTCATCGATGAGAAGCAACGATTTTTCATTGCAGTTTTTAAGAAAAAACTTCATATTGAGCAGGTGCGAACTGTAAGTCGACAAGTCGTTTTCGATGGATTGTTCATCGCCAATATCGATAAAAATGTCGTTGAATATGCCTACGCGGGAATTTTCTTTGACCGGTATCGGCAAGCCGCATTGAACCATATATTGCAGCAAACCGACGGTTTTGAGGCAAACCGATTTTCCCCCGGCATTGGGACCGGAGATAATGAGTATGCGGTTCTCTCGATTCAACGCAATATCCAACGGCACTACCTGACGATTCTGTTTTTGCAGCGACAAATACAGCAAAGGGTGAACGGCTTGCACCCAGTCGATTTCGGGACGATTTTCCACCACCGGTTTTATGGCATGAATTTGCCCGGCAAATTTGGCTTTTGCACGAATAAAATCGACCCACCCCAAAAACTCGTAAGCTTCGAGCAAATCGGGCAGAAAAGGACGCAGATAATCGGTAAAATCCGTCAGAATGCGTATAATCTCGCGCCTTTCCTCATTTTCCAATTCACGAATGCGATTATTGGCTTCTACCACCTCCGCAGGTTCGATATATACGGTTTTCCCCGATGCCGATTCGTCGTGAACAATGCCTCTGATCCGACGTTTGTGCGAGGGGTCCACAGGAATTACCAATCGCCCGTCGCGCATGGCAGGCGTTACATCCCTGTCGACAAATCCTTCGGATTGGGCGTTGCGCAAAATGGTGTTGAGAATTTTGGAGACGCTGTTCATGGTAGTGGTAAGCCGACGACGAATATCGGCCAGCTGTGGCGAAGCACTGTCTTTTATTTGTCCGGAGTCGTCCAAAAGGGTGTCGATCTTTTTGATCAAGTCGGGATACACCACCACATTTCCGGCTAACGCCAACAGATGGGGATACTTCGGGTTTTTATCTTCGTCGCGACGCAAAAAGGCGACTATGGCATAGATGGTCTGCAACGATCGACGAAGCTCCAAAAGAGCATTTTGGTCAATCCATGATCCTTCGACGTGAAGCCGACGCAAAACCGGTCGCACATCGTAAAAATGATCGGTAGGAAAAGAATCTTCTTCTTGTAAAATACGGATAAACTCGTCGGTTTGAGACAATCGGCGGTCGATTTCCTCAAATGAAGTCGAAAATTGCATCTCTCCGATCTTTTCTTGCCCAAGCGGACTTAGACAGAAAGAATCGATCGATTGACGAATTTTGTGAAAGTCGATTTTTTGCTCAAAATTTTCAGGATAAACCACTGTCGTATACTATTGCCTATTTCGTTTAAAACTACAAAATTACATTTTTTAGATGAAATAATATCAAAACAACCGCTTTATGATGGGAATAAATTTTTAAGGCTCCCGTTGCAAAATTCAAAAAGTTGTGCTACTTTTGCACACCGAATTCGGGTAATGAATCTCAACTCGATATATTGGCGAGATAGCTCAGCTGGTTAGAGCGCATGATTCATAATCATGAGGTCGGGGGATCGTGCCCCCCTCTCGCTACCAAAACGGCAATAAAAACACTTATCGAAATTTCTCGATAAGTGTTTTTTATATTTTACCCAATTAACATTATTAACTTTATTAACACGATTAACTTTATTAACGTTAATACGAAAAAACGACCGGTTTTTCTTTTTCCGATTGAACGAAGAGCGCTTTATTGCCTGATTTTCTGAACACTATCCGATAAAAAAAGCGTTGCGGGTCCGAAAAATCGTT
>ERZ773359.5721-NODE-5721-length-11674-cov-14.982356_pt1 | contig 11674 bp, 10 predicted proteins | sample MGYA00374955_ERZ773359 | MGnify/ENA primary metagenome ERZ773359 (study PRJEB29098, sample SAMN04486028) | biogas fermenter metagenome | study: EMG produced TPA metagenomics assembly of the Biogas fermentation microbial communities from Germany - Plant 4 DNA1...
CTTCGCCGGGAAGGGCTGCTGCTGTTTTATTCCACCGCAGTCCGGGCTGCACCGGTCCTTGTCCGGTTTCCCCGGGCTACTGCTTTAGTATGACGGCACAAGCGGCTTTCACATCTATGCCGCATGCTCGGCCCAGCTCTTCCATGGTATCCACTTCAACCTTTTTTATGGCGTTTTCATCGCATAAAGTCTCCAACTGCTGTATGATATGTCGGTCGGCATCCCGTGCAATGTATGCAACCAGTGCCTTTCCCTCTTTGACCGCCCTTATCGACTGCTTGGTGCCAACCACCTTATGGGCGGTCTTTAACCTATCCAGCATACAAAAACCTCCAAGGTTAAAATGTTACATGTCCAGCTCACAGCCGCAACAGCAACAGTATATATTCTACCACTCGCGCCCGGCTGTGTCAATTATATTATTTATTGGACTTCGCGCCTATTCTACGGCGATCTCCTCCGGCGGCTCCTCTTCCTCTGCCATTACCTGTATATTCCTGTACCGACTCATCCCGGTTCCGGCCGGGATTAGTTTTCCTATAATCACGTTCTCCTTAAGCCCTACCAGCGGGTCGGTCTTGCCTTTAATAGCCGCTTCGGTGAGCACCCGGGTGGTCTCCTGGAAGGACGCCGCCGACAGGAAGGATTCGGTTGCAAGGGACGCCTTTGTTATACCCAGCAGCACCCTTTTGCCTATGGCCGGTCTTCCGCCCTCCGCCTCCACCGCACGGTTCTCTTCCTCAAACCTGAAGATGTCCACCAGCCCGCCGGGCAGCAGAGAAGTATCCCCGGAATCTTCCACTTTGACCTTCCTCAGCATCTGCCTTATTATTATCTCTATGTGCTTGTCGTTTATATCCACGCCCTGGAGCCGGTATACCTTTTGTACCTCCTGCAGCAGGTAGGTTTGGACACCCTTGACACCCTTAATCTTCAGTATATCATGGGGATTTACCGAGCCCTCGGTAATTTCGTCCCCGGCCTCGATAGTATCTCCATCCTTAACCTTAACCCATGCACCGTAAGGTATAAGGTAGTTCTTAACCTCTCCCTCGTCGGTTATAACCATGACCTCGCGTTTTTTCCTGCTTTCGTTGATTTTAACGGTACCGGATACTTCGGCAATGACCGCAAGGCCTTTGGGCTTCCTTGCCTCAAACAGCTCTTCCACCCTTGGAAGACCCTGGGTAATGTCATCCCCCGCGACGCCGCCGGTGTGGAAGGTACGCATGGTAAGCTGGGTCCCGGGCTCTCCTATCGACTGCGCCGCTATTATTCCCACCGATTCGCCTACGTTTACCAAATCTCCGGTAGCCAGGTTAACCCCGTAACACTTGGAACATACTCCGTACCTTGAGCGGCAGGTCAGCACCGACCGTATTGGCACCTTCTTAATTCCCGCCTTTTTCACCTTTTCCACGTAATGGTCGTTTATCAGCGTATCCGCCGGTATAATAACCTCGCCGGTATTCGGGTCCACCACCTCATGCAGCGTGTACCTGCCCCAAATCCTGTCGGAGAGGTCCTCTATAATGTCGTTGCCATCCAGCACGCTGCTTACTTCAAGGGTCTGGTTGGTACCGCAGTCTTCTTCCCTCACTATTACGTCCTGGCTGACATCCACCAGCCTTCGGGTAAGGTACCCGGAGTCCGCGGTCCTTAATGCGGTGTCCGCCAGTCCCTTCCTGGCACCATGGGTAGATATGAAGAACTCCAGCACCGTGAGGCCTTCCCTGAAGTTGGCCCGGATGGGAAGCTCTATAATCCGTCCGGAGGGGTTGGCCATAAGGCCCCTCATTCCCGCCAGCTGTCTTATCTGGTTCTTGCTGCCCCTTGCCCCTGAATGGGCCATCATGAATATCGAGTTCATCGGGTCAAGGCTCTTCATCAGCGCCTCGGTAACATCCTCGGTAACCCTGGTCCAGGTCTCTATTACTTTCTGGTATCTTTCATCGTCGGATATTAGGCCTCTCCTATACTGCTTCTCTATGGTATCCACTTCTTCGTCCGCCTTGGAAAGAAGCTGCGCTTTTTCTTCCGGTATAATCATGTCGGACACCGAAATGGTTATGGCTCCCTTGGTGGAGTATTTAAATCCCAGTTCCTTCATCCTGTCCAGCACAATGGCGGTTTCGGTGTTGCCGTACAGCCTGTAACACCGGTCTATTATCTTGCCCACCATTTTTTTGTCCACCAGTTCATCTATTTCCAACTTGAACTTGTTCTCCGGTATGCTTTTATCAACAAACCCCAGCCCCTCCGGCAGCGCATCGTTGAAAATGAATCTTCCCACGGTACTCTCCACCATGCCGTAGGTGCCGTCGGTTTTATCCTGCATCCTCACCTTTACCTTTGCATGGAGGTCCACCACCCCGGTTTCATAGGCCATAAGCATTTCGTTGAAGTCGCGGAACACCTTTCCTTCGCCCTTTGCGCCCGGGACATAGGCGGTCAGGTAATACAGCCCCAGTACCAGGTCCTGGGTGGGGCTTACCACCGGTTTCCCGTCGGTCGGCTTGAGTATGTTGTTTGTGGACAGCATCAGAATTCTTGCTTCAGCCTGAGCCTCCGCCGAAAGAGGCACGTGCACCGCCATCTGGTCACCGTCAAAGTCGGCGTTGTACGCGGTACAAACCAGCGGGTGTATCTTAAGGGCCCTGCCTTCAACCAGCACCGGCTCAAAGGCCTGGATGCCCAGCCTGTGCAGCGTGGGCGCCCTGTTTAAAAGTACCGGGTGTTCCTTTATAACTTCCTCCAAGACGTCCCAAACTTCCGGTTTAACCCTTTCCACCATCCGTTTAGCGCTTTTTATGTTATGGGCATAGTTTTCATTAACCAGCCTTTTCATAACAAAGGGTTTGAACAGTTCAAGGGCCATCTCCTTGGGAAGGCCGCACTGGTACATCTTAAGCTCCGGTCCCACAACTATAACCGAACGGCCCGAATAGTCCACCCTTTTTCCAAGGAGGTTCTGGCGGAATCTGCCCTGTTTGCCCTTGAGCATGTCGGACAGCGACTTAAGGGGTCGGTTGCCCGGGCCGGTAACGGGGCGTCCCCGCCGCCCGTTGTCTATAAGTGCATCCACCGCCTCCTGCAGCATTCTTTTTTCGTTCCTTACTATAATATCCGGGGCACCCAGGTCAAGCAGCCTCTTCAGGCGGTTGTTCCTGTTTATAACCCTCCGGTATAGGTCATTCAAATCCGAAGTGGCGAACCGGCCTCCGTCCAGCTGCACCATCGGCCTCAGCTCCGGCGGTATTACCGGGATTACGTCCAATATCATCCATTCGGGTTTGTTGCCGGACTTCCTGAAAGCTTCCACCACTTCCAGCCTTCTTACCGCACGGATTTTTTTCTGGCCGGTGCTCTCATTAAGCTGGACTTTAAGTTCCTCCGCCAGTTTATCCAAGTCTATCCTGTGCAACAGTTCCTTTATCGCTTCGGCTCCCATGCCATACTTGAACTTGTTGCCATACTTTTCAACGGCTTCCCTGAATTCCTTTTCTGTAAGCAGTTGCTTTTCAGCCAGGCCGGTAGTCCCCGGATCTATTACTATATAGGATGCAAAATACAAGACCTTTTCAAGGGCCCTGGGCGACATGTCCAGCAGCAGCCCCATACGGCTGGGTATTCCCTTAAAATACCAAATATGGGATACAGGGGCTGCAAGCTCTATGTGCCCCATCCTCTCCCTTCTTACCTTGGACCGGGTAACCTCCACGCCGCACCGGTCGCATACAATACCCTTGTACCTTACCCTTTTATACTTACCGCAGTGACATTCCCAGTCTTTTTGGGGCCCGAAGATTTTTTCGCAGAACAAGCCCTCCTTTTCAGGTTTTAACGTCCTGTAGTTTATGGTCTCGGGTTTTTTTACTTCCCCCCTGGACCATTCACGTATTTTTTCCGGTGAAGCCAGGCCAATCCTGATGGAATCGAAAAAATTCAGTTCGAACAAGGGGTTTTCTCTCCCTTCATTAATAATCTAAACCATCTTCTTCGTCTTCATCTTCAAAATCTTCGTCCTCAAAAAGCGAATCGTCTATTTCCAGTTCATCGTCATCCAACGGCTGAAGGTCATCCAGGTTAAGCTCGTCTTCGAATTCCTCGTCATCCTCATCAAGCTTACCGTCATAGGAAACGTCCTCCGGCTCGTCTTCCCTGCCCTCAATGTTTACAGACAGCTCTTCCATTTCATCTTCGTCATCGTCAAGCTCTTTTAGTGCAATCTCTTCATTCTCCTCCGAAAGAACCTTAACGTCCAACGCAAGGCTTTGCAGTTCCTTAATCAAAACCTTAAAGGATTCCGGAACGCCGGGCTCCGGTATATTCTCTCCTTTGACAATGGATTCGTAGGTTTTTACCCTGCCCACCACGTCGTCGGATTTCACCGTCAAAATCTCCTGCAGCGTATGGGCCGCTCCGTAAGCCTCCAGGGCCCAAACCTCCATCTCGCCGAATCTTTGGCCTCCGAACTGGGCCTTCCCGCCCAGCGGCTGCTGGGTAACCAGCGAATAGGGCCCGGTGGACCGGGCATGGATTTTGTCGTCCACCAGGTGCGCAAGTTTCATCATATACATATATCCCACTGTAACCCTGTTATCGAAGGGCAGTCCCGTTCTGCCGTCGTATACGACAAGCTTTCCGTCTTCCGGGAGGCCCGCCTGGCGCAGTGTGGCAAATACATCCTCCTCACTGGCCCCGTCGAATACCGGGGTTGATATTTCCCAGCCCAATGCCTTTGCCGCCAGGCCCAAATGCACCTCCAGCACTTGTCCTATATTCATCCTGGAAGGCACGCCCAGCGGGTTTAGTACTATCTCCAGCGGGGTTCCATCAGGGAGGAAAGGCATATCCTCCTCCGGCAGTATCCTGGATATAACCCCCTTGTTGCCGTGCCTGCCGGCCATCTTATCTCCTACCGATATCTTTCTTTTTTGGGCAACGTACACCCTTACCAGGTTGTTAACCCCCGGCGGCAGCTCATCCCCGTTTTCCCGGGTAAACACCTTTACATCTACTATAATGCCGGATTCTCCGTGGGGCACTCGAAGGGAAGTATCCCTTACCTCCCGGGCCTTTTCACCGAATATGGCCCTAAGAAGCCTTTCCTCTGCGGTAAGCTCTGTTTCGCCCTTGGGCGTTACTTTGCCCACCAGTATGTCACCGGCCCTTACTTCCGCCCCTATCCGTATTATGCCCCTTTCGTCAAGGTCCTTTAAGGCATCCTCGCCCACATTGGGTATATCCCTTGTTATCTCCTCCGGTCCGAGCTTGGTGTCCCGGGCCTCCGCCTCGTATTCCTCTATGTGAATTGAGGTGTACACATCATCCCTGACCAGCTTTTCGCTTATCAGGATGGCATCCTCGTAGTTGTATCCTTCCCATGTCATAAAGCCAACCAACACGTCTTTGCCCAGCGAGATTTCCCCCTCCTCGGTGGAAGGCCCGTCGGCAATGACCTGCCCTTTTTCCACTTCCTCGCCCATGGATACAATGGGCCTTTGGTTTATGCAGGTTCCCTGGTTGGACCGTTTGAACTTAAGCAGCTTGTATATATCCACGCCACCGCCGTCTGAGCGGCTTATTCTTATTTCCTCCGCCGTAACCCGGGTAACGGTGCCGGAATTTTTGGCTATCACCACCACTCCCGAATCCCCTGCCGCTTTATATTCCATTCCGGTGCCCACAATGGGAGCCTGGGGTTTCAATAGAGGCACCGCCTGTCTCTGCATGTTTGCACCCATCAGCGCCCTGTTTGCGTCATCGTTTTCCAGGAAGGGAATCATGGATGTGGCCACCGAAACCACCTGTTTCGGCGATACGTCCATGAAATCCACCTCCGTCGCCGGGACCACCACGATATCCCTTTTAAACCCGGCCCTTGCGGTAATCCTTTTGTCCAGGAACCTACCCTCTTCATCCAGCGGCTCATTGGCCTGGGCTATCGTGTATTCCCCCTCCTCGTCGGCGGTCATATATACTATCTCGTCGGTAACAACGCCCCGCTTATTGTCCACCCTTCGGTAAGGGGCCTCTATGAACCCGTATTCGTTTATCCTCGCATAGGTGCTCAAAGAGCCTATCAGCCCTATGTTTGGTCCCTCAGGGGTCTCAATCGGGCATATCCTTCCGTAGTGGGAATTATGCACGTCCCTTACCTCGAAGCCTGCTCTCTCCCGGCTTAGACCCCCCGGCCCGAGGGCGGACAGTCTGCGCTTGTGCGTGAGCTCCGCCAGCGGATTGGTCTGGTCCATGAACTGGGACAGCTGGCTGCTGCCGAAGAATTCCTTAATGGCCGCCACCACCGGCCTTATGTTAATAAGGGCCTGGGGCGTAACGACGTCAATATCCTGGATGGTCATCCTTTCCTTGACCACCCTTTCCATCCTGGAAAGGCCTATCCTGAACTGGTTCTGCAAAAGCTCTCCAACACATCGGAGCCTCCTGTTGCCCAGGTGGTCTATATCGTCTATGTCTCCTATCTCATAGCTAAGGCCGAAAATATAGTTGACCGATGCAATAATGTCGTCTACTATTATATGCTTGGGGGACAGTTCCGCCGCCCTTTCCCTAAGGGCCTCTTTCAGTTCTTCGGCGGTTTTGCACGAAGCCAAAATCTCTTTAAGCACGGGATAATAAAGCATCCTGTTCAGCTTGAGCTGTTCTATTTCCGAAATATCAAAGGGAAGGTCCACCGACTTTATATCCACAAAGTTGTTCCCCACCACTCTTATTTCGGTATCATCGTATTTTATATCCACAGAATTTATCCCCAAGTTCTGAATGGCCTTCGCCTGTTCCTTGGTGATTCTCTGCCCCTTTTCCACTATCACTTCACCGGTAACCGGGTGCACAATGTCACGGGCGCTTGTCTTTCCCCATATCCTTGACCACAGCGCCAGTTTTTTGTTGAATTTATACCTTCCCACCTTGGCCAGATCGTACCTTTTGGGATCAAAGAACAGCGTATTAATCAGTGACTGGGCACTGTCAATGGTGGGCGGCTCCCCCGGCCGAAGCCTCTTGTAAATATCCAAAAGAGCTTCCTCGGCATTCTTAGAGCTGTCCTTCTCCAGCGTTGTCAACAGCCTTTCGGAGGACCCCAAAAGTTCTATTATCTCATGGTTTGTGTTATACCCCATGGCCCTGACCAGCACCGTAATGGGTATCTTCCTGGTCCGGTCCACCCTTACATATACTATATCGTTGGAATCCGTTTCGTACTCAAGCCATGCGCCCCGATTGGGAATAACCGTAGCAGAAAAAAGCCTCTTGCCGGTCTTATCAATCTCTTCCGCATAATAGACACCCGGAGACCTTACAAGCTGGCTTACTATAACCCTTTCAGCGCCGTTAATGATGAATGTACCCTTGTCCGTCATAAGGGGAAAATCCCCCATGAAGACTTCCTGTTCTTTTACTTCTCCCGTTTCCCTGTTTATAAGTCTAACCCTTACTTTAAGGGGTGCTGAATATGTCACGTCCCGTTCCTTGCATTCTTCCACCGAATACTTGGGTTTGTCCTCGAGGTAGTAGTCCAGGAATTCAAGCACCAGGTTCCCGGTGTAGTCCTGGATGGGGGAAATATCTTCAAACACCTCCCGCAAGCCTTCCTCAAGGAACCACAGGTAGGAATTTTTCTGCACCTCGATGAGGTTCGGCATGTCCAGCACTTCATCAATCTTGGAAAAGCTCATTCTAACCTTCTTGCCCATCTGAACAGGATGTACCATCATCGTTCACCTCTTGAAATAAAAGTAAAATAGCGACTTAGTCGCTGCAAACGGTGGTCTCCAACAATTATGCTCCATTAACTGCCACCGGAAGGCCTTGAAAATGAATAGAACAAATAAACTCTTGTTTTGCTGGTCAAATCGACTACAGCTTTACCGATTAAATTTTTATCAAATAGGGCAGAAAACATCTATTATACTATTTCCATATAATAAATATTTTATACAAAAGTAATAATAAATCCTAAATCTGTTTATATCAATGCAATTTATAATATTAACACAAGGCTCTATTATTGTCAACCATTTGTAAAAGTTTTCTCAAAAAACAGCAAGGCAGGAATATAATATACCCCGCCTGCTGTTTTCGCCTTGTTTGTTCCTGTCTGTTACTTAACTTCTACGCTGGCACCCACTTCTTCAAGCTTAGCCTTTATGGACTGTGCTTCTTCCTTGGCTACGCCCTCTTTAATCGGCTTGGGAGCATTGTCCACAAGGTCCTTGGCTTCCTTAAGCCCAAGACCGGTGATTTCCCTTACCACTTTTATAACCTTGATCTTTTCCTGGCCTACGTTCGCAAGGATTACGTCAAACTCGGTCTTTTCTTCTTCGGCCGCTGCCGGGGCTGCTCCGCCGGCCACCGGTGCTGCCGCTACCGCCATCGGAGCGGCTGCGCTGACACCGAACTCCTCTTCTAGGGCTTTAACCAGCTCTGAAAGTTCCAATACCGTAAGATTCTTTACCTCTTCAATCAGTTTTTGAATTTTTTCACTTGCCATGATTTATCCCTCCATATTTTTTTTACTAAGCGGTTTTTTTCTCGGCTATAGCATTCAATGCATACACGAGATTCCTTATATTTCCTTGCAGTACATTTACGAAACCGGTAATGGGTGCGTTCAGGCCACCGAGGGCCTGTGCCACAAGCACTTCCTTGGAAGGCAGGTTGGCCAGGGATTTTACGCCCTCTGCCCCTATAACCTTCCTGCTAATCATCCCGGCCTTTACCTCCAGCTTGTCATGGTCCTTGGCAAACTCGGAAATAATTTTGGCCGGAACCACCGGGTCTCCGTATCCCAGGGCTACAGCGTTGGGCCCGGTAAGGTAGGGAATAAGCTCCTCCATTCCGAGCTCTGTCAGGGCCCTTGTCATCAATGTGTTTTTATAGACCTTGTAATCGGCCCCGGCTTCCCTGAACCTTTTTCTCAGTTCGGTTACTTCCGCCACGTTAAGGCCCCTGTAGTCAACCAGCACCACCGCCTCGGCCCGTTGGAACTTTTCCTTAATTTCGTTAACCACCTGCTGCTTGGCATTTTTTTTGTCCGACACTTATTTTTGCACCTCCTCCGTTCAATGGGCATGACCAGTACTTATAGAACAAAAACCTCCACCCGAAGACAGGTAGAGGCAGTACACTCGAAAGGCTTAAGCCCTTGCTTCTTACCTCGGTAGGAATGTTTAAGCCAAAAGGCTCCTACTGTCTTGGGTAACCAATATTCTTGTTTTTTAGGCCGCATTGGCCTTTTTAGTCAATCGGTTTTGCAGTATTTATCTTAATCCCGGGACCCATTGTACTGGAAACCACAATGCTTTTCAGGTACTGGCCCTTTGCCGCTGCCGGCTTGGCTTTTATTATGGCTTCCACAAGGGTTTTATAGTTTTCCACAAGCTTTTCGGTCCCAAAGGATACTTTTCCTATCGGGGCGTGTATTATACTGGTCTTGTCCAGCCTGTACTCGATTTTACCGGCCTTTATTTCGCTTATGGCCTTTGCAACATCAAAGGTAACGGTGCCGGATTTCGGGTTGGGCATAAGTCCCTTGGGCCCTAGCACCTTACCCAGTCGTCCCACTACGTTCATGACATCGGGGGTTGCCACAACCACGTCAAAGTCAAACCAGTTTTCTTTTTGAATCTTTTCCACGTACTCTTCCAGTCCTACATAGTCTGCGCCCGCTTCCTCGGCTTCTTTGACCTTTTCTCCCTTGGTCATAACCAGAACCCTCTTGGTTTTTCCGGTTCCGTGGGGCAAAACTATCGCTCCCCTTACCTGTTGGTCCGCGTGTCTCGGGTCCACCCCAAGTTTAACGGATACTTCCACCGTTTCATCAAAGTTCGCCGTTGCGGTCTTTTGCACCAGTTCCAGTGCTTCGGTTGAATCATACAGCTTCCTTGAGTCGTAAAGCTCTTTACTGTTTAAATACTTTTTACCTCTCTTTGGCATACTATTACCTCCTATGTGGTATTCGCGGTATTTTACCTCCCACAGGTGCCTTATTTTTTATTCCTCCACCACCAGGCCCATGCTTCTTGCTGTTCCCTCAATCATTCTCATGGCGGCTTCAAGGCTTGCGGCGTTTAAATCCGCCATCTTCAGCTCTGCTATCTCTTTTATTTTCGCCTTTGATACTTTCCCCACCTTAACCCTGTTCGGTTCTCCGGAGCCGCTTTCTATTCCTGCCGCCTTCTTAAGCAGTACCGGAGCAGGAGGCGTCTTGGTAATAAAGCTGAAGGACCTGTCCTGGTATATGGTAATCACCGCCGGGATAACAAGACCGGCTTGCTTTGCGGTCCTTTCATTGAACTCCTTGCAAAAGCCCATTATGTTAACTCCATGGGGCCCAAGGGCGGTTCCCACCGGTGGTGCCGGAGTGGCTTTGCCTGCCGGTATTTGCAGTTTCACTATTCCAACTACCTTTTTTGCCATAAACACACCTCCTTATCGTATTTTCTCTATTTGTACAAAGTCCAGCTCCACAGGCGTTTCCCTGCCGAACATGGATATCAGAACCTTCACCTTGTGTTTGTCCAGGTTTATCTCTTCAATGGTTCCTATGAAATTTTCAAAGGGTCCGCTGATAACCTTCACCGGGTCCTTTACTTTAAAGTCCACTACTATGGGTATCTCTTCAACGCCCAAGCTCACTATTTCCTCGTCAGTAAGAGGCACGGGCTTAGACCCCGGTCCTACGAAGCCGGTAACACCGCGGGTGTTACGAACAACATACCAGGATTCGTCGTTCATGACCATCTTAACAAGCACGTATCCCGGAAAAACCTTTTTCAGCGTCCTTTTCAGCTTGTTGTTTTTCCTTTCGTAGTGTTCCTCCATGGGTACCTGCACTTCGGTTATGACATCCTGTAATCCCCGGTTTTCAACAGCCTTTTCAAGGTTGGCTTTCACCTTGTTTTCATAACCGGAGTAAGTATGAATAACATACCATTTTGGTTCCATCTTTTCAGGCATAAACTTAAGGGCCTGATGGCCCTCCCCTCCTTCTACCCGATTATCAGCCCCAGCATCCTGCCGAAGGCCAAATCAAATACGAATATGAGAAGTGCAGCCAATATCACCGCTACAAAAACCACCGATGTAAACGAGACCAGCTCTTTCCGGTTGGGCCATATCACTTTTTTCAATTCGGACCGTGTCTCTTTCATGAACCTTCCGGCTTTGCCGCCGAAGCCTTTCTTCTCACCCGCCATATAACTCACACCCTAACATAGTATTTATACTATTATTTGGTTTCCCTGTGAAGGGTATGCTTGCCGCAAAACTTGCAGTACTTGTTCATTTCTATCCTTTCGGGGTTGTTCTTCTTGTTTTTCATCGAATTATAGTTTCTCTGCTTGCACTCGGTACATGCCAGAGTAACCTTTACTCTCATGACTACACCTCCCGGGCCACCCCTGGTCAACTCTTCGGCCGGAGCCAAAGGTTACCAGTAGAATTTACCACATATCCTTCCAATTGTCAATGATAGTTCGTATTCGGCAGGCGGCAGGAAGGATTAGTCAAAGAACGGGGACACCCCTTTATGTTTAGTATTCCTTTACGCACAAGGAATGTCCCCCATCATCCCTTATCGCACCGCCAACCGCTTTGTGCCAACCATTTTCACAAACAGCCTCGCTGCCCGTGCCGTAGGTTAGGCACG
>ERZ773359.5723-NODE-5723-length-11669-cov-4.291114_pt1 | contig 11669 bp, 12 predicted proteins | sample MGYA00374955_ERZ773359 | MGnify/ENA primary metagenome ERZ773359 (study PRJEB29098, sample SAMN04486028) | biogas fermenter metagenome | study: EMG produced TPA metagenomics assembly of the Biogas fermentation microbial communities from Germany - Plant 4 DNA1...
ATTCAGTATCCATATTTACCTCTTTCATAATTTTCATGGTAAATAGTATGTAAATGGTTTGTTCCATTATGTTTACGCCTTAATCCCGGATTACTTGTCCAAAAAGCTTCTAAGGTTTATTTGTATTATCCCTTTGAGCACTTCAAAGTTTCATCGCAAAAAAAAGATTGCGTTCCACACTTTAATTTGTTGAAACGCAATTTGCATTTAACTATAATGGTTATGTCAAATTAATATTCCGGAGGAGTAATTAATGAATTGTAATAATACCATCAATTGCACCTGTACATACACCTCATGTTCCCGTCGCGGAAAATGCTGCCAATGCGTAGCATATCACCGTAAAAGCGGCGAAGTGCCAGGATGCTTCTTTTCACCATCCGGTGAAAGGACTTATGACAGATCAATTGAGAATCTATACTACGACTACAAAAAGAATCGCTAACCTTGCTGTTTGACTTGCCTGGGGGAAGGTATACCACTTCCCCCTTTGATTTATTTTATCTTCCAATCTGAAACCAAAATACGCTGCCTTTTCCTTCCTCTGATTCAACCCCATACATGCCGCCGTGCATATCGACAACTTTTTTTACAATCGAAAGGCCAAGGCCTGTGCCCATTATAGGCCTTTTGTGCTTTTTGTCCACCTTATAGTAACGCTCCCATATATGAGGCAAATCACTCGGACTTATGCCTTCCCCATGATCAATCACCTCAATTTTCACTGCATCATCTTTTGCGATTTGTCGCACAAGTACATTTTTATCATCACCGCTGTGAGTAATCGCGTTTAGCAAGAGGTTATAGATAACCTGGGTAATCTTTACTTCATCGGCAATTACAAAGATCTCTTCGTCATACTCGAAATCTATTTTATAACCCTGCTTTTTTATAAGTTCATTCATGCGGCTGATAGTTTTTCCGAGACTTTCTGTAAGATTATAACTGGTCTTGTTAAGTTTAGCTTCTCCCGCCTCAATGAGTGAGATATCAAGCATATCGTTTACAAGGGAGGTCAGACACTTTGCCTCATCCATAATAATCTGGCATTGCTCAGGAGTGACTTCATCGGGAAAATCGTGCATCATCTCTGCATAGCTGTAAATAAAGGCAAGGGGCGTGCGTAAATCATGGGAGATATTCGCTATCAATTCGCGCCTGAACTGATCCACTTTGGAAAGCTCTTTAGCCGCGGCATTCAATGTGTCAGACAGTTCCTCAATTTCAAGATATCCCTTTCCTTGAAATTCAGTTGCGTAGTTCCCCATGGCCAGCGTCTTTGCGCTTTGATTTATCCTCACAATTGGTTTGGATATCCGCATGGATATTATTACGGCAAGAAGGATCGCAAGAACAACCATTATTCCCGTAATAATCAAAAGCTGCAACTGCAAAGTCGTTATTGTGGATTCAACCGGTGTTATCATAGCATAAAATGTCAGTGACAACTTGCTGCCGTCATCCAGAACATACTCATGAACCTTGGTAAGGGTTTCAGGCAGGTGGCCATGTCTGTCCGGCTGCGGTGGATGAGGAGGGTCAAATTCATTTGTTGGCCATACAGTTATCCCTTTGGTGGTTTCAAGTTCGTCCAATATGTCTTCAAGTTCCGGTTTATTTATGTTTTTCCCCACCAAAGAAATAGCTCTGTCTATCTCAACCTTGCGGACAATTTTATACATGTCGCTAAGCCATATTGTCTGAAACACCCACAGGATGGTCAGCAGCAAGAGGCAGAACCCTAAGAGATATAAGAAGATTTTTCTTCGCAATTTCATTTTAGCCATCGAACCGATACCCCAACCCGCGCAAGGTTTTAATGAAATGAGCATAGGGACCCAGGGATTTTCTGAGCAGCTTTATATGCGTATCCAAAGTCCTGTCATCGCCAAAGTAGTCAAATCCCCATACTTCAGCCATTATCTTTTCCCGGGGAACTGCAATATTGTTATTTCTTATCAAAAAGAACAAAAGGTCATACTCCTTTGGCGCCAGATCTACTTCGTTTCCGTCTATGAAAACTTTATATGCAGTAAGATCAGCCTTGAACCCTTCCTTCTCAAAAATAACATGGCCTTCGTCATCCGACTTTGCCTGCCTGCTCTTTCCAACTCTTCGCAGGATGGCATTAATTCTGAGCATTATTTCTTTGGACGAAAACGGCTTTACAACATAATCATCAATACCGAGTTCAAAGCCCAGAACCTTGTCATACTCCTCTCCCCGGGCAGACAGCATGATAATCGGAGTATCCGAGAACTTCCGGATTTCCTTTACTGCTGAAAAACCGTCCAGTTCCGGCATCATAATATCCATAATGATGATGTCAAAATTGTTATTGCGGCATAGCTGTACAGCTTCCATGCCATCGCCGGCTTCCATAACTTCATGGCCTTCAAAAACGGCATATCTCTTTATCACAGTCCGAAGCCCTGCTTCATCGTCACATATCAGGATTTTTGCCATATATAATCGTCCCCCTCCTCACATTCAAAAAAAACAAACATAAGGATCATTAATTCTATCATATCACTAATTTCGGTTAGTATTAGCGGACCGAAAGCCATAAAACTATTAAGTATTACGACTATTGATCAATCAATTTCCTTTTCTCCTGGTCTTTTTTTCAAGCCGGATAAAGGATGTATCGTAGTTATAAATATAATGTTTCAGTTCGTATCTACTCAGGGACTGACTCATCATACCCGCTCTTTTTCCCGGGATAATATAATGATAGACCACAAATCTGAAGCACAATTGTATGTTATCTGAACTTTATCTGAAGAATAAAAAACCTTCACAGGATCATCCGTGAAGGCTCTTCGCTCCTTTTTTAATTGTTTAATTTCATCATTACTTATATTATTCCACATTCCTTCTTTTTCAAATCTTTAAGAATTTGTTCCTATCTTCTTCTGCCATGGCTATTTCTGTCTGGAACTCCAATCCATTGGCTTTCTCATCCGTAACATGTCTTCAATCTTATCGGATAACTCCGCATCCATTTCTCTTACTTCTTCGATGTATGACCCAATATTCTCAAATTCCCTTATCTGTTTCCCCAGTAAAATTTCTTCCATCTGATTTCTGATCCTGTGAGCATTTGTCAAGTTCTCTTCTTCATTAACAGTATTGATTAACCAAAGGGTATCCACCAGGCTGTCTAAAACTTTCTCTTTTGAAAAAGGTTTATTCAGATTGTTGGGCCCGGCATTAGGTGGTAACTCATGGTACTTCTGATTGACCAATGCAGACTGAATAATCTCTTTTGATTGCCCGATATGGCACTGATTCCCCTGACAAGCACAGCAATGCTCAAGCCCCAGACAAATATCATTCAGGTCTTCTTTCATGTGCAGATAATAATCATGAAGCAGTTTTGATTTGGAAAGAAACTCAGATTGGATTCCAGCGCGCTTTCTGCGAATTAATGTGTTTATCATTAAAAATACTATAAGCGCCAATACAGATATAAAGGGAATTACTATATACATACTTAAGAATTGGGCAGGCACTGTTTGATACAGTTTCTGAAGTCCAAAGAACATGAATATGGAAGCTGCCAGTATTTTAATGCCCAATTCAGGAATCTTGTCTCCTAACTTTTTACCGATTATAATTCCCAAAGCACCGGTTGCTATCATACCTGAAACAGTTCCTGCAAGGATCATTAAAGGATACCTTGCATCCGCTGACAGAGTGATTGCCGTAAGCTGAGTCTTATCACCAAGTTCACCTAAAAAGAAAGCAAATGCAACCGTAACTGTCGGTCCAAACTGAAATCCCGGTTCTTTTTCGTCATCTTCCTCTTTTTCAGGCTTCAGTGTCCAAAGGGCAAATCCAACAAATGCAGCGCCGGCTATCATCTGTATGGTGTTGATCGGAACCATTCGGGACAAGTAGCTTCCTAAAGCGACTGCCAGACCATGGTTAAGAAACGCTCCCAGGCCTATGCCCATAAGCACTTTTCTCACTGGGAATCTTGTGGCAAATGCCATGGCTAATATTTGGGTCTTGTCCCCCATTTCTGCTACAAAAATTAATAAGAATGCCCTAATCATCTCTTGAATCATGATGACTCTCCCTTATTCATGTATTCCCACTTATTGTTCGAACAAAGTTCCCTTCTTTATGTCAAATAAAAAAGACTTTTAGATTATCAGGCATGTACTGATAATCTAAAAGTCTCGCTTACTTTAACAATCATTAAAGCAGATAAGACCAGGATTTCTCCAGTATGTTGATCTTATCTCGGTTTCCCACAGCTACTCCCTTTTAGAATCGATGTTATTTTATCAATGTCACATTTTTTTGTCAATCCATAGATCAGCAATAGCTTTATACAAAATGACGATGAATAATATAGAATTTAATGCAAAGTATCCAAATTTCTAATATTGACAGTTAAATTACGAATTCTTATAATTTATTTCTATACGATTCATGTGGAATATTTTAACGTTCGACGAATGCATAATAAGCTATGAGTCAGGCAGAATGAAGCATGATAGCTGAATAACAAAGGTGGTAGCAAACCTTGAAGGTTTTCGAGATATTAACCGGCATAGCCGGTGGTTTTTTTATGGAACTGATGCTGATGTATTTAACAGAAAAGCTAACAGGACAACTGCTACGGTCAGATAGTTTTAAAAGCAGATTTCTGATGCTGATAACTTCAAGAACCATTATTACTTTAGTGGTTTTGTTATTAGCCGCAATGCATTCGACTGTAATGATGTTGCTGATGGGAGCCGGAAGCATACTTTATATTCATTTATATATTATTCTGAAGAATCTGCGTTATGAAAAGGCCTTATGAAAACAGGGAGTGATTTGAGTGAAAGTTATTGAAATAAATCCCGAGGTATGGTTTACAATCCCTATTTTAGGCGGAATACCGGTAACCGACGCCGTGTGTGTATCATGGGTCGTAGTTGCCGGTCTAATAATTTTCGCCGTAATAATAAGGTTTTGGTGCTTGCCGAAGTTCAATGAAATACCAAGGGGTTTCCAGAATATCATAGAGCTCTATGTGGAATGGATATACAAATATACCGGGGACTCGGTTCATGAATTCAGTAATGGCCTTGCTCCCTATATAGGAACTCTTGCACTCTATCTTGGTCTTGCCAACATAATTGAACTTGTGGGACTAAGGCCTCCGACGACCTATATTGTCATCACTCTCGCGCTTTCAATTATTACATTTGTCCTTATAAACTACTATGGAATCAAAAAGAAGGGGTTACTGGGAAGAATACAGGATTATGGGAAACCTGTGCCTGTTATCGCCCCGGTAAAAGTCATCACCGATCTGGCAATTCCCGTCTCCCTTGCTTCCCGTTTATTCGGAAACATCCTGGGTGGACTGGTTGTAATGGAACTGGTGCGTGAACTGATACCCGTTGTAGTACCATCCTTCTTGTCACTTTATTTTGTTCTGTTTGACGGACTTATACAGACATTCATTTTTATCACATTATCATTGGCTTTCATTGGTGAAGCTACAGAATAAGTGAGAATATTAAAACTATTTTTACCGGGAGGTGTAGATTATGGAATTAGCGGCTATTGGCGCCGGATTGGCTGTATTGGCCGGCTTTGGAGCAGGAATAGGAATGGGTATCGCTACCGGAAAGGCTGTTGAGGCAACCGGAAGACAACCCGAAGCTGCAAACCAGATTAACAGGATTCTGCTGTTGGGTCTGGCATTGACCGAATCAATCGCGATTTACGGATTCGTAACAGCATTGCTCATTATCTTTACAAGATAATTCAGACACATATTTTATGAATTAATGAATGAATAAGGAAATGGTGAACTTTATATGAAGGAGTATGTTTGGACCTTCATTTTCCAAATAATTAACCTTGTTGTTCTGTATTTTGTTTTGAGGTGGCTGCTGTTCAAGCCTGTTAAAGGCTTCCTTGACAAGCGTACCCAAGCATTCCAGTCCAAAAAAGATGAACTGGAAAAAATGCAGCAGGAAATTGAAACCAATAAAAAATTGGCTGAAAAAGAGCTTGAAAATGTGCGTGAGCAGGTAAAGCTTATTACGGAGCAGGCTGAAAAAGCCGCACAGGAGCGAATAAAAGAAGCTCAGGAAAAAGCGCAAAAGCAGGCCGAGGAAATAATAGAACAAGCAAGGAAAAAAGTTGAAAATGAGCGGATGCAGGCAATCGAGGCATTTAAAGATAAGGCTGCTTCACTGGCTGTTGAAATTGCTTCCAGAATAATAACAAACAATGTTACCGCTGAAGAGAATAAAGAGATTATTGACAAATTCCTTGAGAAGGTGGAATTGAAGTGACAGAAAATATAGAAACCGGAGTCTTGTGGTCTGCTTATCCGCTTGAACAGGATGAAATAGTACAAATTGAAAACAAGTTCTCCGAACTGTATGGCAAAAAAGTCAAACTTGACTTAAAGGTCAAGCCTGAGATCATAGGCGGTATCATTGTATCCATAGGCGATAAAGTCTATGATGGAAGCATATTTGGACAGCTTAGCAGAATGAAAAGCCATCTTTTGGGCCTGAAAAAAGGCGAAATCAATATGGGGATCGGAATTCATTCCCATGATGATATCGCTTTAGATTCTGTCGGAGATTTTATCCGAAGCAAGATCCAGGAATTTGATCAGAAACCCGGTATTGAAAATGTAGGCCGTGTAATTCGTTCAGGTGACGGAGTGGTTTTGGCCAGCGGCCTAAAAAACTGCAAATATGGAGAACTTCTCAGGTTTGAAGGGAACGCATTCGGAATAGCCTTCAACCTTGAAAAAGATACTGTAGGTATAGTTCTGCTTAATTACCAGAATTCTGTTTCAGAAGGAACAATGGTATACAGCACAGGACAAGTTGTCCAGGTCCCGGTTGGTGAAGGACTTCTGGGAAGAGTGGTCAACCCTCTGGGACAGCCATTGGACGGAAAAGGCAATATCCATGCTACACAGTACAGGGAGATCGAGCAGAAAGCTCCCGGCATATATGAGAGGGAAGCGGTAAACCAGCCAATGCAAACCGGTTTATTGGCAATTGACTCAATGATTCCCATTGGAAGGGGTCAGCGCCAGTTGATTATTGGAGACAGGCAAACCGGTAAGACTGCTATTGCTTTGGACACAATACTTAATCAGAAGGATACCGGAGTAATCTGTATCTATGTTGCCATCGGCCAAAAAGCGTCTACTGTTTCCCAGGTGATTAATACTTTGAGACGCACAGGTGCTATGGATTATACCATTGTTGTATCGGCTACAGCCAGCGACTCTGCTCCAATGCAGTATATTGCGCCTTATACAGGATGCGCCATGGGCGAATATTTCATGCAAAACGGAAAGGATGTCCTAATTGTCTATGATGACCTATCCAAGCATGCCATAGCCTACAGAACCCTGTCATTGCTATTAAGGCGCCCACCCGGAAGAGAAGCATATCCCGGAGATATTTTCTATCTTCATTCAAGGCTTCTGGAACGTTCGGCCAAATTGAACAAGGAAAATGGCGGCGGCTCAATGACGGCGTTACCCATTGTTGAAACACAGGCCGGTGATATTTCAGGATATATTCCTACAAATATTATATCCATTACCGATGGGCAGCTTTTCTTGGAGGATGAACTGTTTTTTGCCGGTATTCGTCCTGCAGTAAATGTTGGTTTATCTGTTTCCCGGGTCGGTAAGGCAGCACAGACCAGGGCAATGGCAAGAGTTTCAGGTACCCTGCGTCTGGAATTGGCACAGTACCGTGAACTTCAGGTTTTCTCACAGTTTGGTTCGGAGCTGGATCAATCCACCCAGGAACTTCTCGCCCAAGGTGAAAGAATTACCGAAATATTGAAGCAGGAGCAATATCAGCCACTGGATATGGCTCATCAGGTTATCCTTCTGTATGCGGCCTCCCGTAAATTGCTTCTGGACGTACCGGTTAACAAGATCAGGGACTTCAAACAGCAGTTTATTGACTATATTGACCGGTATCATATGGACATGGTAGACAACATAAGGGAAACCGAGGACATAACTGAAGCCGAAATGACCCGCATTGAAGATGCGGTTAAAGATTTCAAGCGGTTATTTTTAAAGTAAACAGGTGTAATATATGCAGAGTTTGGTAGAAATCAAAAGGAGAATCGGGGCCATCCGCCAGACGCGCCAGTTGACCAAGGCAATGCACCTTATTGCCTCATCGAAACTTAGCAGGGCAATGGATAAGTACAGGGCAAATCATATCTACTTTGACAAGATACGTTCCACGTTAAAAGATATCCTTGCCCATACTCCGGAAATCAATCACTCGTTCTTCCGCCCGAGGGAGAATGCGCGCATTGCGTATTTTGTCATAGCAGGCGATAAAGGACTGTGCGGAGCGTACAACCATAATGTTCTCCATACAGCTCTTTCCCATATTGAAGAGCATGAGGGAGTAAAAAACATATTTGTTGTTGGTAATGTCGCCCGTGATTTTTTTATAAGAAAGGGCTACAATGTTGATGCAGAATTTCTTTATGCCGCTCAGAACCCAACCTTTTTTTACTCCAGGGAAATAGCCGAACAGCTTATAAAAGCTTACAGCCAGCATAAGATTGATGAATTATACCTTGTTTATACCCGCCTGGAATCGTCAATAAAGATGATTCCCAAGGTTATTAAACTTTTTCCTGTTGAGCTGTCGAATTTTGAGGATGTCAGCCTTGATTTGGAGTACCGTGCGGATATGGTCTATCATCCTTCCCCAAGAGCAGTTCTGGATTTATTGATTCCCAAATTTGTAATTGGTGTAGTGTACGGTGCTTTAATTCAGTCTTTTGCCAGCGAGCAGCAAGCCAGAATGCTGGCCATGGATACCGCCACAAAGAACGCTGATGAAATGATTTCCAAATTGCAGATAAAGTATAACCAGGCAAGGCAGTCTGTAATAACCAACGAGATTGCTGAAATAATGGGCGGTGTGGCTGCTCTTGATTAAAACTGGCACCAAAAGGAGATGAACGTAAAGTGGAGTTAAAAAACAAAGGGAAGGTAATACAGATTGTAGGTCCTGTAATAGATATACAGTTTGAATCAGACAACATCCCTCCCCTGCTCAATGCAATAAAAATTGTCGATGGGGATCGTGTGGTATTGGCAGAGGTATCACAGCACATGGGAAACAATACCGTTCGCTGCATAGCGCTCCAGGCAACCGACGGTTTGAAAAGAAATCTGGATGCGTACGATACCGGAGCCCCTGTACGTGTTCCGGTAGGAAAAGAAGTTTTAGGAAGGGTATTTAATGTCCTGGGTCAGCCAATAGACGGAAAAGAACCGGTGGAAACCACTAACTTGATGTCCATCCATCGTCCAGCACCCTCCCTCGAAGAACAGAATCCTGCTACCGATATTCTGGAAACAGGCATCAAGGTTATTGACCTTCTGGCTCCTTATCCAAAGGGCGGAAAGATTGGCCTGTTTGGCGGTGCCGGTGTTGGTAAAACTGTCCTCATCATGGAGCTGATACACAACATCGTAACCCAGCATGGTGGAGTTTCAGTATTTACAGGTGTGGGCGAGCGTACCCGTGAAGGACATGAATTGGTGAGTGAAATGACCCACTCGGGAGTGTTGGACAAGACTTCCCTTGTGTTCGGCCAAATGGATGAGCCGCCCGGGGCAAGAATGCGAGTAGCGTTGACCGGTTTGACCATCGCCGAATATTTCAGGGATTTTGGCAGACAGGATGTACTTCTTTTTATAGATAATATTTTCCGCTATATCCAGGCAGGCTCGGAAGTATCCGCTTTGCTGGGGCGTATGCCTTCAGCGGTAGGATATCAACCTACTCTGGCTGCAGAAGTTGGTGCGTTGCAGGAACGCATTGCGTCAACCAAAAGCGGATCAATAACATCAGTACAGGCAGTTTACGTCCCTGCAGACGACCTTACAGATCCGGCACCTGCGACCATATTCGCCCACCTGGATGCAACCACAGTTTTGTCAAGACAGATTGCTGAGATGGGTATCTATCCTGCAATAGACCCTCTTGATTCAAGTTCAAGAATTCTGGACCCAAGAATAATTGGTGAAGAACATTACAAGGTTGCACGCAGAGTCCAGGAAGTTCTGCAAAGGTATAAAGAACTGCAGGATATTATCGCCATACTGGGTATGGAAGAACTTGATGAAGAAGACAGACTTGCTGTTTACAGAGCCAGAAAGATTCAAAGGTTCTTATCCCAGCCATTCCATGTGGCTGCAACCTACACCGGAATTGAAGGAAGATTTGTACCTGTAAAAGAAACCATAAAGGGATTCAAGGCAATTGTTGACGGCGAAACAGACGACATTCCTGAATCAGCCTTTTTCATGGCTGGAAACCTTGACGAAGTACTTGAAAGAGCCAAAAATATGAAAAAGTAGGATGGTATTTGTGGCCAGCGAATTTTATCTCGAAGTAATAACTCCTGAAAGAACCTTTTTTCAGGGAAACGTTGAAATGATTATAGTGGACAGTCTGGATGGTGAATTGGGTGTTATGAAAGGGCACCTTCCTATGGTTGCTTCAATTGCCATTGGTACACTTAAGATAAAACAGAACGGAAAGTGGAAAGAAGCAGCCATCAACGAAGGTTTTATGGAAGTGCTCCCCGACAGGACTATTATTCTTTCCCATACGGTTGAATGGCCAGAAGAGATAGATACCAGACGCGCTCAGGCGGCCCTGGAACGCGCTCAGGAGAGAATTCGCCAGCGCCGAAGCATGACGGAATACTACCAGTCCAAAGCAGCAATGGCCCGTGCAATGTCCAGGTTAAAAGTAAAAAAGAGATATAACCTTGACTAAGCAAAAAATGATGTACGAATTTTGGTGAAAAATTTTACTTGATTTTTGTATTGACAAACAAACCGGATTTAGTTATTATATGGTACAAATAGCAAAGGCGCTGCTGGCGAAAGCCAACATCGCCTTTGTTTGTTTTATGGGTTAAAGGTAAATATTATATTGAGTGATATGCCGGGCTTCCCGGAAGTGGGATTTTTCACATGGAGCTCCACCCGGCAGCCAATTAACTCGTAAAAGTTTAAAATTAATAATCAGAACTTATTGCGCACAAAGGCGTGTGTTTTATTGATGTCTCAATAAAATACACGCCTTAATTTTTTCAAGGAGGAGAGAATTATGACTACCACTATGATAGTTGATACCTTTTGGGTGATGTTTGCAGCCGTGCTGGTGTTTTTTATGAACCTCGGTTTTGCAGCGGTTGAATCTGGATTTGCCAGATCAAAAAACACCGTCAACATCCTGTCAAAGAACTTTATTGTATTTGCGGTTTCCTCCCTCGGCTTCATGATCCTTGGCTGGGGTCTTATGTTTGGCGGAGACAATCCGTTTGTCGGAACCCAGCAACTTTTTATCCTGAACAACTCCAGTTTAGACTTTTATAAAGATACATTGACTTCGGACGTCCCGTTCTGGGGAAAATTCTTTTTCCAGCTGGTATTCTGCGGAACTGCAGCAACCATTGTATCGGGTGCGGTTGCAGAACGCGTTAAATACATAGCATTTATAGTGTTTTCCTTCGCTCTGACCCTTGTCATCTACCCCATAGTCGGTCACTGGATATGGGGTGGCGGCTGGCTTGCGAATCTTGGATTCCTGGATTTTGCAGGTGATTCCGTCGTCCAC
>ERZ773359.5729-NODE-5729-length-11651-cov-7.551483_pt1 | contig 11651 bp, 10 predicted proteins | sample MGYA00374955_ERZ773359 | MGnify/ENA primary metagenome ERZ773359 (study PRJEB29098, sample SAMN04486028) | biogas fermenter metagenome | study: EMG produced TPA metagenomics assembly of the Biogas fermentation microbial communities from Germany - Plant 4 DNA1...
CTTAAGGGTTTCAAAGGGCTCAATTCCAATAATGAAATTTGAAAAGGCCTTGCCCGTCCCATAATTTGCTGCTATATATTCCAGGGCATCCAGATGCCTTTTGCGGGTTGTAAACTCAATTTTGCCCGGTGTAACCAACCTTGCCAGTTCTTCGTCCCATAATTCAAGGCTGCATGCTATTTTGTCTGCTCCGAGCTGGAAATACTCGTCTATGATACTCAAATCCCTGGGTGGTGTAATGTAGAGCAGTATATCACCCTTGATGTTCTCCCTTCCAACATATTGATTTATTGCTTCCAAATATGAGGCTATTAATGAGTATTCCTTTTTGTTGTCAAAAGTTGATCCTCCTGTAATCTGGATACTGTTACAACCGACTTCTTTAATGGCATATTCAACAATTTCTGCAACATCTTCGGCCCTTACCGGCTCAGGCAATGGCTTTTTCTTTCTTGCGAGTGTTTCAAAATCCCCACCCGAAAAGCAAAACTGACAAGCCTTTCCTGCAGCTGCATATTCACAAGGCCATAAACATTGAAAGGCTACCCAATCCACACCCTGCAATACGGCATTTCCTATAAACGGTAGTCCGGAAGATGTTTTTTGACCATAGAAATCAGTTTTTGGGGGAAAGCTCACAAAGTCAAGAAAGATGTCATTGTAGAACAAGGCCGGCTTTCCTTCGGATATCTTCAATGAAAAGGGTGTTTCCAAATCTGATGCATACCTTAAGAGTTTCAAATTGTCCCAAGAAAGAATGCCGGTAAGATACCTGAGGTGAAATCCCATATCTGTCAGCTGTATGATGGTTCCATCGGATAGTATTATACTATTGCACATGAGTGGGTTAACACCCAAACGGTGCGTCTTTGAATAATTCCTATAAACTTCTTTAGATACTTTTACCCCTTGACTTACAACTAAACATTTCAAATCAATAGAATCTATCGCTGTGTCTAAAATATAATATTTATTCAAGCCATATCACCTCATACCAATTATACCATGAGACAGGAATAATTCTTGCCCAGTTTCTCCGCTACTTCCGGGGAAGGATTTGCCGCTATAGGCCGTTCTTCCAAGGGCAGGATCAATTAGTAAAACATTTTAGTAGGAGTCAGAACTAATAACATAATTATACATTAGATTAACCTTTATATCCATATTTCTACAAACGTTATAACCTTGACTATCTGACTTGCGCTTATTTGCTTCCACTGAAGCTACTACAATACCATAGATGAATTGTCAAAAGCAGCCAACTATATGTGACTGCTTTACTCAAGAATTATATAGTATATTTTATTTGAATGTGGGCTCACCGCATCTGTCAATATGGTAATTTAGAGCGAAATTATAAAGCGGCGGCTCCACCATCAATGGAAATAACAGCTCCATGAATATAGGAAGACTCCTCGCTTAGTAAAAAGGTAACTACATTGGCGACTTCATGAGGTTGTCCCAATCTACCCATTGGCACTGCTTCAGCCATCATTTCAATAGCTTCTTTGGGGTATGCTTTTACCATGGGTGTTTTATTAGTGCCTGGAGCAATCGCATTAATTCTGATGTTTTCTCTTCCATACTCCCCGGCAATGGTTTTTGTCAGTCCGATAACAGCATGTTTTGTTGCTGAATATACCCCCAAGGTAGGCATCCCAACCAAGCCACCCAGTGATGCCGTATTGACAATTACTCCGCCTCTGGTCTTAAGCATTTCACTAATTACAAACTTTAATCCATAGAATACACCCTTAAGGTTTACATCGACAATGCTATTGAATTCTTCTATGGAGCATTCAATGGTGCGAACACCGGACCCTGAAATTCCCGCATTGTTAAAAAACAAATCGATTTTTCCAAAGGTGTTAACCGTATGTTCAACATATTTCTTGACATCCTCAACCTTACCAACATCTGCCTGGATGAAAATAGCTTCACCGCCCAGTTCCCTACAAAGTCGAGCAGTCTCTTCCCCATTTTCTTTTGATATATCCACTACAGAAACATTTGTTCCTTTTTTAGCCAATTGCAAGGCCACTTCTCTTCCGAATCCACTTCCTCCGCCTGTAATTATCGCAGTTTTTCTTTGCATGCAAACACTCCTCTGTATAAATAGTTTTGGCTAAAGATAATATACCCATAAAACCATCCCGACAATTAACAATATGTCATATTATTGTACTTTCTTTGCTTTCTTGAACAAATGTGGATGGAAATGGTATAATTACCACAAGTGCTATATAGGGGTAACCGATATAAAAGCGGATAGAACAAAATTACACCATGGAAGGGATATAAGTTGCTAATGGAAAATTATCCAATAAACTAATAAGGCACAAAGGGGGATATACAATTGGGTAGAAAGTATGAAGAACTATACTTTGATTTTGTTGTGATCGGCGGCGGGATTGCGGGTATTTGTACAGCAATATCGGCAGCGAGAAATGGTGTTAAAACAGCCCTGGTACATGACCGGCCGGTGCTAGGGGGCAATTCCTCCAGTGAAATCAAAGTAGTATGCAGTGGTGCAACCAGTTACTGTTCATGGTCCAGGGAAACTGGCATAATCGAAGAGCTTTTGCTGAGAAACAGGGCCATAAATCATAGTACAACTGCAAACAGCCAATATGATTTAATGCTCTATGAGACAGTTACAGCAGAACCCAATTTAGCACTGTTTCTGAACACGACAGTGAGATCAGTTAAGTGTAAGGACATTCTAGATAGCGAAGGAGCCTATACAGCCAGGATAGAATCAGTTGGGGGAAGTCAACTGGGAACTGAAAAGGAATTCATTTTTTACGGTAAACAATTTGCTGATTGTACGGGAGATGCAACAGTTGGTTATTTAGCTGGTGCAGAATACCGTTATGGACGGGAAGCACGTAGCGAATTCGATGAATTCCTGGCACCAATAGAGGCTGATGACAAAACAATGGGAAACAATGTATACATGATTGTCCGTGATACAGGTGTCCCGGTTCCATACATCATGCCTTCCTGGGGAAATTTATACAAAAAAGAAGAAGAGCTGGGTCCCCATAGAATACTTCCCCAAAGTATAAAAGGTGAAAGCTCCCCCGGATTTTGGTGGCTGGAAATAGGTTATCCCTACCATACAATCTATGACGGCAGAGAAATCTATGATGAGTTGTTAAAGCATGTGGTCGGTATTTGGAATTATCTAAAAAATTATAGCGAAAACAAAAAACAGTTTGAAACCTTTGCATTAGAATGGGTCGGAAGCGTTATAGGAAAAAGGGAAAGCAGAAGATTAGTTGGCGATGTTATCTTTAATGAAAACTATTGCCATAAGGATCAACAATGGCCGGATCGTGTCTGCTATTCCGGTTATTATATAGATTTACATATTATGGGCGCTATGCTGAATAAAGAAGAGCCTCCGGAGATATCAAGAATCGATTCGAATTATAAGTACCATTCCTGGATTACACCCACCACATATCCTTTAAGGGCTTTTTACAGCAGGAATATAGAAAATCTATGGATGGCTGGCAGGAATGTCAGTGTAACCCATGTTGCACTGGGTACAAGCAGGCTGCAATCCACCATTGGCAATCAAGGTCAAACCGTAGGTACTGCAGCAGCATATGCTATACAAAATGGCCTGACACCAAGACAGACCGCAAATCCGAAAGATAACCATATAGTAGGGATACAGCAAAAGCTATTGGAAGATGATATGAATATTCCTGGACTGAGCAATCAAGATGATAATGATCTGGCACGGAAGGCCAGGATTACAGCTTCCAGTGAATCAAAACTGGATTTTGGTAAGGAAGATTGCGATCATTTTGAGCCCCTTATCTATCCTTTGGCACAGATATTCCCCGTTACCCATAATCATGTAGATACAGTGTCCTTATACCTAAAGAATGAACTATCCGAAGAAGTTGAACTTGAAGCTGAGCTCCAGGAGCTGGAGCGAATCTGGGACAGCTATCCTGGAAAAACCGTAGCCAAACTTACTTTCAAAGTGCCTGCAAACTACGAGGGTTGGTTGGACATCGGATTAAATGCCACAACAACACCTAACAAACCATATAGGATCTCTCTTTCGAGAGCTGAGGGTGTCTATTGGGCAAGGGCGACCAAACAACCTATAGGAACACAATCTCAATTTTACTATGAATCTAAAGGCGGCTGTTTGCCTGAAAATAAGGAGGTAAAAGCTCTTCAACCTGATGCTGTGCTGATTCCCGCCTATAAAAAATGGGTACAGAATAAATGGTTTTCCCTTTCGCTAAAAGTGGATCCGGTGCCTATGCCATATGGAGCGGCTAATATAAATAATGATTTAGCCTGGCCTATTGATTTGCCAAACCTTTGGGTTTCAGATGGACAACTGGACTTACCCCAATATGTTGAATTGGACTTAAGAGGGGAAAAGGAATTCAATGAAGTCCATGTTACCTTTGATACAAACCTCAATGTGGAGATATTCTACATGCCTGCCTTATGGCGATTCCCTTCCTGTGTTAAGCATTGGAGGTTATATGCAAGGACTGATAAGGGATGGGAACTGATTTATGAAGAAGAGGATAATTTCCAGCGTAAAAGAAAAATAAAATTTGATACCATAAGAGCTTCTCACATAAGGATTGAAGCAGTTGCTGTCAATGATATGGGTAATAATATGTCCAACATAACCAATCCTGAAAGGCTTGAAAAGGTTATGCCCAGTTTACTTTCATCCAATGGTGAAGCAAGAATATTCGAAGTGAGGGTATATAACAGATGATAATATTGAGATATTTGGAATAAGAACAGCATACCTTGTTTTAGGCGGGCAGCTATAAAACGGCTGCCCGTTTTTTTATCCAACCTTATCCTAACCTTTAGGAGGAGGTTAATTCTATAATATAGTACTGGCTAATTCTGCCCTTTATGAAATTATCATTTTCACAAATAAGGACACCGCCATTTTTTATGATGGTCTTCACCGAAGCTATATTATCCTTAAAGCAGCCAAGTATAACCTTTGTCATACCTTTCTCTCTGCATACACCCAGAGCATATTTCAGCATGGCTGTGGCATAACCCTTATTTCTTTCCGAAGGACGGACCCCATATCCTATATCACCGATAGTATGAGACAGTTCCTGAGGCAGATCATACCGAATGCTCAGCAAGCCGATAAGGCGATCTTCATCAAAGCATAGTAACAAAAGGGATTTTCCAAAGTCTTTATCCCCTGTAAGGGCATTGCGGTTTATCCTTTCGACCCACTGGCCATATTCTGAAGATGTCAACCCGTGACTGGCACTTATGCTTGTTTCCCCGTTTTCGTAATGTTCCTTGACATAGTCACGGATAATCCCTTCATCTTCAAGCTGAGGGAGTCTGTAAATCATGGATATCCACCTCTTTTAAATATCATCTTAATAACTGATTTAATAAATCCATCAAACACCAAATCGATACAGGACTTTCATTTTGTCAAACCAGACCGGTACGCCATTTCAGAACAACTGAATATATTACATTATTTCATAATGGCCTGGCTTGCCGTAAATCCATGTGTTACAGTGGTTATTACCTATTATCGAAATATGCCAAAGCAGCTTCTCTATCCTGTATGTACAATCAGCTTCCCTGGAGGTTCTCTTCCTCCAGTTATCCGACAGCGGAAAATACACCTTATCCTTTACTGTGCTGCCCATATCCCATTTACCGTTTTCATTCCTATTTTCATTAAGCCAATCAACAACAAAGCTTAGTCTGCCTTTACTCTTCTTGTAATTAACAAGTAGTTCTATTGCAGCGAGATAGCGGCTTGCTTTCTTGCTTTCAAATACTTCCGGCAGATCAGAAAGGCGGGATTCATAAATATAATAAATTCCAGTATCGTGATTGAGAATATAATCAAAAACAAGTGACTCTATTGGCTCATCAAGACAGTCTGATACAAGAGAAACCTGATAAAAGTTTACAAAGTCTACCAATCTGCCGCCCCTGGGTTTAATATCAAAAGCCTCTTCATAAGCTGCTACATACTTGTCACGATTGTACCCTCCGTCTGCAAAGGCAAGAGAAATAATATTAGCCCAAATATCAGCTATTTTGTTAGCAGGGTCACAATCCTTTGTAAATTTTCTGATCCAGGTTGATAACATTAGTTGCGTAAAGATATCCCAATTATGCAGCTTTTCCCGCCGATCAGGAATTTGCTTCTTCCCCAGCAAGCAATCATTCATATAGGCTACAGACTTTTGGATAGGCTCATCTGCTATACTATAGCCGAGAATATAGAGACGTCGCAATGCCTGTTCAGTTGTTATTGGAGTCTTACCCGGCTCACTTAGGGTGTGAAAATATCCCCACGAACCATCCTCCCTTTGCAGGTTAAGGATCTCACTTGCCCATTTGGAATTTTTGTAATCTGACATTTTTCCAGCCCCAATCTACACAATGAAATATAATCAAGACTTGCTCTTACGTGTTGAAGTCATTATAACGGAAAGTATGTAAAAGACCACCAGGGTCCCAATCAAAACTGCCACATGACCCCAAAGTTGCATGATCTCTCCACCAAATTCGAATTGAACACCCATAAATATCCTTGTGTCCACAGGAACATGTTCAAGAGGTATTGCTTCTGCCATCATTACTTGGCGGAGAGCTGCTGCAGCATGGGAAATTGGGAAAATTTTTATCACGTTTTGAATGAACTCGGGCAAGTTACCAATGGGTACGTAAACGCCAGTCAAAAATCCAATTAGAGTACCAATCAAGGTTGATAAAGTGCCGAATGCATTTGCACTCTTGACCGATGTCACAAGCAGGAAAACCATTGCACTGGAAGCACCAACCGTCAAGACTATTATACCCAAGGCTTTCAACATTGCCTGTAAGGAAAGGAATTCACCGCCGTATAAAACGATGTACAGTTCCCCAAGTAAAAATGTGAATATGGACATAACCAATCCGATGATGATGGATGCGATAACATAGGAAAGAATCAATATTGAGCGCGGTATCGGAGAACTCTCAAAGTCCTTTGCAATATCCAACGCTTTATCCTCAACCATGATTCCGAAGCCGCCAAGGCAAGTAGTCATCGACGTTGATGCGATAACACCGGCCATCACCCATGAATCCGTAAAGAACCGGGCTACTAAGTCTGAAAATCCCCTGGCCATTTCCATAACCAATGTTCCAAGAAACAAGATATATAAAAAAATGATGATTAAGACCCCAAGCAAGGAAAAGAAAACAGCTGCTTTGTCGCGAAAAAAAAGTTTCAAATTGCGTATCACCATGGCTTTCAGCATTTATCTCATCTCCTTGCCCGTAATCTGAATGAAGGCTTCATCCATTGTACCATTCAATACTTGAAAACTCTTTAAGTTGGCACTTAACTTGTTTAGAAGCGGCAAACTATCCGTAGTATGAACCAGTTCAACAATAATTTCACCGTTTTCTTCCTGGTAGTTAACTTCTTCAGCATTTAATGCTTCTATGGCTTTCTCCTTGTCCCTTGCAACAAAACGCAGGGTATCCGTAGCATAACGATCCTTGAATTCCAATGGTGTACCTTTCGCGACGATCGTACCATTATCGATGACTACGACATAATCCGCGGATGCCGCCTCTTCCATGTAATGCGTTGTCAAAAACACGGTCATACCCATACTTTCCTGCAAGTGCTGGATGGTTTCCCAGACGCTCTTACGTGTTTGAGGATCCAAACCAGTTGTTGGTTCATCCAAAAACAAGATATCGGGCTGATGGATCAGTGCCCGGGCGATATCGGCACGGCGTCGTTGGCCTCCGGAAAGTTTCCCATATGGGCGATTTGCAAGGTCAGTGATTTTGACGACATCCATTGCCTTCTCCACACGTTCTTTAATTTCTGCCCTTGTGCCACCATAGAAACTTGCCCTGGTCATCAGGTTCTCCTTTACCGTCAAAAGCGCATCCAAAAAATGGTCTTGGAAGACGATGCCGATACGGTTTCGGATCAAAACGTCATCAACACCGACGCTTAAACCATCAACCTTGATGAGGCCTTCATCCATAGGAAGCAATGTTGTAATCATATTGATGGTGGTGGATTTGCCGGCCCCATTTGGTCCTAAAAATGCAAACAACTTTCCTTTTTCCACATAAAAGTCGAGTCCCTTAACCGCAAAAACGCTACCATAGGATTTTTTCAATCCTTGTACTTCAATGACCGCATTCAATATCATCACACCTATTCTTTTTAGAATATCTGGCCCCATTATAGTAGTAAATATTATGTACTTGCCTTTTCAGCCTCCAGCCAGGCAATCCCTAACCGGCATATAATAATAAGTACACAGAAAAACATAAAAAGTTTCATATACATTAATAAACTTTATAGGCAGGATAAAGATCCTGGTAAGATAGTATAAAACAATTATGGTTTTGAGGAATTAGGGATAAAGGGAAGGTAGGAGTTTTATTGACTTAATTTTTCCCCAATCCAATTGGTAATGTGATAATCGGTGTCTTTTGGGTATTGGATCCGAAGCTTGTTAGCTGTTTCAACAGCAATCCTACGAAATAGATTAATGGATGCCAACAATCCCCTTAAACTGTCTGTCTCTTCATACTGAGTAAAAATGTTTTTTAGTTCCTTTAATGTCCTTTGATCAACCCATTCATGGAGAAATCTTCCTCCATGCCAAACATCATATTCATTACCATGCAATGCCTTTGCATGCCATTCCATCATTTGAAGGAGTAGAACTCTAAGATCATTTTCTCTTGTTTTGGCTGTCCATAACTCGCCTCGAATAATCTGTTTGGCTATATAAAAAGAGGTAAAGAAAAACATATTAACTACTTGAACAAAAGTACTCTCATCTATAGGCGAAGTTGGTACGAGTTTAAATTCTGATGGTACTATATAACCGCTTACATTATCCTTATCAACCAGTACTCTTGCCCCCCTACGAAAGTTATCCGGGGTTATCCCATCCTTCACCAATTGATGTAACCTATCACTGGTCAGAAATACAATATCAACTTGATATCCACCTTCAAAGAGAGTTAGGCGTTCAGGTTCACCGCCCGAAGTCTCATAGATAAAGGTTACCCATATTTTGCCCAGGCTTTTCAGCCAATCGATATTGTGCAAATAGAAATCACTATTATCGGCATATAAAATAATGTCCAGATCGGACCATTCATCTGCAGGGTGATCATCACGGGACCTGGAACCCACAATAAATGCAGCCCTTATGTCATCTGTTGCGCCCGCCCATGATGCAAAATCTCTTTCAAAGGTCCTATAAAAATCATCTGATTTCATCACCTGCAAATGACCCCCCGATACTTAACAGTTAAGAGTACAAGCAAGCTGTCTATACACCAATATTTTATATGCTTTCCCATTTATTATATATTCTATTAAGTGCATTTATAAATGTCAATCAAATTTTGGCCTGTTACCGCAGTTAAGGAAGGTGACAAGTATACACTCTTTTTACTTGGCCAAATTACCGTTTATAGTACATAACCCTATTAAAAAATTGGATTGTCTCTGCCTACAAAGCATATTATATGGTGCAACTAACGCCAAAACTTGGTCATATCCTTCTTGTCCTCGATGTTATACTCTACCATTCTATCAATCAAATCAAAGTCAATTTCATCTGTCCATTTGATGCTAAATGTTTCCTTTGTCCTCCGGTATCCCGCCTTTTTGATGTCTTCATCAAAGCGGTTCAATACAACAGCTTCGGGGGCCACGGCTATATGCTGTTTGTAGGTGCTAAAGGCAATTATAAATGTTCCATGATCGCTGAACATGGGCTGGCCCCATCTGATCTCCCTCTTGAGTTTTGGATACTTTTCTGAGACGTGCATGAGCAGTTGTTCCATTCTCTGCCTATGAGTTGGGTTGTCTATACTATCCAGATACTTCTGAAATTCTTTCACCTTTCTTCACCTCCTTCCAGTCACGAATCAAGGTATAAATCCCAGATACCCAAAAACGTACCAGACTACACGTCATCCTTACATTCCTTACTTAAAAATTTAATTTTCATACATGGGACTGGATTTTTGCCAACAAAAAGGGGCTGTTGCCAAACCAGATAATCTGGTCTAGCAACAGCCCCATCTTAACCTTTTATAGTACGCTTTCCTGAATACGCTCTTCTACAACGGGTTTTGCCTGCCAGGCCACAAATAGGTTTCCAAGAGATAATATTGCTGCCATAAAGAAAACGTATTGGGGCCCAAACTGTGTCCAGATAAAACCGCTCAACTGGGCTGCAAGGATTGCTACAATGTGGTCCAAGCTAGTGCCTGTTGAGAGAACAGAGGTTATCTCCGATTGATCATATGCAATTGAACGCAGATAGATGGATTTTACTATGCCCAACTGCATAGACAGTCGGTCCATTATGAACAGTACATACACGAGTATAACTGACCATCCGGAGCCAGCTATTGCGTTTTCGGATATATACCAGACTACAAAACCATATATGGTATAGACGAATATAAAGAGGAGGGCTTCAGTAAAAAGCATAAATCTGACCCCTAGCTTATCTATCGTCTTACCAACAAGCCGCAGAAAGAAGATACCTATGAAGCTGCTAATAATTGTAAGAAGGGACATGATATCTGCACCCTTCAGTAGAAGATCAACAATAACCCAAGAACCAAATACATAGGCTATCTGCTTCTGTACACCGTGCAGAATAGTCAAAATGTAGTAGTAGCGATAACGGTATCTAAACACCAGGCGGAATTTCTTATTCCCCGTGGATATTGACATCCCCTTGGTATATTTCACAAGGAGAACAGATACAATAATAGCCACCGCAAAGATGCAGGCCCCCACAACAAATATCCACTTAATTTCTGAAGCAAAGGAAAAAAATCCAGTCCTGAACCCCAAAAAGACCACAATTCCTGCTGCAAAGCCCACAAGAGTTCTTATACTGCCGTATTGTCCCATGCGATGCCCTACTTTGTCGGGTTCTGCAAGACTCATACCTATAGAATCTGATAGTGGCATAAACAAGTGCATTCCAAGGGAATTGGTGAATAGGAAAATAAGCATAATTCCAAAGGAAGGTGTGAAGAGTCCCAATGCCATCAGGCCGACACAGGCCAGAATCTGTGTAAGAACAACCGTCTTTATATCGCCAAGAAATGACAGGCTGCCGATGACAAGTGCACATAGCAGGCCCGGAAGTTCTCTCGGAAATTCGATGAAAGCTCGCTGGGAAGCGGTCACATTATAGACTTCTTTAAAGTAGTTTGAGAATACTGAGTCACCCATGTTATTTCCAAGAGCAACTACCGCGATCAAAATCAGAAAGAGCAACATCTCAATTCTGATCCCCTTGTCGAGCAACCTTTTCTTTAACTTATCTCCCATAATCCAACCCCCATAATAATTAAAGTAATGTTTAAGCAATTTGTATATTTACTGTTGCGGCATTTGAGGATGTGCTAGCAAAATATAATTCCCTGACCTAACAAATAAAGCTGCTACAGCCATAAAAATTAGTTGAAGGGGCACACCAGCTTCAATTATAGCATTATCCATCGGTTATATTCAACATATTTTGTCAAGTGAATTATCAGATTAAGTCCGTATAATGGTGTAAAAAGAGAAATAATTTGAGCCAAGGCTCAAC
>ERZ773359.5730-NODE-5730-length-11650-cov-21.095558_pt1 | contig 11650 bp, 14 predicted proteins | sample MGYA00374955_ERZ773359 | MGnify/ENA primary metagenome ERZ773359 (study PRJEB29098, sample SAMN04486028) | biogas fermenter metagenome | study: EMG produced TPA metagenomics assembly of the Biogas fermentation microbial communities from Germany - Plant 4 DNA1...
ATGGAGACAGTAGAAGTTCCTGCGTCAAACAACCTGATAAAAGAAAACTCCTACGAAGATATTACTTACCATATCATGAAGGTAAAGAACCGTAACATTTACGGAGAAGCGTACTGTGATAACGGTCAGATGGTTTACTGCTCCCTTCTCTTTTAAATATAATGGCAGGTTAGATTGATAACCTGCCTTTTTATTTTGTTATTCTTTTTGATAACAAAAAACACAAAAAATAACAGAGGATAGTTTTTTATCCTCTGCTAAATCTAATTTTATAATTTTACTTTATCTTTTATAAACCTGTACCGTTTCGTCATCGAATTTGACATGAATTTGTGCCGGATAACCTTTCAGATTATCTTTCATCGCAACATATCTTGTATCTTTAATTTCTGTCGGTACTCTGTGAGATTTCTTACAATTTACTCATGAAATACTCTCCTTTCGCATTTTAAGTCTTGTAAACCTACTTATCGCTGTCGCTACTCATCATTTTATTAAGTAACTCTGGCATCGCCTTTCTGACTATTTCAGCAGATGCCCTGTTTACCACCATTTTAATGATGTCTGCTTTCTGGCTGTATACAACATCTTTTACAGCATTAGCAACAGTGGTCTTCAGTAAGTTTCTCTCCATACTCCATGTTGCCGTTAATTTATTTGCAATTATTCTCGTTACTTCTTTCTGAAGTTCTTCATCATCAATCTCAATTTTTATTTGCATTTTTAATCCTCCTGTTCATTAATTAAATTTCAATTCTTCGAGTTTTTTAAGTTGTTTTCTCAATGACTCAACTTTTTTGGCTCTGACTTCTTCTACCCTTTTCAGTGCTGACCCTTTGGTCAGATTCAGAACGGTCACAGGTCAGACAATATCTTTTTTCCTTCTTTTTTGCGGAATAGTTCTACCAAAGCGTCCCTTTGAGCCACTTTCTTAACTGCATATTCCTTGTCGATGGTTGTCTCTTCACCCCAATACGGAATGACCCAATCATCGCCAAGACCCGTGCAAACACGGATACGGACAGTCTTTTTGTTTTCTTTGATAATCTGATATATTGCCTTTCCGTCAGCAAAAGGTTCATCAATATATCTGCCGACTAACTCTCCTTTTTCCTTTGCGGTTTTATCACATTCCTGTAACTTCGCCCAATTCTTTTTTATCGTTTCAAGAAAATTTAAATTTTTATAATTACCTGGTTTGTAAAGCATTCTTAAATACCTCCTTAAATATAGTGGTATCATTTTAAGAATTGTATCTTATAATTATCAAACAAAACTGCGGGTAGTGATGAGAATATACACCTTAATTGCAATTCCGTCACCCCTTGAGAAATTATCATTTAAGATAATATCAATTAAGATACAAACCTATATTTTCTTAAAAGTTGATATGGCAACTTCGTATACGGATTTTTGTTCTTTGTTTTTCCAGTAAGTTCGGCTTTGGAACCTGCCTTTAAGTTGGATTAAGTCCCCTACTTTAATTTGTTCCGCTTCCTTACTATTCCTTTCAAAGAACACAATTGGAATATAGTTTACGATTCCACTCTCCCTGTTGTTAGCCAATACTGTTGAGTACAATTTATTGCCTGTTGGTGAATATCTTATTTGAGGCTGTTTGCATATATATCCTTCCATCGTTACCTGGTTTGCAAATTTACCTGCTTTGTTGTTCGGTTTGATATCGTAAGCAAAAGCATAAACATCTACTTTATTTATTTCATTCTCTTTATAATTTCGGGTTCTCAAGTTTGCATTTACTTTTATATATGAACCGACTTTTATATCTTCATTTAACATTCTTTTTTCTGTAACAATGGGAAGTCTGTTGGGAATTCCGCTAAGACCCATAACTTCTATATAGCCACGATAAAATACTTTATCTGGCAAAGTATAACTGAATTCAAATGGTGCGGTGACTATTCCTTTTAGATATACAATGTTTCTATTTACGGTTGCTTTCGGCATATATACATCCCTCCCTTCTTGTTACATTATATTTTTAGTATAACACATTTATAACTATGTTATATTACCCGTTCCATAAGCATCTTAAATTATGTTATATAGTGTTATGCTATTATATATAGACTTGAAAGAACTGAATATTATTATTAAAAATATTACCATGCTATTTAGGTATTTATTGATATAAGGAGGTGTTTTAGTTTTGATGAATCTTGAATTACTTGGAATACCTAAACAGAAAATAAATCAGTTGATGAACGCAGGCATTTACTGTATAGAGGACTTAATAAAATATCTGCCCCGCAAATACTATGACTTCAGGAATCCCGTTCCCATTAAAAATGTAAAGGACGGTGATATTTGTGCTATTGTGGGGAAAGTAGGAGAAATAAAGGAATCAAACAACCTGGTCTATACAAAAGTTACTGACAGTAACGGTCACTTTTGCTATGCGTACTGGTTCAACCAAAAATACATTACAAAAATACTTAAGGAAGGACAGGAATATATCTTCTGTGGTCGGATTAAAATCGATGACAATTTTCATAATATGAAGAAAGTCTTTCCGATTATGTTAAAGAAAATCTTTCCGATTATGTTTGACAAAGATATCAGAAAATTACAGAGAATTATTCCCGTATATCGCAAAATTAAAGGCATGTCGAACGAATACCTTGAAAAAATCATTGATGATGCTCTGAAATTGGTCAACATTGAAGATTACTTGGAACATAAAATAGTAAAACAGTTTAATTTAATTGGTGAATACGAGGCATTCAAACTAATTCATAAACCCAGAAATCTAGAAGACATTGAAAAGGCAAAAGAACGATTTGTTTTTGATGACCTGTTCCTATTTAACTTCCAATTGAAAAACTTAAACAGAACAAAAGACCAGTCTACCCTCTACCCTGTTTCTTCTTGTATTACATGGAAGAAGTTGTATCATAATCTTCCCTTTGATTTGACCGAAGACCAGAAAAACTGCTTAAAAACCATGTATTACATGGCAAAACAAGGGAAATGCATTAATGCTTTGATACAGGGTGATGTAGGCTCTGGAAAGACTATTGTAGCAATTTTTATGATGCTGCTGGCAACAGAAAACGGCTACCAAAGTTGTATGATGGCCCCCACTGAAGTATTAGCCCGTCAGCACTACGAAGAATTAACCCAGCAATTGAAAGGTTTTCCCTTTAAAATAGGATATTTGTCTGGGAATCTGACGGCAAAACAGAAAAAAGAAACTCAGGAAGCCATAAAATCTGGTGAAATTCAACTAATCATTGGAACTCATGCAGTCATCCAAGATGGTGTCGAATTCAAAAAATTAGGTTTGATGATAATAGACGAACAGCACCGTTTTGGAGTGGTACAAAGGGAAGCATTGCTTAAAAAATACCAATACCCCCACTCTATTGTGATGTCGGCCACGCCTATTCCGAGGACGCTTTCAATGGCCTTATACGGAGATTCTATACAGGTTTTGACTATCAAAACAAAGCCTGTAGGCAGAAAACCTGTTGAAACTTGTCAAATAGAAAAAGACGATAAAATCAACGAGTTTATGTTGAAGGAGATTCAGAAAGGCAGACAATGTTATGTTGTGTGTCCGTTAATTGATGACTCGGAATCAGAGAAAATGGCTGAAGTAGAATCCGTTAATACGGTTTACAAGAATTTGGTTTCCTACTTTAAAAAATTTCCCAATATTAAAATTTCTTTGATTTCGGGAAAAATGAAGCAAAAGGACATCGATGAAGAAATAAGAAAGTTTGCCAATAATGAAACCCACATTTTGGTTTCAACGACTATTGTGGAGGTAGGTGTAAACATTCCAAATGCAACGGTTATGGTAGTTAAAAATGCAGAACGCTTTGGATTAGCACAACTACATCAGTTGCGTGGTAGGGTTGGTCGTAGCAACCATCAGTCTTACTGTATTCTTCAGTCTCCTAAAAAGGATGACATTAAGGTACAAATTATGTGCAGTACCACTGATGGTTTTGAGATAGCCAAAAAAGACTTGGAACTTAGAGGTCCAGGTGATTTTATCGGTATCAGGCAGTCAGGTCAAAACAAATATGTAATGCTGATGCTTGCATACCCCAAATTATATGAAGAAATCAGTAAACTCAACGACCAGATTTATGCAGACCCAGATTGGTATGAAAGGTACAGTTTTATAAATGAATTTGAATTAAGATAGGAATGAGGAGGTCTTTATGAGTTTTAAGGTTGAACAGATAATTAATTTTGAAGTATTTTCTTTGAAATAGCCAAATGTCCTTTTTTAAGATAAGTACATCTTATTTTTAAGGAGGAGTTTTATGTTGCATTTCGTTTGGAATTTACTTAATCTTATAAGACGATTACCGTTCATGCTTTCTAAGCCAGAAAATTTCATCCTCTTCTTGTGTGGTGTATTTTTGCTTTTTATCCTGAAAAAAAGGATACAAAGGCTGAAAATACTTTATTCTGGATACAAAGGAGAAAAAACTGTTTCTAATATCTTGAAGAGAATATCAAAAAACCGCTTTATAGTTATAAACGATGTCTTGCTACCTCTATACAATGATATGACACAGATTGACCATCTTGTAATTGGTCCATTTGGAGTTATCTGTGTAGAAACAAAAAATCATAGCGGTGTAATTACTGGAAAGGCAGAAGATGTATATTGGAAGCAGAGGCTTGGATACAAAACTTATACCTTTTATAACCCACTTGCACAAAACTATACTCATGTCCAGGCTATCCGCTATTTCCTGCACAAGGAAAAAGTATTGAATGTTCCGATATATAATCTTGTCGTATTCTCTTCCAATAATGTTTCTATTGAACTTGCTGAAGATAATTTACCCGTAATTCCTGCCAGTTATTTAAAGAAATACTTTAAAGATAAGGCTTTCAATGAGTCAAAGATTGATGTTGACCAAGTTGTAAAAGCCATTAAGAAACATCAGATAATCGATAAATCAGCAAAACAACAGCATATCAAATATCTGAAAAAGATTTATGGCTAATTAGCCAACAAAAAACTGCCCACTTATTACAGTAAGTAGGCAGTTCTTTTTTTAATAAGACCTCTCTATTATTTCAAACTTCTTCGGTTCCTTTTTCAGGATATCGTTGTTGTTTTCAATCAGTTTGCGAACAGATGGGTGTTCATACCACGGTTCCTCAGAAGTAGCAAATGTATTATACTCTCCTACCTCCTCGACATCAAAATCGGAAGTATAAACGGGTGCTTGGTTTAAATTTTTACCTGAGAAGATATTATTTAATGCCTCTTCAACTTCTTTTCCCAAATTAATAAATGGTTCATCATCTTCTACTTCTGTTGCTGTTATTATTCTTTCATCATTTTCTATTTCTTCTATTACATCTTCTATTGGTTCTACAATAGATTCTTCTACAGCCTCAATTTGATTATTTCTAGTATTCTGATTCTGATTTTCAAAGTCCGCAACAAAAACCTCTCCCTTTTTCATTTTGGGAACTGTATTTATTATTTCTTCAGATTGAACTTTCGCTTCGGAGGAAAGAGTACTGTTTTCAGTTACTTCAATAGTAGCATTGCTTTCAGGTTTATTTTTTGCCTTTCCTGATTTAATCTTTTCTATAATGATACTAAAAATATTTTTCTGTACTTTAACCTCTTCCTTTTTCACATCTTTTGTCTGGTTCCCATTTTTATTAATAGAAATCATAATCAGTCCTAAAGTTACCCATAAGACCAATATATTTATTAACTCCATAAGATTCCTCCTTATACTGATACTACACACTTTATATAGAAAACGGAGGCTATAATTCAAGACAAAATCTTGAATTCATAAGAAAATCAACTATAAAATGTTTAACACATTATATAAGGAGGTTTTTTAGATATAATTAACAAGGTAGAGAATTTTCAAGCATTATGAATTCCCTTAACGGCGAAATAGAACTGGAAGATTTGGCTGATAGTTTTTTCGCTGAAGCCGAAAACAACGATATGGATTTTGAAGAGGTTCAGAAACTCTTTGAAAGTGCAAAGCATGAGATAGACGAATATTGATTCGGAAAGGATGATATAAAATGCGTATATTGGCTATGAGTAATATACATGGCTGTTATAATGAAATGATGGCTCTTTTAGACCATGTAAAGTATGACCCTGCCGCCAATGATAAACTTTTCATTCTTGGAGGGTTGATGGATTACGGTCCTAAAAGTATTGAAGTAATTGACAAGTGCATTGAATTACAGAATCAGGGGGCTGTCATTCTCCGTGGAGAAAGGGAACAACTGTATATCAACGCTTTTGTGTTTGACCATTTTCCAAGCGAAGAAAAATTGTGTGTTGCCAAAAATACTCTCGTTTATTATTACTATGACCATATAGACATTATGAAAAGGCATATTAATTTTCTGAAGCAATTGCCGTTCTATGCTGAATATGGCGATTATGTCTTTTCTCATGCAGGAGTGGATATCAATTACAAAGATAATTATGCTTATTGTCTGGGTAACAGAAATTTTTACAAGACTTCTGATGAATTGGAGAAAACAAATAAGACTTATGTATTTGGATATACTCCTGTATTTAAAATAAACGAGAATAAAGGGGCGGATTTATTTAAGAAGCCCCATCTGCTCGGTATAGATTTCGGTGCTGCCAGATATGCTATAGGCTCACTTGGAATTGTGATATTGGAACCTGAACAGAAATATTTAACAATTAAGATAGCGTAAGGAGGTACTTTCATAGGAAAACCATTGAGTAATATTGAAAAGGATTGGCTTCAGTTGGAGGAAGTTCAACAGGATTTGGATATGCTGAGTAATGAAGACTTGGTAAACTGCCGAGATGAGATTAACAGCCAAATCAAAAAGGCTATGGATTATCTTTCTCCAGAAGTGAGAGATGATATGAGCGAATACAAAGCCGACTGATAGGCTTTAAAAGAAAAAATAGAGTATGGAGTTTATTTTCCATACTCTATTTTTTTGATTTTATTTTTGGACATATTCAAAAGATAATTCAGGAATTTTAAAACTTATAGCCTTTCCTTTATACTCTTCATAATAAAAAGCCTCTATTTGAACTTCACAATAATCAAAATCCCCGTCTTTCCTTATCTCTTTTTCACACCATTTGTCCTGGAATGCCATGCATTCTGCAATAGAACTTAAAGTATCCTGAATGGTTTTGGCTTCATCCTCCTGTCCTATTACAGGCCTTTTTATAAACTTCAAAGTTACTTTAAACTGGATTTCGTCCAACTCTAAATCCTGATATTTAGGAATTTTCTTTAAAAGTTGGTTTATAGCCACTTCATATTTCTCTTGAATCTTTCCATTTATAATATCATTACTCATATAGAAGACCATCCCTTTCAATAATCTAAATAAATATGATAATAAGTCTCGTATTTGACTTCTCCATCCTTAGCAAGAAAAGAAAACTCATTATCGGCTTTTGTCGATACCTTCATAAGAATTTCTTTAATTACTTTGTTTTGATATACATCATTACTGTTGGCAATATTGGCATCATCTTTTGAGATTTTTAACGGCTCACTTGAGTTTTCCAGCAATATAAGGTAATAACCGTTATCTTCTTTTATGTAGGATTGACCGCTAATAGGCTGTAAGTCATATATTTCAATTTTCTTATCCAGATACACCCAATTCGTACCTTTCGTATTGGCTCTTAAAAAAATGTATGAAGATATCAATCCAAAAATCAGTGCCATTAATATTCCCACAATTTTGAATGTATTTTTCTCGATAGTAAATTTAACAAATAGCATTACTCCAAAAATAAATAAAAGAATAGATAGAATAAAAAGTACCAGCACACTAACACCATTCCCTTAGATAACCAGTTAATATATTGATTATCATACCAGATTTAATTATTTTTACTTCAAATACATATTTCTTTGTCCAGATTACTTTAATTTGACCATAATTATCCGTTTGAACGACTTCAAATGTATTACCGACCATTTTTTCGAATTCTTCTTTTGTAATAACTATCCTATCTTTTTTATTTTCGGAGATATCGTAGTATTCAATGTCCTTCCACTGGGTTGAAATATTTTTTTTGGTTGGCATTTTTAACATAACAATCCCTCCTCAACTGACTGGATAGTTTCTTTATATTATTAGTATAACACACCATTATATTGCAATTTTTTATTATACAATATATTGATTTTTAAGCGTTTATAAATACAATTGCTATTATAAAAAGTTAGTGTTATACTATAAATACAGGAGGTGAGTATATGGATGTACTGCAAATGATTAAAAAATCTATAAAGAAAAATGATGAAAGTGCCGTAGACACTCTATTATTCATCAGTAAAATTGAATCACTTAAAAAAGATAACAAAGGCAGCAATCTGTTTGACTCAGTTGCACAATTGGTTAAAGGGTTTTATCAATCCAAATACAAAATCCCCTATTCAAAGGAGGCAAAATCCTTATACGGATACATTGGAAAGGAAATTGACCAGGTTTTCTATAATCCAAATGAGATAGACGCAAGAGGACACGAACTGTTGACTGATAAAATCGTGAAAAGAATGCAACAGGTAAAAGAAAGTTCCTGTTCTTTTGACTATAAATTCAATTCATTAGTCCTTTTATATGCGTATTTGAAAGAATTGAGTCCTGAAGATAATGAGGAGGCTAATATCCTTCTGGGTAAAATGGTATGCAAAAAGGTTGTTATAAATACACTCTTCTTCCTGTTCCTTTCCTATGCTTTATGGTTGCCTGATGTCGTATCTCACTTTATGGGAATGGTAAATGGGACACCAAAAGAATTAATATATACTTCTTTGATAATGAAAATTGTGAATCTAATAGTCTTTGGCACAGCCTTATTATATATTCACTTTAAGGGAATTCTGAAGAAATTTACATCTTTTATTCTGGTGACTTTATTAATTTACACAAGCATTATTGTTCCTAATTATGTAATAGATATAAAGACAGACATATCACAATATCACGAAGAAACGGTAGTCTTTGATACTATTACCCAATCTACTAATAATAAGGATGCAAAATATGTGGTAGTAAAACATAATGATGGTCAGAAAGAAACTTTGATGTTCCATTCCGATATGGGATTGGAGTCAAAGAAAACTTACACTATCAAGTACAATAAAACAGGGATTATTGTTAATGCTACAGAAGTAGAATAATAAAGCCTATTTATCATAAACTTCTTACTCTTCTGAGAGTGAGAAGTTTATTTTTATGTAAGGAAAGAATACCTCTTTTATGTATGTGTCAGTTATAAAATTACTGTGTGTTATGCTAAATTTACAGGATAACAGAAAGGGGTATATTTTTATGAAAAAATTATATACTATTTTTTTATCTGTAATAACAGCATTCTCAATGGTAAGTTGCTCTCCTTCTTCTACTTATTTAGAAGAAACAACCCACCAAGCAGTAATGTCTCCAACTAATGTTACAGATGATACGGAAAGCAATGAAGATTTAAAAATTGAAAGTATAGTTACAGTTATTCCTAACAAAAATGAAGATTTGACTCCAATTAAAGACATTAAAACCATAACCGTTACTGCTGCTGGAGACTGTACGCTTGGAACGGATGAATCGTTTGCTTACACGGGCAGTTTTATGGATGAGTTTGAAAAACAGAATAAAGATTATGGCTACTTCTTTAAAAATGTGAAGGATATCTTCTCTAATGACGATTTAACCATAGTGAATTTGGAAACGACATTGACCACGGCAACAAAGAAAGCCGACAAGCAGTTCAGATTTAAAGGGTTGCCAGAGTTCACTGAGATAATAAAAGCAGGAGATATTGAAGCCGTCAATATTGCCAACAATCATACAATGGATTACCTTGAAAAAGGCTATAACGATACCGTAGAAAACTTAAAGGCAGCAGGAATAGGCTTTTTCGGAAATAATCATATGTATACCACAACGATAAAAGGCATTAAGATTGGACTTCTTGGATACAAAGGTTTCAGTAATGGTAATGATATTAAGAACCAAATAAAAACAGATATTGAAAATCTCAAAAAGGATAACTGCCAATTGGTGATTGTAAGTTTCCACTGGGGAATAGAAAGAGATAATTATCCCAATTCCGTTCAGAAAGACCTTGGCAGGTTTGCTATCGATATCGGTGCTGATTTGGTTCTTGGCCACCACCCTCATGTTATTCAGGGGATAGAACAATATAACGGCAAATACATTGTTTACTCCCTTGGAAACTTCTGTTTCGGTGGCAATCGCAATCCGAGTGACAAGGATACTTTTATTTTTCAGCAGACTTTCGAATTTAAGAACGGGAAAAGGACGGACAATGATGATATAAATATTATTCCTTGCTCTGTATCCTCTATTAAAAATAGAAATAATTATCAACCTACTCCAGTATATGATGAGGAAGCGGAAAGAATTTTAAAAAGAATTGAGGAGTACAGCAAAGAATTTTAGTTTTTTGGCTCTTGGATTTAAAGCATCCATTGAAAAATGGATGTTTTTTATTATGAATTTTAATAAAATCGGAGTTTAGAAACGCTTTTCTCCAATAGAAGACAAAAAAGAAAATAAATATTGATATAAATTTCTGAATACATAGAAACCATTTTATTTTTTAACAAAACACTTTAACCATTTGAGAATCGCTTTAATCCGTTTCTTTTTGATTTTGAGCAGTGTTTATGTAATTCCGTGTCAATAATAAGTCTTTTAATACAATCTATTAGATATAGACAAATCAACTGTATTTAATTACATAAATATTGGAAGGACTCCTGTTTGCCGTACTATCTTACCCATTTTAATTAGAAAGTTTATTTGAAAGTAATATGGAATGGATATAAGGAACAAAGACCCGTTCCCCATTCTTTCTACAATACATACCATTCAGTGTGTTTTTATTTGAAATCGGATTTACACTTTCTGTTTTACTCTCTTACCCATTTTGAATATTTTTTAAAAAAAAGAAAAAATATAATGAAACTTTTTAAAAATCTTAAATTTTCTTACCCATCAAAACACATATATTATATGAAGATTTGATTGAAGCGGAATGCAACGGATTTGATGAGAAAAATATATGAATTCACAATAAAATCCTCCTTAAATGATAAGAATTCCTTATTTAACCCACCACCTCTTTCAAAGATTTTCATATAAAAAACTTTATATATATTTTTAATATAATATATAAATTTTTAGGAAATTCATTTTGTGTGAAAAGTTGAAAATCCGCTTTATTTTTTGAATAATATGCAAAAACATAAAACAAAAATTCGTTATTTCGTGAACCAAGGGGGTTGGCAGAGGTGATACGAATATGCACAAAAGAAAGTGAAATCCCAAAAGATATTAAGGATGTTGGCGATTGGACAGACTGGGAATATTTAATTATCCCTGATTCTTATACAGATATTAAAAAAGCACAGATTATAGCACTTACATTATGTGATTATGATTTTAAGAAGTTTAAGACTAAGAAAGGCAAGGTGTTTTTTATCACCTATTATTATACTTATATGTAGAAAAAGTGTCGTATTGATATGACACTTTTTTATTTTAATAATTTATCTAAAATTTAAAACAGAAGACCTTCACCTCTACAGGTGGGGGACGAATGTTTTTGCGCCATAGTCGCATTTTTTCTTGA
>ERZ773359.5734-NODE-5734-length-11640-cov-5.045231_pt1 | contig 11640 bp, 7 predicted proteins | sample MGYA00374955_ERZ773359 | MGnify/ENA primary metagenome ERZ773359 (study PRJEB29098, sample SAMN04486028) | biogas fermenter metagenome | study: EMG produced TPA metagenomics assembly of the Biogas fermentation microbial communities from Germany - Plant 4 DNA1...
CTTCTCGACTTAATTGTTCTTCTGTAAAAAACCATTGCTTAAGTAACCATAACAAATCAAAGCCGGCTTTATTTCCACCTAAAAAGCCCATAAACTGCCCTAAAGGTGATATTTGTACTAAACCGCGATAGCCTCCCTCAGTTGCCACATATAAAGTTCCCCGCCGATCCACTGCCACAGAAATAGGAGCAAAGCGGTACTGACTGCCAAAAACTTGCGAACCTGGGCGACCATAGTCTTTCACAAACTCACCGTCTTCCGAAAAGACCGCCACTCGGCTATTACCGGTATCAGCCACATAAATCAAACCATCTTGATCAACAAACACTCCACGGGGTCGGGACAATCTTCCCTTTCCAGAAGAATCGCCAATCGTTCTAACAAAGTTAAAATCCTGGTCATACTGGACAATTCTATTATTACCAGTATCAGCAATATATAGATGATCCTGACTATCAACAGCCAATCCTTGAGGTTGGCTTAATGGAACAATGGAAAAGCCAGTTAATGACCAAGGATCCTCTTGCATAATGTCATAACCGTCTATTAACCTAATTGGCTCATATGGCGCAGGTGCCACAACCCTTTGACCCCAAGCATCAAAACTAAAGCTGGGATAGGGGACAGAAGCCAAGGAGGGAACTCCTATCCCCAAGTACCAGACTAATCCTATAATTGCGACAATAATTAGTCGCCGTAACTGTCTACCCACGTTCTTCACCTCATTTAAGGCCAGAATACGCCATTGTTTGAATTACACGGCTCTGCATGATTAAGAAAAAGATTAAATTGGGTAAGAAAAGCAATAATCCTGCTGCGGCAGCTGCACCCTGCCCAGCTACATTATTGGCTAAACCTGAGGTTAAGGTGCCAAGAAAAAAAGGTAACGTACGCATAGCTTCATTTTCGATATAGTAAATTGACGGCTCTAAGGTATTCCAAGTGGCCTGAAAAGTTAACAAAGCAATAGTACTAACTGCCGGACGACAAATTGGCAGAATAATATTAAACAAAATATGCCATTCAGATGCGCCGTCAATTCGTGCTGAAGCTAATAAATCATCCGGCACTTGATCAACGAATTGTTTAAATAAGAAGACACTAACTGGAGCTGCTACAAATGGTAAAATATGAGCTAAATAAGTATCAATTATGCCAAGGCGTTGAATAATAATATAGCGGGGAATTAGTACTGCTTGGGGAGCAAACATTAAAGCCATGATTGTCACATCAAGGATTGTATTTTTACCAATAAAATTATGTTTAGAAAGAGCATAGGCAACCATTGTACTAACGATCACCACTACAACAACAGTAATTGAACTAGTGAGTATGCTATTAAAGATGTAACGAACCACTGGCACTACAGCCACGTCAACCGAAACTAACAGCTGAGTAAAATTTTGCAACGTTGGATTCATTACATAAAACCTAGGCGGATATAAAAATAGCTCACTTAAGGGCTTGAACGCCTGCATAAAGATGAACACGATAGGCAGCAGCATAAAGATTGCTAACAAGCCTAAGATAATGGTTAAAACAATTTGGGTTTTGTCCATTTGCAATTTCATTATTCATCCCCCCGTGAGCCAAATAACGCCCAAGCTAACTTGCTTGAAAGATAGACAATGATTAACAGCACAACGGAAATAGCTGCCGCATACCCCATTTCATAACGTTGAAAAGCAAAGTCATCAATATGATTAAGTACTAACTGTCCTGCATACTGAGGCGTAGGATTCTGTCCTGACAAGGTCACCCCAATAGAACCAGCCTGTAATGTATTAACAATTGCCATCACCGCTCCGAACAGCATTTGCGGTTTTACTGATGGAATTGTAATATAAATAATCTCTTGAAAACGATTGCGGATGCCATCTATTTTAGCCGCTTCATATAATTGAGAGTCCACATTCAAGACACCAGCCATCATCGCTAAGAAACCGACACCCATACTGCTCCATAAAGTAACGACAATCATGACTGGCATTAACCACTCCACACTATGCACCCAGTTAATCGGTTCATCAATTACCCCTAAACCCAATAAAAAGCTGTTCAAATAACCAACTCGGTCACCACTAAAAACAACTAGCCAAATAGCTGACATTGCCACCGCGGCAGCCATTGACGGAGTGTACCAAGCTAAGCTCAAGAATGTTCGGATCTTTCCAGGTAATTGAGCTAATAACCAGGCCAATAAAAAGGATAATAAATATCCACCAGGTCCGACAATAACGGCAAACGTAAAGGTATTCGGCAAAACATGGGTCATAAACACGTCATCTTCTGTAAATAGATAAACATAGTTCAATAAACCCACATAACGAGGAGGTTCGATCATGTTATAAAAGGTAAAGGAGAGACCAATAGCTCCTAGTACAGGTAAGAGAATGAAAATCACAAAGCAAATTACAAAAGGAGCAACCATTAAATACGAAGTTCGAGCTAACCAAATACGTCGACCTAAACTTTTTAGCTTAAGCCATAGTTTACTCCTAAAGCTATATGGCATTTCAATTACGCGCTCATAACTAGGAGTCTTCATTAGTCAGGACCTCCTTCTCCCAATCCCAAGGCTGATTTACTACTGGGATTCTAAAATCTACTAAGGGTTCCTCTTTTTCATTGATCAAGCCAAACTCTAGCTGTTTCCGGATTAACTCTCGTCTAGTATTCCGATCTGCTTCATGTAAAGCTAGCCTTGGGTTTTGTGTACCCGTTGCTGTTCCGATTACTACCCGGTTCCAAGCAAAAGACAATTCACGCTCTAAAATATAACCACCAGGCACTTGTGGAATATCTTTTAGCCAACGCCATTGCTCTTTAATAGCTTCTAACTCCTCTAAAGTCCAGGGAATTTGTGAAATAGCTGCTAAATTGGCTGTATTCCACCGATAAGCTACGCTAAACATCGCTTCAATTTCATTACCAAACCGAGCCTGAGTTTCAGCAGAAGTCCACCATTTCATCCATTCCCATGCTTGCTCTTGTTTTTTACTTTGATTAAACATGATCATCGACTGCATGGCACCTGGAGCCCAACGTACAACTTCGCCATTTGGTCCTAGCTCTCCAGGCATTGGCACAATACCCCACAAGCCTTCTAGTTCAGGCGCAGCAGCTTTTAATTGCACATAGGTGTTGTAATCAGAAACACCAATAGGAATATCACCAGAGCGGAAATTTTGGAAAAACCAAGCTACAAAGTTATCCAGACTATAAACAGTATAAAGATCTGTCAGACGTCGAAAGCCAGCTAATGCTTCAGCGGTTTGCAAACCAGACCGTAAACCATCGTCAGAAAACAATTCTGCTCCCGCTTGATAAAAGAAGGGCGCCATAACGAACAGAGCTTTGATTCCTGTACCAGCTGATACTGGCACATAGAAATTCATGCCCATTTGCTGCAATAAAGGCAATAATTCAATTACATCATCCCAGGTATCTGGTAATGGAACATCCAATTGTTGAAAGATATCTTTGCGATAAAACAACACCCAAAAGTTTTGCGTTTCAGGTAAAGCATAAATACCGTTTAAGTAATGATAAGATAAAAAGGCACCTGGATGAAAACGACCAGCTACTTCTGGAAAATCAGGAAACTGTGATAAATCTACTAGGGCACCACGGCTAGCTAAATTCACTGGTGTTGTAAACCAGACACTTGTAGCAATATCTGGTGGTGTACCATTAGAATTAGCTAAGATTAATTGATCCTCACGCGGCATTAAACTAAAGGCTACCTTAATACCAGTTTTAGGTGTAAATTCTTGATCGGTTAATTGCTGCATTACAGAAACAAAGTCTCTACCCCGTCCGACCCAAATTTCTAAAGTATCTTCATCAGCTTTGCCTACCGCATTGTAATTGCGGAAGAAGGATTGAACAAAATTCTTAACAGTTACATATAAACGAGATAGCCAATTAGATTTACCAGCGGGCAAAGGATGCCCAACCGATGCAATAAAAATCTGGTCAATCTGCAATGGTTCATCTTGTAATGCTAAAATCGCATTTCCTAAAACTTCCGAAATTGAGCCAGAATCGATACTTAATTGCTTATATCTTAAGGGCAACTTTTCAGGAGCTTCTAACAGCTTATCTAATTGATCAGCACTAACTAATAGGTTGGCTGCTGCATCAGGTGCTTTGCCGCTAATTTCTCGCAGCCTTGTATACTCTTTCCGCAATAAGTCTGCAGCATTGGCAATTCGATCATATGCATCAGGTATTTGAGTTTCTAAATCCCAATCTCGGAAACGATCTTGATTATTTCCCGTTGCCATCGTAATAGCTAAAGATAAATCTCGTAAATCAGCAATTACATCTAGAATCGTGTCAATCGTCGGTTGAACTGGTTCACTAACTGCTGTTAAGCGAATCCGATGAACTCCTTTACTTAAGAAAAATAACATAGGTCGCCCATCATCTAATGAAAAATACTTTGATTGCCAATTATAATCATACTCAAAAGGATAAATCAGCAATTCTTCATATGGAACCTGACCATCAATGGACAACTGACGAAAAGTAGGCATATTATGTTTAAAATTCTGGCGATAACGCAATCCTATTTGGTAATAGCCAGATTCGGGTACCTCAAACTCCCATTCTGCCCATTCTGCCCCCCGATGCCAATAAAGAGTATTATAAATTGTAACACCGTCTTCCCGTGGCGAAACAATTGGATCACCGCTAGCATTAACCATTACCGAAGAATGAGATTTGACAATTGGATTTTCCGCTTCCAGTGCTATTAGCCAATCCCTTGATGAAGTTATCGGTTCTTCTGGCTCTTGGTATCTGGCATATGTTAAAGGTGGAACTAAAGAAATCTTCCTTAAAACCACTGGGGAACGCATACCAATAAACCTAATCGTATTAAAACCTTGTTTAAAATACCACAATAATGGCTGCGCCGACTTGCCATTAGGATCGCTTAAACGAACCGTCTTCCATTCAAATATTTGCCTTTGAAAAGCTCTTACTTCATTACCAAAATCATCTCGTTCAAAGGGGTATACACTATTTTGCCATTGCCGGTCTAAGACAATCCTTCGTGCTTCCCAAAATGGGTATTCTCCATTAACCTGCACACTTCGTTCAATGGCGAAAACTTGCTCACCATAAGGTAAATACTCAATAGCAATGTTATACAAGCCAGGTTTTTCAACATAGACTTCATACTCAAGCCACCCACCATCATTTTGCCAAAGTAGCTCGTCTCCTGATACACTAATTAAATCAGCAGAAGAAACAGCACTGTATTCGATGGCAGGAAGAATGATTGGCTGTTGGGTTTGAGGCACTAAAATAGCACCTTGCTGACGTTTTTCGGCCAGATATTCACGATAATTTATCTCACCATAAGACTGAAAAATAGTGGAAGCCCAGGTAATTTGGGAAAAAAATAATACAATAAGTCCACAAAGAGCTAACCAAGGCCTTTTCATAATAGTTTCCTCCTAACAGGAATTAAAGCCAAGCGCCCATCAAAACAGGGTTTAACGGGCGCTTATATCTACTACTGATTAAGAACAGCATCTAAGGCTGCTTCATTTGCCAGGCGAGCATCTTCTAGTACTTTATTCGCTTGTTCAACAATTATGTTTTGGAATATGTCATCATAATGAGCAAGACCTAGTCTGAGTTGATCACGAGCTGGTGTTACAATATTATCCCACACATAGCCAAGTTGTGGCACATAACGGTTAGGATCAACTAATCCATTTTCTAAGGTAGCATAAACATCACGCATTCCTGGTGGTACTGCAGGATTATCAAAATAGAGTTCCCATGCTTTAGGTGCATTGATGGTTGGCATACTATATGGGGCAGGAACTTCTACTTTCATCCGGGCTTCCCAACCTTCTGGATCATAGCTCATCCAACGTAAGAAGAGGAAAGCTTCTTCTGGATGCTTAGTGGTTGGAGAAATGCCCATATGGTCAACAATTAACGGAGTTGCTTGTCGAGCTGGACCATAAGGATACGGAATTACATCCCAGGGCACCTCATAATTTTCTGTCCACCAAGATAACGACCAGCTCCAACCAACATGGAAAGCTGCTTTACTTTGCATCCAAGGGGACACATTACCATAAGCTTCTTCAAAAGCAGGATGGGTCCAAGGATTAAGTACGCTGCCGTCTGCTAAACCAATGCTTACAGCAGCATTGTTTCTTTCAAATTCAATTGCTCGTTTCAAAGCTTCGGCAACATCAGGATCATCAAGTAAAAGACGGGTACCATCTAAACTTAAACCATCCCAAGTAACCTTATCAGAATAAGCTGGCGGCATAAAAGCCCAGAACATCCAGGGATCTTCCATACCATAGTAGTTTTGCGCAGGACGATTAATCCGCATACAGATGTTCCATAAATCATCATATGTCCAAGAAGGATCTGGCTTACGTAGACCAAATTGGCTTAATACTTCTAAATTAGCTACCAAGAAACTAGCTTGTAATTGGAATGGCAAACCAAATAAACGGCCGCGAAAACGCATTGGTTCTAGTGTATTACCCCAGAACAAACCTTCATCGAATGTAGGATCTTTTTCCAAAAATGGTGTTAAGTCAGTTACCCAGCCATTACGTACATATAAGTTATTGTCCATAATCCATAAAACATCAGGTAAAGTTCCCGCTGCAGCCAGTGCTGTAATCCGATCATTAAACTCTGCTGCATCTACAAACTCATAATGGACAATGATATTCGGGTAGGCTTCCATGAAAGCTTGGAGGCGTGGTTCTTGTGGTTGATCATCTGCTGCCCAACCCATGTACCATAATTCAACAACTTGATCACCTTGAGCACTGATTAGCCCTGTACTAGCTATGAGTGCTAACAAACTGAACACTAAACAAACTAACATTTTGCTTTTAGTTTTCATGTTAGACTCCTTTCTCTCCTATACAGAATTGTGTTTATCACTCAAAGGTAATAAGTTTTTGAACCACCTCCAATCACAATTTTAGGAAGAGCTTCGTTCGATTAATTTAGGTGTTAAAACTACTTTACTAGTGTCAAGTGACCGGTTTTCCATCACTTTTAACAAAATTTCAGCCGTCTTCATTCCCATTTCATTATGTTGTGTATCAATAGTCGTTAGCGGTGGATTAGTAATCTCAGTAACGCCTAAGTTATCAACACCAAGTACTGCTATATCTGAAGGTATTTTTAAACCACGCTCATATAAACCACGAACAATTTCTACAGCAATATGGTCACAAAAACAGAAGATCGCAGTTGGTTCCAAACCTTGATCTAAAGCTTTAAATAAAATTGCTTTAGCTGTCTCATTAGCGCGTACTTCTCGAATCCATTGGTCTTCAACATTAATGCCATGTTTTTTCATTGTATTTAAATAACCTTGTAAGCGTAATCGAGCACTGTGGTTTCCAGATGAGTTTATAAAAAGAATTTTACGATGACCTTTCTTAATCAAGTGTTCTGCTGCCATTTGACCAATTAGTTGATCGTCACAAACAACAAAATTAGTATCTACATCTGGAATATTCCGACCTACTAACACAAAAGGAACTCTATTTTTGTTGAGAAACTCCACCACTGCTGGTGAGCTTTGCACAGGTGCTAAAACTAAACCGTCAACGCGCTGTTCTAATAAAACTCGAACAGCTTCCATTTCTCGTTCAGGATCTTCATGGGAACTACTCAATAAAATATTGTAACCATAGTCACTTAAAACACGTTCAATGCCGGAAACTACGTTAGCGTAAAAAGGGTTTTCAATAGTTGTAACTAAAACTCCTACGATCTTTGTTTTGCCTGACCATAAACCCTTAGCTAATGAGTTAGGAACATAGCCTAATTCCTCAGCTACAGCTAACACTCGCTTGCGGGTTTCTGGATTTACTTCTCCTTTATCATTTAATGCTCTAGATGCAGTAGCAATCGATACTCCACATATACGAGCTACGTCTTTTAAAGTAGCTGGTCCCATAAATTCATTCTCCTTTGCAAACGTTTCCGTTGTATTATCTTTCGATAACTTTACGGAATTTCCTTTTTTATTTTTTAAAAAATTACATATCGATTTGCTTTTAACAACTAAGCAATCTTTTTACCCCAGAGACAAAGTCCTTGACGATCAAGGCCGCTAAAAACTAAACAGGGCCTATCTTTTTCCCAATCCCATGCTGGTAATAGCTTCAGTGCAAACTCACCTCCTATAAATGGAGTGTTTAAGCTGACATAGAATGTTTGTTTATCTGATTCAAAGCGATAGTTACTTTGATGACTTATTTCTATTTCAATTGACTTAATCTGGTAATTATTGGCTCGATCTAACAAAATAATTTCCCATATTCCTTTAATTTCATCCCCTTCCAACTTTTGTACTTTTTCACCAGCATATCTTTGCGGTGAAACCACTGGCCAACCATTATCTGTCCAAAGAATTCTTCTAATATGCAAGTAAGGCCAACGTTTGTCCTTACCGCCCCGAGCATGGTGGGCGATGAAATATTCCTGATCATCTTTTAAAACTGAATTATGGCCAGGAGCAATCCAACCATAGTCTTGTGCAAAGCTATAACTGCCTAAAATCTTGTTGCCTACTTCTGATTGGGGAAAATGTTCTATGTCTGTAAACCGGTTTCCATTAATGTCAACATAGGGTCCAGTAATCGACTCTGACCGACCAACCCGAATATTGTAATTTTCAAACAAAGAATCGTAAGAAACGAATAGATAATACTTTTTATATTGCTCATTGTAAATAATGTAAGGCCCTTCCACAGCACCTTCCACATGATGATGTCGGCGAGCAATTAAAGTTCCCGAACCGGGTTCTAATAATTTTCCAGTTTGTGGATTAATTCTGGTTATATAAATTCCCTCAAAAAATGAGCCATAAACCATCCAAGGTTGACCTTCATGGTCAATAACTATATTGGGGTCAATAGCATTCATCGGATCGCCCTGTTCAGTTTTGTAAACTTCGCCTTGGTCGATCCAAGGTCCATCAATACTTTTACTGGTTGCTACACCAATGAAAGATTGATTCTTACCAAATTGAGAAGCAGAATAATATAAATAATAAGTATCACCTAACTTGCACACATCAGGCGCCCATAATGTTGAAGCCCCTGTCCATTGATAAGCTGCTTCCGGTACACCTGACAAGGCATAACCGACCCATTCCCAATGAATTAAATCTGGAGATTTACGAACTTGAATCCCGGCTGGTACTTGTCGATCTTTGGCTAATACTTTGCAATCAGTAGAAAAAATATAGTAATAGTCTCCATCTTTCACTAGTGCTGGATCATGTACATTATGAATTTTCCATTCGCTTTCTTTTTCAATGGCGTCATAATCATATAATTTATAGCTAGGCGGCTCATTTGGATAGTTCACTTCACTCAGCTCCTCATGTTTGTTTACTTATTTCTTATGATTTTATAACATCTCAGCAAATTTAGCAAAAAAAAATAGCTATCACCCTCGGTGATAGCTATGTTCACTACTTATTTAAATTGTAAAATGTTTTAATACCGCGATAAACAGCTACCTCATCTAAATCTTCTTCAATACGAAGTAATTGATTGTATTTAGCTACTCGGTCGGTACGTGATGGTGCACCAGTTTTGATTTGACCAGCATTAGTTGCTACAGCTAAGTCAGCAATTGTAGTATCTTCACTTTCTCCAGAACGGTGTGAAACTACTGCAGTATAACCAGCACGTTTGGCCATTTCAATAGCATTTAGAGTTTCTGTCAAAGTACCGATTTGGTTAACTTTAATTAGAATTGAGTTGGCAATACCTAAATCGATACCTTTAGCTAAACGCTCTGTATTAGTTACAAATAAGTCGTCACCAACTAGCTGAACTTTATCACCGATTGCTTCAGTTAATTTTTTCCATCCATCCCACTCATCTTCACTTAAAGCATCTTCAATGGAAACAATTGGATACTTACTAACTAAATCTTGGTAATAAGCAATCATTTCATCTGTATCAAGAACTTTACCTTCACCAGTTAAGTGATATTTACCATCTTTGAATAATTCAGTAGCAGCTACATCCAGAGCAATGCAAATGTCTTCGCCAGGCTTATAACCAGCTTTTTCAACAGCTTCTAAAATAACCTGAATTGCTTCCTCATTAGATTGTAGATTAGGTGCAAAACCACCTTCGTCACCTACAGCAGTGTTAAGACCTTTACTAGCAAGTACTGATTTTAAGTTATGAAAAACTTCTGCGCCCATTCTAAGTGCTTCTCTAAAAGATTTAGCACTAACTGGCATAATCATAAACTCTTGGATGTCTACGTTATTATCAGCATGTTCGCCACCATTTAAAATGTTCATCATTGGAACAGGTAATTCGTGAGCGTTCACACCGCCTAAGTATTGATAAAGGGGTAAGCCAACGCTTTCTGCAGCAGCTCTAGCTACAGCCATGGATACAGCAAGAATAGCATTAGCACCTAGTTTTCCTTTATTTGGAGTACCATCTAGTTCGATTAATACTTTGTCAATTTCTACTTGACGAGAAGCATCCATACCAATAATTTCTGGAGCAATAATTTCATTTACATTAGCAACTGCTTTTAATACACCTTTACCTAAGAAACGACTTTTATCTCCGTCACGTAATTCCACCGCTTCAAATGCACCTGTGGAAGCACCAGAAGGTACAATCGCGCGTCCAATAGAACCATCTGCTAATATAACTTCAACTTCAACTGTTGGATTACCACGAGAATCTAGTACCTCGCGACCCCATACATCTTCAATAATCATTCATATTTCCCCCTTTTTTGACTAGTTTATAATTAAACTTTTTCCAGTCATTTCTGCTGGTTTATCTAACCCCATCAATTCTAATAAAGATGGAGCTAAGTCACCTAAAATACCGTCGGAGATTTTACGATCTCCAGCATTAAATAACCAAACTGGAACTAAGTTAGAAGTATGAGCAGTATGTGCAGATCCAGTTTCTGGATCAACCATTTGCTCTGCATTACCGTGGTCTGCAGTAATAATTGCTTGCCCACCCTGACGTTTAATAGCTTGCAATACTTTACCTAAACCCTGATCAACTGTTTCGACAGCCTTAATTGCAGCATCCATATCTCCAGTATGACCCACCATATCACAGTTAGCATAGTTTAAGACAATTAAATCATATTTACCACTATCAATGGCTTCAACAACTGCCTCTGTTACTAATGGAGCACTCATTTCAGGTTGCAAATCATAAGTTGCTACCTTTGGTGAAGGAATTAGAATACGCTCTTCTCCTGGGAATGGCTCCTCTATGCCACCATTAAAGAAGAAAGTAACATGTGCATATTTTTCAGTTTCCGCAATTCTTAATTGAGTCTTGTTCAGTTTACTGAGGTATTCTCCTAAAGTGTTACTTAAATCTTGAGGTTCAAACGCATACGGAGCATTTAACTGTTGATCATATTGAGTCATTGTAATAAAACATAGATCCAACTTACCACTTACTCTGGGGAAACCATCAAAATCGTCATTTAAGAATGCCCAACTTAGTTCGCGAGCACGGTCTGCCCGGAAGTTAAAGAAAATCACTGCGTCTTCATTTTCTATAGTAGCTACTGGCTGATCATTTTCCATAATCACAGTCGGAATCACAAACT
>ERZ773359.5735-NODE-5735-length-11640-cov-4.282089_pt1 | contig 11640 bp, 8 predicted proteins | sample MGYA00374955_ERZ773359 | MGnify/ENA primary metagenome ERZ773359 (study PRJEB29098, sample SAMN04486028) | biogas fermenter metagenome | study: EMG produced TPA metagenomics assembly of the Biogas fermentation microbial communities from Germany - Plant 4 DNA1...
CCATGCCGACCGTTTTGATGATTCTGTCCCCGCCGATTGAAGTCCCGAGGCCCATCACAATTGAACAGAGAACCATCAGCCAAATCGGTATCTCAAAAACTGTTTGGCCGGCATTGCCCTGGGCAAGCGCAACACCGAGCAGGAAAACGCCCATGAATTTCTGACCGTCCTGGGCGCCGTGCATGAAAGCCATGGCGGCGGCTCCTCCGACCTGCGCTTTTCTGAAGAAGCGCCCCGTTTTCCGCCTGTCCATCTTCATGCAAATCGCTTCAATCAGTTTGACGACACCAAGCCCGCTCCCGAAGCCGAGCACGGAAGAAATCAACAGCCCATAGATGACCTTGACCCATTCCGAACCGTTGATTCCGGAAAAGCCGCCCTGGAGCGCGATGGCCGCTCCGGAAATACCCGCTATCAGCGCATGGCTTTCGCTGGTCGGAATTCCGAAAGCCCAGGCCGCGACCGCCCAAATTAAGATCCCGACCATTCCCGCGCAGAGGGCGGAAATGGCGGCGGAGGCATCACCGCGAAAATCGACCATTTTGTAAATCGTCTGCGCGACGGTCGCATTGAGCATGGTCATGAAAAGCACGCCCAGAAAATTGAACACCGCGGCCAAAATGACGGCCTTCTTGGGCGTGATGGATTTTGTTGAAACGGCGGTTGCGATCGCGTTCGGTGCGTCAGTCCAGCCGTTGATCAAGATCACGAGCAGCGTCAATAGCGATGTGATCAGGAGTATGTAATTTTCTGATAGAGCCCGTATAAAATCTAATAATCCCATCTATCAAATCACCAGCTAGAAAACAAATCATTCCTATTATAACAGTTTCGACAACTGATTACAATATTTTCTGCGGATAAAAACGCTTTAATTGATGGAAAAATTGGGTTCCAAATAAGATTTTGTGTTTTCCATCATTTTCCTGAACAATTCTTTTGCTTCCTCAATGCTCAGTTTTAAGCAAAGCGGATCATGCAAAAACGCGGTGAAGATGAGATCCAAATCTCTTTTCTTTATTCCTTCAAAGAGAGTTTCCAAATTATAGACATGTGTCAAAACCATGTTTTTAACAGGTTTAGGAAGTTCTCCGGTAACCACCGGCGTGACCTTTCCGTCGGAAAAAACCGCATTCGTTTCCACAATCGCCCCCAAGGGATAGCCCGGCATCTGCCCCACATTCGGCAGATTCACGTTCGTGACCAATTTCCCGAATCCGAGCAGGGCTTTGATCATCGCCACGGCTTCCTCGTCAGACCCCTTCAGTTCCGGCTTGATCCTGCCCCTTCTGATGTCTTCCAATTCCCGGATTCTTCGCTCTCTTTTTTCGATCCTGTAAGCCACGCTCGTCCGTGCGAATTTGAACCTTTTAATCATTTCCGCGTCGCGGAGGTACCAATCCGGCCTCATGAATTCAACAAGATGCCTGTCCCCGGCCGCTCCGAGCGCACCGTAACGGCGGTAGAGATCCATTTTCACTTTGTTGGCGCTGTGGAAGGGGTTTTCCAAAAATGAATCTACTTCCCCGCGCTCGTTGTGCCCCGTCTCCCCGTATTTCAGAATGAATTCATCCAAGAGCGGAAACAAATCCATGTTTTGATAGCTTGCTTTCGTAATCCAAGTGAAATGATTGATGCCCGCGACATCCGTCGTGATCTCCCTGCGCGTCGCTTTGATTCCGGTTGCTTCCTCCAACACGTCGCAGAGGAAATTCTGGGCATGGAAGACCTCATGGCAGCAACCGAAGGCCTTGATTTCCGGAAAAACATCATGGAGCGTCCGCACGCAGAGATTCATGGGGTTGGTAAAATTGAGAACCCAGGCATCGGGGCAGAATTCCTTAATTTTCCTTGCGAATTCTTCGTAAATGGGAACTGTTCTCATGGAACGGAGAATGCCTCCCGGTCCCGTGGTGTCGCCCACTGTCTGGTAAATGCCGTATGCTTCCGGTTCATGGACGTCGCTTGCCATTTCTTTGAAGGTGGCAGGCAGGATGGACATCACCACGAAATCCGCGCCCCGCAATGCCGGTTCGATTGTTTCATAGACCCGGTACTCCCATTTCGTTTTCGCTTCCGGAAGTCCGCACAGCAAATCGCCAATCTCCTGGTTCCGCTTCGCGGCCAAAAGGTCGATGTCATAGAGCGCGATTTCTCCCGTGATTCCTTCCGAAAGGGCCAAATCATTCATAAAAACATGGGCCCATTCCTTTGAGCCGCCGCCGATGTAAGCCAATTTTATTCTTTTCATCATTTACCTCTTTATGAAAATTATACTACAAACAAAAAAATAAAAAAAGGCATTTCTGCCTTTTATTTGATGCTGATCAATCCATAGCCGCTTGCTTCAAGGGCATTTTTTATTTCTTCGGCGGCGTTTTCCGACTTGAACACCCCTTCCGCAAACCCCACTTCCACTTTCAGTTTCTTACCCCCAGCTTCTTCGAGAGCGTCCCTGACTCTCTTGACGCAGTGCATGCAGGACATGCCTTCGATGTAAATTTTCTTTTTCATGATTCTACTCCTTTTTCTGATGCGGTTTAAATCTTTTCAGTCTCAAAGCATTGGTCACGACCGAGACCGAACTGAAGGCCATCGCCGCACCCGCAATCATCGGATTCAGCAAGGGCCCGCCCATTAGATGGAGGAGGCCGGCCGCGACCGGTATTCCAAGCGTGTTGTATATGAAAGCCCAGAAGAGATTCTGTTTGATGTTGGCGATAGTTTTTTTGCTTAAGGAGAGGGCGGTGACAACGTCAAGCAGGTCGCTTTTCATCAGCACGATGTCCGCGGATTCCATGGCGATGTCGGTTCCGGAACCGATCGCAATTCCGACATCGGCCTGGGCCAAAGCGGGAGCGTCGTTGATGCCGTCCCCGACGAAAGCGACTTTCTTGCCTTCCGCCTGCAGCTTCTTTACAACCTCCGCCTTGTCCTGCGGCAAAACCTCAGCTTCGACCCTGTCGATTCCGACTTCCCCCGCCATCGCTTCCGCGACCAAACGGTTGTCTCCGGTGAGCATCGCCACTTCGATTCCCATCCCATGCAAGAGCTCGATCGCCTGCTTGCTTGTCGCTTTCAGAACATCGGCAATCGCGATGATGCCCATGAGTTCGCCCCCGGCAGCCACATAAACTGCCGTTTTCCCGGCCTTCGAAAACCGGTCCGCGACTTCCCCGTGAACATTTTCAACGCCGAAGCTATCCAAAAGGGGGGTGTTTCCGATCAAAACCAAATCTTCCCCGACCAGACCCTTGATTCCCCGTCCGGGGAGATTCTCAAATTCGGAGAAGGCCAAGAGCTCGATGCCCCGCTCCTCCGCCTCCCTGACAATCGCTTCCCCCAAAGGATGTTCGGAAGCAACCTCGGCGGAAGCAGCGAATCTCAGCACTTCTTCCTCGGTCTTCCCGGGAAGAGCGAAAATGTCCGTCACTCTGGGGTTTCCCTCGGTGAGCGTGCCCGTCTTATCAAAAACGATTGTCCGCGCGCTGTGGGCGATTTCCAAGGCTTCCCCGTTCTTGATCAGGATTCCCAATTCGGCGCCCTTGCCTGTGCCGACCATAATCGCCGTCGGCGTCGCAAGCCCCAAAGCGCAGGGGCAGGCTATCACCAGCACCGAGATGAAAATCGAGAGGGCAAAGGTCGTACCCTTGCCCGCAAGGAACCAGGCCAAGCCCGCAACGGTCGCAATCAAAATCACCGCCGGCACAAAGTAAGAAGCGATGACATCCGCCGTTTTCGCAATTGGCGCCTTTGACCCTTGCGCTTCCTCAACAAACCTGATAATCTGCGACAGCACCGTGTCCTTGCCGACCTGAGTGGCTTTGAATTTGATGTATCCGTTTTTGTTGATGCTGGCGCCGACAACCGCATCCCCGGGTCCCTTTTCGACCGGGATGCTTTCTCCCGTCAGCATCGATTCGTCAACCGTGGTATGCCCTTCCAAAATCACCCCGTCGACGGGAATGCTTTCCCCGGGGCGGACGATGACGACCGCGTCGCTTTCAACTTCATCGATTGGGATTTCTTTTTCCGTTCCGTCAACCAATATCCGCGCCGTCTCCGGACGCAAACCCATCAGTTTCTTCAGCGCTTCGCCCGTTCTTCCTTTGGAAACCAATTCCAGGTATTTACCAAGCATGACCAGAGTGATGATGACGCCCGCAGACTCAAAATAGAGATTGTGGGCCTGGGCATGGCCACCCTGAAGGATCCGCACGAAAGCATAGATCCCGTAGAGGAAGGCCGCGCCGGTGCCGATCGCGATCAGCGAATCCATGTTCGGCTTTCCGCGAAAGAGCTTGGAAAAACCGCTTGTGTAAAAACGGTAACCCACGCCGATGACCGGAACAACAAGAATGAGTTGCGTGAGCGCGAAATTGAAGGGATTGGTGTTCGGATCCAAAAAATCCGGAAGCGGAAATCCGAGCATGTGCCCCATGGCAATGTAAAAGAGGGGGATTGTAAAAACGGCTGCGGCGATCAGTTTAATGAGCATGATCATCCGCTCGCGTTTTTTCCTCTCCGCCTCAACATCTTCCTTTTCGGCGGACAGCGGCTCATAACCGGCTTTGCGGATTGCCTCTTTCAAATCCTTGATGCTTACTTTGCCTCCGACGTAGCTGACCTTGGCTTTTTCGCTCGCGTAGTTGACATTCGCTTCCTTGACGCCCGCCAGCTTTCTGAGCGAGTTTTCGACTGCTCTTGCGCAAGCCGCACAAGTCATGCCAGCAATCGGAATGACAGTTTCTTCCAAATCTTTGCGGACTCCGTATCCCGCTCTTTCCACTGCTCTTTTTATATCATCAATATTTATTTTTTCTTCGTCATATGTCACGGAAAGCGTCTCCGCCGCCAAATTGACGCTCGCGCTTTCAACATCCAGCTTCGAAACGCTTCTTTCAACGGCGCTTGCGCAGGCTGCGCAGGTCATTCCCGTGATTTTCAATGTTTCCTTTTTCATTTTCCAACCTTCTTCCTTTATTTATTATACCCGGGAAAACAAATTCGGTCAAAAAATGTGCATAAAATGTTTCCGCCGGAATGCAAAAATAGTATATGCACCCTGCATGCCGATTCGCCATATTATATATTAGAATGTCGAAAGAAAGGAGAATGCCATGAACAAACCTCGAGGCGCCGATAAATTCAGGATCCAACCCCTTCCCGAACCCCCTCCCTTCCGGCCCCCGTCGCAAAGCCTGCCGCTCAGACCCCCGCTTCCGGAATTCCTGCCGCCGATCGGAGGACCTTCTTTCGGAATGCAAAGATTCCGGCGCTGCCTGAACAGGGTTTCGGAAATATCCTTGCGCGGAGGGGGCAGAATCTGGTTCTATCCAACCGCAATCAGAAACCAAAACCTAATCGGTTTCCGTTGGCAACAATTTGATTGGGTGAGGTCATCCATCCCCCTTTTCAGAATCCGTTCAATTGATTGCTTTTAAAAAATGGCTAAAAAGCCATTTTTTTAATAGTATTCATCCATAATTTCACCGACGACGCGGTCGACGTTTTTCAAAACCCCGACAGCATAGGCGGGCTTTTTCGGAATCTCCAAGCTTTCGAGCAGCTTGCGGTCGATGTTGTCGCGGCATCTCACTTCCCGGAAAACCCCATATTCCAATAAATATTCCAAATACAGATTCATGAACGCTGCTTCTCTTGTGCCCTCAATTTCCAAAAGCCTCGCATCCAATTTCCTGTTTCCGGAAACATCCCAGAGCGCGCCCAAAGCAAGCAAAGCATCCCCGTGCTTCAAAGGCAGGTACAGCAAATCATATTCCACAACCATTCCGTTCCCTTCCAGTTTCTGAAAAGCTTCCCCGGTCTTTTCCTGATCGATGGCGGAGCGCGGTGATATCCGGAACATCTCTTCAAGAAAAGGAAAATAAAGATTGTCACATTCTTTAGTTTTCGGATTATAAATCCTGGTCGGGACTTCCATAAATTCTTGATTCGTCTTTTTGATTTTCCCGAAAGCGACCGCCCTGATCAATTGATAGAGATTTTCAAGAATCAGAAGCAAAACCTCTTTTTCTGCATCCGCAAGGCCCGCATTATGGCTCTCCCAACGCATGTGCCTCAAGACAGGATAGAAAGCCTCCCCCGGAAAACCTTTAAACAAATCCCTTTCCTCCGGTTCCAATTCACCGTACCTTTTATAATAAATCGCATAATGCTGGTAACGCCGATAGGATGAGATTTCGCTTTCATCAATGTTTTCTTTCAAACTCAAAAAATAATCAGCCTGCAGAGCATTCCTGCAGATGATGAACCCAAAATTTTGCGTGACGAGGGAACCCGTCACGCAAACCAATAACGGATCTTCATCTTCCATAAACATCTGGCAGTAATCTTCATTTCCCAAGTAATCCCAAGGGGCAAGCTGAAACAGCTTTTTCGATATTTCCAAAAATTTATCCAAACTAGACTACCTCGTTTCCAATATCCTTATCCCCCAACCCAGCACGGAAAGCATTATTCCAATGGAATTTTCCGGACAAGATCGCTGCCGTCATCGAAAATGAACAAAGCATTCCCAAGCAAACAAGCATTGCTGGCTTTTCCCCTTATTTCATAAATGTTTGCATCCGCATTCAGATCGTAAACATAAGTCAAATATTCGTTGTCAATGTAGGCGGTGTAAACGGAAATCTCGCCGTTATCGAAGATTGTTTTTTCTCCGGTCAGGTAATTATGAAAATACACGTCATCCTTGTCAGCATAAATTATGATCTGGGCATCAATCGCCAACTCCGAGAAAACCGCATCCGCCTTCAAAGTCATGAGATTTGAGTTGGTTTTTAAATCATAAACATCAATTTGGTCCGTCCCATAGCCGATGACCAATTTGCCTTGGTCAGCATCAATATATTTTGGATACTGCCCCACATTGATTTCAATTTCCAATTCCATTGTTTCCGCATCATAAATGTCGATGTTCCTGCTTCTTAAGACCGCCAGTTTATCAGTCAACCCATCATAAACAATCTTTTTATGATAACTAAGGTTATGGTAATCTACAACCCCATCCTCCGTATCCTTATAATTGACGGGTTCGGAATCATTGGGTTCGGAATCCTCTTGTTTGCTTTTTTCGTACTCCGCAATCGCTTCCGTGAATTTTGAAGGGATTTCCAGTTCGACATCGCTTCCGAAATTGTTGATTTTCATCAGCATTTCCATGTCAATTTTGAGGTTCTGAAAGAGCATCGTGATGTACATGTTCATGTTTCTCAATTCTTCTTTGGCTTTGTCGACGATGAAAATCAATTCCATCTCGAACCTCGAAACTGTGCCATAATCGGGAATAATTCCCTCCAATGCTCCCAGAACGGCTTCGTCTTTGACTGTAAAGGTATGCACGACAACTTCGTTGTTTTCCGTTTTCAGATAATCATATTCAAATTCATCAAAATCAAATTCGGGAATCGGAACTTCCTCATCATAATCAAAACCCGGTACTTCGGCCACAAGTATTTGTCCGGAATCTTCCATGCAGAGATAATTTCCGATGTAGTAGGTGGCAACTGTGTTCGAGTCATCCTCCGCTTCAACAAAAGCCCGCACTTCTTCCCCCACCTTTTTCGCAACCACCTTACTCCTAACAGTTGTCGTCATTTCCAACATCTTTATCTTATAGGTATAACTCAGATCAATGTCGGAAGTCCCATGGTACTTGCTTAAGATGATATTCAGATTCTCGATATCATTGGTCCGTTTGCAACCGACAAGAAAAAAGATAACAAATAAGAGCGAAATAATAAAAACCTTCTTTATTTTCTCTTTCCCCTCCAAAATAAAGACATTGTTTCATTACCATTATATCTTAAATTGATTCATTAAGCAATCCGTTATAAGTGAAATGAAAAGGCATTTCCTGCAGGAAATTCCTCATTTTTGAAAACATCATTTCAACAATTTATTTTTTCAATGCTTTTACATTAAACTCCCGTCATTATGTAATTTCGGGTTACCCCTGTTGGCTTTCAATATAATCATCAATGGCTTCTAATACATTTTCCGGCACATTCAATTTTACATCTTTTCCGGAATTGTTGATGGTAATGAACATTTCTAACTCGGCAGTAATTTCCTCATATGTCGCCGTTATATACATGTTCAGTCTTTTCAAATCTTCTTTTTCTTTATCAACAATGATTTCCAAATTCATCTGAATTTCCGTATTATCATCATATTCTGATATGAACTCATCCAAGTAAGCAAGGATGGCATCGTCACCAATATCGAATGAATGGATAATCAGACCGTCCTCTTCCGTTTTTTGATATTCGTATTCAAAATCATCAAAATCAAACTGGGGAATGGGAACTTCCTCATCATAATCAAATCCTTCCCCTTCAATCACAAAGACATCATCGCCATCCAACATGCAAATATAATTGCCGATGACATACATTTTTATGGACACGATTCCTTCCATCATCTCCATGTAGACATGATATTCTTCCCCAACCTTCTTTACAATAATTGTCCCCGCAATTGTTGTCGTCTCCCCATTCAGCGACATCACATATTCATAGCTTAGGTCAACATCGGTCTCTTCTTGGTATTGGCTTAGGAGTTTTTCTATATTTTCAACGTCCTTCTTTTCTTGATCACAGCCGACAACAAAGAAGAAAACAAACAAAAACAAAAACAGAAAAAGTCTTTTAAATTTCATAATTCCTCCCTATATTTTTTCAATTTGATTATATCTTATATAAGTTTATTAAGCGATACTTTTTTTATTACAGAAATGATGTGTAGTTTGTATGGGAAAGGTAATATGACAAAAAAAGGTCTATGTAAGCTTGGCTAAACGAGCTAAACATGGACCTGTTTTTATTAGAACTCTTGACATAAATTTATCAACAATATTTTTGACAGGGACGCTTCAAAGACGAAATTAAAATATATTAAATATATAAATACAAGACCACGCTGAGAAAAACAAGGACGAAAGCATAAACTAGTCCCTTAAGAAATCTCATTCAAAGTCTCCTTTCATGCTTATCTATGACAACGAGAAAACTCGTTGATTCTTACCATTCCCATCGTCTTATTTCTACATTTTACCTATCCCTATTTTCCAAAAACTTTGAGCTATGTCCAACCTTTTCTTGACGGCTGCGCCTCACAAAATGCCATTTAAAATATTGTTTGATTAACCGATGAAATAAAGTTAAACAGGGACTGCAGAAGCCAGGGAGAAAGTAAAATTGAAGCAAGAATACTTGTGTCATTATTGGGAATTTACATGAACATCCATAAGATCAACAAAGGAGGTCTCCCCCCGCCGGATTGCAAATAAAAAAAGCTTGATGACCAAGCCTAAAATAAAAATGGCGGAGGAGAGGGGATTTGAACCCCTGCGCCGTTTGCACGACCTACCGGTTTTCGAGACCAGCCCCTTCAGCCGCTTGGGTACTCCTCCATAATTACGCTCAATTATTATAACATAATCTTTCCCTTTTGTAAATTGTTTTTTCATCATTCCCCTTCTTCACAAAGTTCCTTCGTTTTGGTATAATCAATTCAAGAAAGAAGGTAGTGAGATGCATAGTTTCAGAAACGATTACAGCGAACTGGCACACCCGGAAATCCTAAAATTAATCAATCAGTTTTCCGACGAACAAAACATCGGCTACGGACTTGATAAGCATTCCGAGCGGGCAAGAAACCTCATTCATAGAGAAATCAATAACAATGACGCCGACATCCATTTTTTGGTCGGCGGCACAAATTGCAACAAAACCGCAATCGCCCATTCTCTGAAACCATATGAAGCGGTTATTTCCGTCAAAAGCGGACACATCAATGTCCATGAAGCGGGAGCGATCGAAGCTTCCGGCCATAAGATTCTCACCGTCCCGGGCGAAGGCGGAAAAATAACGGTTGAAGAAATCGAGTATGTCCATGCCCGGCACAGGGACGAGCACATGGTCGTGCCGCGGATGGTTTATATCTCCAATTCGACCGAAATCGGAACAATTTATAAAAAAGCGGAATTAAAAGCCATTTATGAAAAATGCCAAGAACTCGGTCTCTACCTTTTTATTGACGGGGCCCGGCTCGGAGTCGCTCTGACCGCGGAAGAAAATGACTTGACGCTGGCGGATGTCGCGCGCCTTTCCGACCTCTTTTACATCGGCGGAACAAAAAACGGCGCCATGCTCGGGGAAGCACTGGTCATCGTCAATCCCGCCATAAAAAAGAACTTACGGAATACCCTCAAACAGAACGGCGGAATGCTGGCGAAGGGATATCTGATCGGGCTTCAGTTCGAGGCTTTGTTTGCGGATGATCTCTTTTTTAAGCTCGCCGCCCATGCCAACAAAATGGCCCTCGCTTTGAAGGCAGGCCTCAAGAGACTGAACGTCGAGTTTGCTTATGATTCCCCAACGAACCAGCAATTCATCGTCCTTGAAAATAGAATTGTACAAGAGCTATTAGAAAAATATGATTTTGAAATCTGGGAAGAGGGGGAAGAGAAAACGACGATCAGGCTCGTCACTTCCTGGGCCACGAAACAGGAAGCGGTCGCGGATTTCATAAATGATTTGGAAAAATTGATTTAATACAAAGCAAAAAGCCAAGGAAACTTGGCTTTTTTGCTTTACATTTTTAAAATGATTTCATTCTTGTCTTTTAGGATGCCGTCGGGTATGAGGACGCCGCTCCTTCTGTATTTCCTTAAGTTGGTGTTGCGGGGGATTTCTTTGCCGTTCACGATTGCGGCTTCGGCGCCGGCTTCGTCGGTTATTTCATAAGTGATGTTCAGTTCATGGTTTTTGTATCTGAAAGACAGTTTCAGTCCGTCCAGGGATTTCGGCAGCACCGGATCGATGTACAATTGATTGTCGAGGAAATTTATTCCGAGAAAGGAGCAGATGAGCTGCCTGAGATAGATGCCGGGGCCGCTCGAATACAGGCGCCAGCCCCCTTTGACGGCCACGTCTCCGGTTCTGAGTTTTTCGAATTCGCGGTCCGCCTGATAGCGGGTCAGGAAAGCGCCGTCGGAGCTAGAAAAATAGACATTGCTTTGGCGGGGAAGCGCGTTTTTTACATTCTCCCTGATCAGAATCGGATTTACCACTTTCAGCCCCTGGTAGAGCTTTTCTGCCGCGCCGATCTTTGCCATCGCTTCCAGATAACGGATGTGGGCATGGACATACAATAAGCCGATTTCCCGTCCGAAATTGGTCGCAGTTTCCGCCCTGACGAAGGTTTTCGGAAGGCCACCCCGGTATTTGACGGTCCTGTCCATCAGGCGGACACCGTCAGGATGGAGGAGATGCTGATTGATGATCTCCAGGTAGGATTCGATGCATTCTTCCGGAAAGATCTCGGAAATGATGCCGCGGCTGAACGAAAGCAAGCGGTATTTGATTCCGGTCATCGAATCGCTCGGATGGACGATGTGCCGCACTCCCTCCCCGTCCATTTGTACAAAACCCGCGGGGATGCCGTCCTTAAGGAAGTATTTGCAATAATCCTTTTTGATGTTTTCCACCAATTCCCTGAGGTCCTCTTCCTCATCGCAGGAAAAGAGAAAAGTTTCCAAAGCTTCAATGGTGAGAGCGACCGTCCAGGAACTGGCCATCGTCGTCCTCAGTTCGTCCCGCACCGGCTGCAGCG
>ERZ773359.5736-NODE-5736-length-11639-cov-4.227901_pt1 | contig 11639 bp, 8 predicted proteins | sample MGYA00374955_ERZ773359 | MGnify/ENA primary metagenome ERZ773359 (study PRJEB29098, sample SAMN04486028) | biogas fermenter metagenome | study: EMG produced TPA metagenomics assembly of the Biogas fermentation microbial communities from Germany - Plant 4 DNA1...
GGTAGAGAAGAAAGCAGTATCTTTACCATACTTTTCTACCTGGCGAGGTACATCTTCCAGGATAAATTGCTGTGCACCGGAGACACCGGCGTCACTGGTGGGGTCTGGAGCAGTTACGTCAACAAATTCAATGCCCAGTTCTTTACAAGTTTCAATCATTTTTTCACGACGGGCAGCAATAGTAGCATAGGAAAGGTGACGAGCAAAAGAATAATGAATTAAAGTTTTTGCTCCCATTTCGGCAGCTTTCTCGGGAATTGTCCGACCCATGGAAAGTTCGTCCACTAGCATTACAATATCAGCTTTGCTGGCAATAGTTGCCGGGTCTTCAGCTGCTACACCGCAGATAAAGAGCATATCCGGACGAGTTTCACGTACTTTGTCAATGGCAGCAGCTGCACCGGGTACAGCTTGTACAAAGACAATGGCTTTTACATCCGGATCAGAAGCCAGAGAAACAACATTAGCAATAGTTGTCTCGGTTTCTGTGGAGAAATTATCGGGATAAGTAGCAGTGACGATTTTATCGCCATACTTCTCTTTCATGTTCTGAGCAGCTTGGTATTCTTCTTCACCTTGAGAAACTGTACCGGTAATAATACCGATTTTATAATTTTCAGCTTCTCCCTCTCCTTCACCTTCACCGCCTTGTCCATTGTCTCTACCGCAAGCCGTCAGGGAGAACAACATCATGACAGCCAGCAGAAGGGCAATTAGCTTCTTTGCCATTTGGTTCTTCCTCCTTTAATAATCTACAGGTAATTTTAATATTTATTATAACTTTCTTTATACTTTATTGCAATAAATTATTTCAGTATTGCTACAATATTGTAACTGTTTGTGACAAGGAGATAAGAGGCCCTTATCATTAAAAGAAGACAGTTTTACCTGAAGAAAAAGAGAGCAATGGTATAGAGGAATTTTATATCTGAAAGGGCAAATATTAGTAGGAAAAGATGGATTTAGTTCCAGGTAAAAATAACTTAGCGACAGCTGACAGGTTCTTTCAATTGAATCACACAGAAAAGGAGTGAAAAAGCGATGGATAAAACTGTTCTGACGCCTAAGGTAAAGAATTTGGTTAGCTATGTGCAGGGGCTATTACAGCAGGAAAATGGGAAGAAACTTTATGAGAAATATAAAAAAGAAATTGAAAGCGTTACACCACAAGAAGCATTTGCTGTTTTTCACCAACAGTTGGCAAATGGGTTTAGTGTGGAAGAAATATTAGCTGTTTTAGATAAAGTAATTAATGCCTTTTCTAATAGTTTGGCTGGTTACAAGTGGGAAAAACCTGCCGAAAGCAGTTTTCTGGATTACCTGAGAAAGGAAAATGAAGCGCTGCTGCTTAGAATCAAGCGCATTAAAGAAATAATAAAAAGTAATGATGATTTATCCGTTAAACAAGCTGCATTGCTTCCGTTATTTATTGAGCTGCAGGAATTTAAACACCACTATGAAAAAAAAGAAAACATTTTATTTCCCCTTTTAGAAAGTAAAATGGAAAAATTTGCAGGGTTAACAATTATGTGGGGCTTACATGAAAACATAAAAGAGCAGCTAAAATCACTTATTACTTATCTGGAAAGTAAAAAGTGCAGCGAAGACAGACTTAATGAAATGGTGGGAGAGATTATTTTTGCTATGCAGGGGCTTATAAAAAAAGAAGAATTAATTCTCTACCCGGTGGCCAGTGAAATCCTGACGGAAGAAGAATGGCGGCAAATGCACAGCCAGAGCTTGGAGTACGAATTCCCATTTATTAAAAAGCCGCAGGATGCCAAAGACGATTCGGAAGAAAAAAGAATCCAAGTCAGTTTCTCCGGTGATGGTTTGCTACAGACAGAAACAGGAACTTTGGATGCGGCACAAATACTAATGATTTTAAACGCACTACCTTTGGATTTAACTTTTGTAGACGAAAACAATAAAGTCAGGTTTTTTACCAGACCTGATGACAGGATCTTTCCGCGTTCCCCGGCAATAATCGGGCGGGATGTGGAAAAATGCCATCCACCGCAAAGTATAGATAGGGTTGTGGAAATTATTGATGCGTTTCGGACCGGTAAGCAGAATCATGCTGTTTTTTGGCTCGAGACGCAAGGGAAAAAGATTTTGATTCAATATTTTGCCTTGCGAGATTCATCAGGCCGGTATCGGGGAGTGCTTGAAGTAAGTCAAGATATAACGGAAATTGTTAAAATTAAGGGAGAAAGACGTCTCCTGCACTGGGAATAATCTCTAGCGAAAACTATTATAGTTTATAAGGCGCCTTTTACAGGCAGGCCCCTTTTTCTTTATTGACTAACGGTCAGTCAGTGGTAAAATAAAAGCAGCAAAAGGTATAAGGTGGTTGGATCATGGCTTTTGTGGAAGTACGCAATGTGGTAAAAAAATATAAAATGGGAGAAGTAGTAATTACCGCTTTAGATGGTGTTAGTTTTTCTGTGGAACGGGGCGATTTTGCCGTGGTAGTTGGGGCATCCGGGGCCGGAAAAACAACTGTTTTAAATTTATTGGGTGGGATGGATCAATTGGATGCAGGTAGCATCATTGTGGATGGTCGGGATATTTCCAAATATAGCAATAAACAATTGACAGAATACAGGCGCTTCGACATAGGTTTCGTTTTTCAGTTTTATAATTTGATTCAAAATCTAACAGCCAAAGAAAATGTGGAGTTGGCCAGCCATATTTCTCGCAATCCTTTACCTGCAGAGGAAGTGCTGGAAATGGTAGGGCTTAAAGACAGAATGGATAATTTTCCTTCACAGCTGTCGGGTGGGGAGCAGCAACGAGTAGCCATTGCCAGGGCTTTAGCTAAAAACCCTAAATTACTGTTATGTGACGAACCGACAGGTGCATTGGATTATCAGACAGGTAAAGCTATTTTAAAACTTCTGCAGGATACCTGCAGAAAGCAGCGCATGACTGTTATCATAATTACCCATAATTTAGCTATTCAGTATATGGCGGATAAAATTATTAAGATGAAAAGCGGTAAAGTGGAGGATTTTATTATAAATAAAAATCCTCAACCGGTGGAAAGGATTGAGTGGTAATGAGGAAAAAATCCTTTTATAAGGATCTTTATCGCTCTATCTGGAAAAGCCGGGGGCGCTTTTTTTCTGTAATGGCTATTATTTTTTTGGGTGTAAGCTTTTTTGCTGGCATTAATGCTACAGAACCGGATATGATTCTTTCCGCTGATAAATACTTTAAAGAACAGCGATTATCCGATTTTAAGATTTTTTCACCGCTGGGTTTTACACAGGAGGACCTGGAAAACTTAAGCAAGATAAGCGGAGTGGAGTATATCCAGAAGGGTTACAGTCGGGATCTCTTTTTCACCACTTCCGAAGGCGTGACTTCCGTTGTAAAATTAATGAGCTATGACCCGGATGATTTTGTGGACGGCGGCTTAAACATACCTTTCTTGATAGCGGGGCGCCTGCCGCAAAAGAGTGGGGAAGTCTTACTGGAAAGGGGAGGAGGTGTTCCGCGGGAAATAGAAATTGGTTCTAAAATTACTGTAACTTTGCCGGATAATGAAGATCCCCTTACTTATTTAAAAACGGCAGAGTTTACGGTAGTTGGTTTTATGAGTTCTCCGCTATACATCACCTATGAACGGGACTTAACCAATATTGGCGATGGCTCGATAGACTATATTGCTTATATTTTGGCAGATGATTTTAAATTGGATTCTTATAATGAAGTATATGTTAAACTTCAGGACAGTGAAAAGTATCTGGCCTATTCGCCGAGTTATCAGGACATACTGGCAAAGCCGGAAAAGGAAATAGTTGCCCTTGGGCAGTCGGCCATGGCGCGGGAAACTAAGGCCTTGCGTGAGGAATTGGAGAAAGGGAAGCAAACTTTTCTGGAACAAAAGGCGCTGGCGGAAGCAGAAATGGCTGCCGGAGCGAAACGTTTAGAGGAAGCAGAACAGGCCATAATAAACGGAGAAAAGGAACTAAAGGCAGAAGAAGAACGTTATACAAAAGAAATCGCTGTTGCCAAGGCGGAAATTGAAGCCGGCAAGGAAGCACTGGCGGCAGGGAGGCTGGAATATTATAACGGATATGCAGCCTGGTTGGATGGCTATAATCGTTATCAGGATGAAAAATTGAAGCTGCAGGAAGCAAAAGCTGAACTGGATGCTGCTAAACTTCGGCTGGAAGCAGGAGAAAGGGAGTTGGAGGCAGCACGGCAGGATTTGGCTTCCGCCCGTACACAGCTGGATTATTTGCAGAATGCAATATCAATTTTAAAAACTTTGGAGGAAAGCCTGCCGGAAAATGATTCCGGTTGGAGTGAGGAAGATTATGAAGCTTTACTGGAACGCATTAGACAGCTTGATCCGGATTTAGCAAAATTAATTGAAAATAATTTAAACTATAACGATCTGGCAAATATTCGTTCTGCTCTGCGCGCAGCCATTGCAGAATTGGAAAAACAATATGCTGAAGGTGAAAAGCAGTACCAGGAAGGTTTACGGCAGTTGGCTGAAGGGGAGAAGATGCTGAAGGCAAATAAAGCGCTGTATGAAGAGGGTTATAAGGCTTATGAGGATGGCGCAAAGCAACTGGCTGAAGCGAAAGCAGAAATAGATGAGGCGAAAGCGGAAATAGATGCGGCAGGAGCGGAAATAGATAAGCAAGCAAAACTATTAAAAACAGGGGAAAAAGAAATAGAGCAGGCAGAGAAAAGGCTTGCCAAAGAAATTGCTGCGGGTTATCGTGAGCTGGAAGAAGCCAAAAAGGAGCTGGCTGAAGGTAAGGAGATTTTTGCCCGTGAAAAAGAGGAGGCGGAGCAAAAAATAGCTGAAGCTGAGGCCGAAATCAAAGAAGCAGAACGTCAGCTGCTGGAGCTTCCCACTGAATGGTTTGTTTATACGCGTGAAGGTAATCCCGGTTATGCCGGCTATGGTGATGATGCAGAGCGGGTCGGTGCCGTTGCCAAAGTCTTTCCACTCTTTTTCTTCTTAGTGGCGGCACTGGTCTGCTTAACAACCATGACACGTATGATTGAGGAAGAGCGAATACAAATTGGAACGATGAAAGCTTTAGGCTACAGCACTTTGCTGATTGCCAGTAAGTATCTGTTTTATGCCTTGTTAGCCAGCGTCGTCGGCAGTGTGGCTGGGGTTTTGGTGGGTTTTCAGTTGTTTCCTCGCCTGATTATGTCAATTTATGCCAACATGTACGTTATTCCCCATATGTTAAGCCCCTTCCATCTTGACTATGCACTGCTGTCCTTGGGGATTGCCATGTTAACAACTGTTGTTGCTGCTTTGGCTGCCTGCCTGGTGACGCTGCAGGAAACACCGGCACAGTTAATGCAGCCTAGGGCACCGAAGCCGGGAAAGCGTATTCTGCTGGAGCGGATAACATTTTTGTGGCAACGTCTCAATTTTATGCAAAAAGTGACTTTAAGAAATCTTTTCCGCTACAAAAAAAGACTGTTGATGACCGTACTGGGTATTGCCGGCTGTACAGCCTTGTTGCTAACTGGCTACGGCATCCGGGATTCCGTTAATGCACTCATGGATAAACAATTTGCAGAAATATTTGTTTATGATGGTATCATTATGGTAAAAGAGCAGCACAAGCTTGATATTCTCAGCAATCAGCAAGACATTGCAGCATATACCGCTGCTTTGACAGAGACAGTTACGGTTTTTAAAGAAAAAAGCGGGCGTAACTTTGAAGTTAATTTGTTGGTCCCGGAAGATGAGCGCAATTTGCCTCAATTTGTTAAGCTGCGTGAAAGAGTTTCAGGAGAAGCACTGCCTCTGACCGAAAATGGTGCTGTTATTACGGAAAAACTGGCAAAATTACTTAATGTAGATATTGGCGATAGCTTGTCTTATCGAGACACCAGAAATCGTACTTATACTTTTAAAGTCGCAGGTATAGCCGAGAACTATTTAACCCACTATATTTTTATGTCTCCTGCTTATTTTGATCGAGTTACTCTGAGAACGCCTGAGTACAATGCCGGTATTTTTAATCTTTATCGTCCTGACGAGATAGTTGAGCAGCAGTTTAAAGAATCACTAATGAGGGAAGAAAGCGTATTGGGAGTAGCTCTAATAAAGACTTTCCGTAAGGAATTTCATGATAGCATGAGCAGCCTGGATTATATTGTGTGGATCCTGATTATAGCTGCAGGTGCTCTTGCCTTTGTTGTTTTATATAACCTTACTAATATTAATATTACTGAACGCATCAGGGAAATTGCTACTATCAAAGTATTGGGTTTTAGGGACAGAGAGGTATCGGCCTATGTTTACCGCGAAAATATCATTCTTGTTCTGCTTGGTACCATTTTGGGGTTAATCATGGGAGTGTTTTTGCACAAATATGTAATTGTCACAATGGAAGTGGATAATATGATGTTTGGTCAGGAAATAATGCCGGCAAGTTATTTCTTTGCTGTTGTTCTAACCTTCCTTTTTTCCGCCTTGGTCAACTTTTTCATGTTTTTCCGGCTGCAAAAGGTTGATATGGTGGAATCTTTAAAATCTGTGGAATAGAGGCGAGAAGATTGAGAATTACAAAGGACCCGGAAGTTCGGAAACAGGAAATACTGGAAACGGCAATGAAGCTTTTTGCTGAGCAAGGCATTAGTAAAACATCCATGAATGATATTGCCAAAACTGCAGGGATAACAAAGGGATTGGTGTATTATTATTTCGCCTCCAAAGAAGAGCTGGTTGCGGAAGTGGCATCGTTTATTGTTAAGGAGGTAAACCAGCGGCTGGTGGCAATTGTCCAAGACCAAGGGCTGGATTTTTATGAGAAACTGGCGCAGATTTTACGCCTGTATTTAATAACTATGCATGAACATTATAATTTTATGGAATATTCACCGGCGAGTCCCGGTGTATATGAGTTAATAAAAAACAGCCTTACGGAAGCCGCCCTGCTTTATACTAAAGACTTTATCAACCAGGCTTTGGAAGCAGGCATTTTAAAAATTTCATATCCTGAGTATACCTTAAAAATGATAATTAATGGCATTGCTGATCTCTATGTGGAGGGTGTACGTGATCCGCAAATTTTGGCAGTTTTAATTGAACAGTCTCTTGCTTTACCGAAAGGTTCACTTAAGCTGTAGTGTGCAGAAATTGGCTCTGCAAAATAATGCCTTGCTGCAACAAAAAAATGCCTCCTGAGATGGGAGGCTTTTTAAATCTACTTAATTGACTCTTTACTGTAAAATTATATAATGGACTATGTATTACTGATAACAAACTATTGAAGTATTGTTTTGCTGTGAGGAGAGATGACATGGCACATGTTAATACTCTGCTTTTTGCCTTTGGACTTACTATGTTTGCAGGAATGTCTACGGTTATTGGTAGTTTCCTAGTCCTGCATGTTAAAAAAATAGATAAAAAGTTTTTATCTGCGGCACTTGGCTTTTCTGCAGGAGTGATGATTTATGTCTCATTAATTGAAATTTTTGCAGAGGCCAAATTGTCACTGACAAAAGTTTACGGTGCAGATAAAGGCTATTGGTATACTACCTTAGCTTTTTTTGCCGGCATAGTCCTAATTGCTCTTATTGATAGATTTTTCTCCGATAGCGATCATCCTCACGAAATACTTGATCCCGGCGATGAAAAATATCAACAAAGCGCCGGTAATCCGGAGTTAATGCGAGTTGGTATATCCTCGGCCGTGGCCATAGCAATTCATAATTTTCCTGAAGGCATGGCAACTTTTGTCAGTGCCATGGAAGATCCAACTTTGGGCTTAAGTATTGCCATAGCCATTGCCATTCACAATATACCTGAAGGTATTGCTATTGCTGTGCCTATTTATTATGCAACCAAGGATAAAAGTAAAGCATTTTTGTATTCTTTTCTTTCAGGCTTATCTGAGCCGCTTGGCGCTGTCGTTGGTTATTTGTTAATATTGAAGTTATTTAATAAAATAGTGAATGACGCCATCTTTGGGATTGTTTTTGCTGCGGTGGCAGGTATCATGGTTTATATTTCTTTGGACGAGCTGCTGCCGACGGCCGAGAAATTTGGGGAACATCATGCGGCTATTTATGGATTAATTTTAGGCATGATGCTGATGGCTTTAAGTCTTTTGCTTTTGTCATGAAGGGTATCAGATTCAGTTATATGTCGAAAAATCTAATCATTGACTACTATATATTGAGCTGGTAAAATATAGGCATACTAGATATTGTGTTCTAATACATCAAATTTTGTTATCATCATAAAGAAGGTTGGGATGGACTTGAGCTTTACGGACAAAGTACCTAGTGATTGGCCGGCAATGCAGTTAACGCCGACTGCTAAAGTGGTATTGGAAAAAAGATACTTAAAAAAAGACGGCGATAAGGTGCTGGAGGCACCGGAAGATATGCTGTATCGCGTCGCCAGTGTTATTGCCGGTGTTGAAAAGCAGTATGGTAAATCCGAAGAAGAAATTGCAGAATTGACAAAAAGTTTCTACGAAATGATGGCAAATTTGGAATTTATGCCAAACTCTCCAACACTAATGAATGCCGGCAGGGACCTGGGCCAGTTAAGCGCATGTTTTGTTTTGCCGGTAGATGATAGTATGGAAGATATTTTCGATGCCATTAAATTTGCGGCAATAATACATAAATCAGGTGGTGGAACAGGTTTTAGCTTTTCCCGCGTCCGTCCCAAAAATAGTGCCGTCCGCTCGACGGGAGGAGTGGCTTCCGGGCCCGTCAGTTTTATGAAGGTTTTTAATGCAGCGACAGAGGCTGTAAAGCAGGGCGGAACAAGGCGCGGCGCTAATATGGGAATTCTCAGGGTAGACCACCCGGATATATTGGAATTTATTCGGTGTAAAGAAGATAATCAGGAGATCACAAATTTTAACATCTCAGTAGGTATCACTGAGGAATTTGTGCAGGCTCTGCGTGAAAAGAGAGAATATGATTTGGTTGATCCGCATACAAAAAAAGTTGTGGGCCAATTGTCAGCGGTTGAGGTATTTAATGAGATAGTTGATCATGCCTGGCGGAATGGCGAACCGGGTATTATTTTCTTAGAACGTCTAAACCGAGACAATCCTACGCCCAAACTCGGCGAAATTGAAGCCACTAATCCTTGTGGAGAGCAGCCTCTTTTGCCTAATGAAGCCTGTAACCTTGGCTCCATTAATTTGAGTAAAATGGTTAAAGAGCAGGATGGACAAACTGTAATTGACTGGGAGCATTTAGCTTATGTTACGCGTTTGGCAGTCCGCTTTTTAGATAATGTAATCGATGCCAATCAATACCCTCTGCCCAAGATAGAGGAAATGGCTAAGGGTAACCGAAAAATCGGCTTGGGTGTAATGGGTTTTGCGGATTTATTAATTAAATTAAAGATCTCGTATGCTTCAGAGGAAGCAGTGGACTGTGCGGAAAAAGTAATGAAATATATCCAACTGCAGGGTAGGTTGGAATCGGAACGCTTGGCTGATGAGCGAGGAACATTTCCCAATTATGAGGGTTCCATTTATGATGGAAAGCGCAGGATGCGCAATGCCACGGTGACTACAATTGCTCCGACCGGCACTATTTCTATGATTTGCGGTGCGTCAAGCGGGGTAGAGCCAATCTTTGCCGTTGCCTATACTAAAAATGTAATGGATGGAACTTCTTTTGTTGAAGTCAATCCCTTGTTTGAGCAATATGCACGTGAAAATAATTTTTATTCCCCTGCACTAATGGCTAAAATTGCTGAGACCGGTTCAGTGCAGGGTTTGCCGGAAGTGCCTTTATGGGTACAAAAGATTTTTGTTACAGCGCAGGAAATTGCACCTGAATGGCATATCCGTATCCAGGCTGCTTTTCAGAAATATACTGATAATGCTGTTTCAAAAACAATAAATTTCGCCAATGACGCTTCACGTGAAGATATTGCCAAAGCTTATTTGTTGGCTTATGAATTGGGGTGCAAAGGCTTAACTGTCTATCGAGACGGCAGCAGAGAAGAGCAGGTTCTTTCTGTAGGAACCAAGAAGGAAGAAAAAGAGGCCGCACCGTCTGTTGTTTACGGCAAAATTACACCCCGCCCCCGACCTGATGTAACCATGGGGGTTACAGAAAAAATCAGAATTGGCTGCGGTAACCTTTATGTCAGTGTTAATGCCGACGAAATAGGGATTTGTGAAGTTTTCACCAATACAGGGCGAGCCGGTGGTTGTGCTTCACAATCTGAAGCAACTGCACGCTTAATTTCCATTGCTCTTCGGTCAGGAATTTCTGTGGAGGAAATAATTGATCAAATTCGCGGGATTCGCTGTGCTGCCTGTATTCGCCGCGAAGGGGTGAATGTAACTTCCTGCCCGGATGCCATTGCCAGGGTAATAAAAAAATATATGGATGTAGGTGCTAATGATAATGGTTCTGCCAACGCCGACAACAACGGTCTTTCCAAAGCAATGCAAAAATTATCGGATGTGGCGGCCATGTCGGGCGAATATGTAAAAAAGATTCCTGTAAACAGTCTCAAAAAAAAAGTTAAAACCGGAGTAGCCGTTAACGAAGCTTGTCCTGATTGCGGTATGCCTATTAATCATGAAAGCGGTTGTGTTGTTTGTATGCACTGTGGTTATTCTAAATGTGGCTAAAATTGCATTTATAGTTAATTGGTAGTGCCAAAAGCTGTATGGTATAATTTTTATAAATATTTATAAGCTAGAATTATGGAGGCGATAGTATGGATAGTTACGAAGCAGTACTTAACTGTTTCCAAAATGCTGATAAGCCTTTGAGAGCAGGCGATGTTGCTGAAGCCACCGGCCTTGATAAAAAAGAAGTGGACAAGATTATGAAAAAACTAAAACAGGAAGAAAAAATAGTCTCACCAAAAAGATGTTATTGGGAAATAAAGAAATAATTCTATCAGTCAAAAAACACCATTTTTATGGTGTTTTTTGACTGATAGGAAATCTTGTCAAGCTTGCATTGTTTTTTTTATTTTGGCTGCTAATATTTATGAATTGACAAATTCACTTTTTCAATTTATTGTTGTAGGCGGGGATGTTATATTTTATAGCAACCCTGAAAAATTACAAAAGGGGCTGCTAAATGTTAAAGGAAAGATTGCTTTGGGCATTTCAGGAAATTGGTTTTGATGAATACAAAGAACTGGAAACGCATGAGTTAGTTTTTTCCGAAGATGTTTTCAATCAGTGTGCTAAAAATATTTGTGGTAATTTTAATAAAAATCATGCCTGCCCTCCACGAGCAGGGAGCGTAGAGGAGCGTAAAGCAAGAATATTAAACTATAAAAAAGGCTTTTTGCTTTCTAAATTTGCTTCCATTAGAACAAGAGAGGAAATGGAAACTTCAATGCAGGAGGTTTTCGAAGCAATAAAAAAATTACGTTCCATTTTTACTAATGATGATGTTCTAATTCTAGGAGCAGGTCCCTGTACGGTTTGTAAGCGTTGTACTGCCCTCGATGATAAACCTTGCCGTTTCCCGGATAAAATCCAGTATTCTATGGAGGGCTGCGGTATTGATGTGGTGCGTATGTCATTACAAAAAGAAATGCGGTATAATCCGGGTCGGGGGAAAATTGCCTATTTTACTTTGGTAGTTTATAATGATTAACTGGGAAGACCCGCAATAAGTCTTTAGTAAAC
>ERZ773359.5738-NODE-5738-length-11637-cov-8.844845_pt1 | contig 11637 bp, 11 predicted proteins | sample MGYA00374955_ERZ773359 | MGnify/ENA primary metagenome ERZ773359 (study PRJEB29098, sample SAMN04486028) | biogas fermenter metagenome | study: EMG produced TPA metagenomics assembly of the Biogas fermentation microbial communities from Germany - Plant 4 DNA1...
ACTTCGATCGCGAATTTTGGCTTCGCCTTCAACAACCGTAACATGATTCGCCTTCATCTTGCTTTCCACACCCAATACCAGCTTACGAACAACTTTATTTTTCCTGCCGATAATTTTACTGTAATCGAAACGAACATTGTCCGCAAATACACCGTATTTATCGCCATGCAAAGCATTTTCGTAGGTTTTGGCACTGTAAAGCATAGTTTTTGTAGGGATACAGCCTTCATTCAAGCAAACCCCTCCCATTGCTTTCTTTTCAAACAAAAGCACCTTAAGACCTTTATGTCCCGCACGTTCGGCTGCCACATAGCCCGCAGGACCACCTCCTATAATCATTAAATCGAACATATCATTTTATTTAGTTACTTTTCCAATCGCATTGTTTTCATTAAAAAATATCCAATTCGAGATTTTCTATCTCTATCGCAATCTGCTTCAAAAAACGGGTGGCTTCCCCACCATCAAGTGCCCGATGATCGTAAGTCAAACTTAATCCAATATAGGGCACAAAAGCATATACACCATCGCCCAAATCTTTCGGACGGGGCACAATCGTATTTACGCCCAAGATGGCCGTTTGTGGCAAATTGATAACCGGCGTAAACATTTCCACTCCATAATTACCTAAATTGGATACGGTAAATGTAGCAGCTTCAGCAGAAAGCAATTCGGGATTGATACTTCCTTTGCGACATGCTGCTGCAACTTCTTTCAGCTGATTTGCCAAACCAATAATGGATAAATCGTCGGCATTGCGAACAACAGGCACCATCAATCCCCTATCGGTGTCTACCGCAAGAGCCAAATGCACTTTTTTGAAATAGCGGATTGTGTCGTCTAAAAAATGGGTGTTGACGTTCGGAAATTTCTTCAATGCTTTGATCACGGCAAAACAAACCATATCGTTCAATGTAATGTTGGTGGTAAGCATTCCGTCTTCCATCGCTGCCTTTACCTGTTTACGAAGTCCCAAAATTCGACGAGCATCGGCACCAAGATGATGCGTAAGCTGTGCCGAATTCTGCAACGAAGTATACATGGAACGGGCGATGATTTTCCTGATGTTGGAAATTTTTTTGTCTTCGTAATCGATTCCGTAAACCGAATTCACGGGCGCTGTAAGATCTGTTGCACGTACCATACCAGCCAATCCTGTACCTGCCTCTTGGGGTCGTAAACCTTCTTCGGCGGCAATCTTTTTCGCCAGAGGTGTCATTTTGGGTCGAGTTTCCAGCATGGCTTTCACATCCTTTTCAATAATCCGCCCTTTCGGTCCCGAACCTTTAAGACCAAAAAAATCAACGGCTTCCTTTTCTGCAATTTTTTTAGCTCGAGGTGAAATAAATACCGATTTCTGACCGGTTTGTGGTTCTGCAACGCCAATTTCTGCTCCGGGTAAATCAACTTCAACCTTCTTTGTTTCCTCTTCTGAAGACGAAAGGGTTTTTTCCACCTCGCTACCCTCTCCCGTCTGCCGACTTTCAGCAAGTAATGCCGAATAATCTTCCCCCGGTTGCCCGATGATCATCATGTTCTCCAATACCGGGACCTCGTCTCCTTCTTTATAGAAACATTCCAGCACAACACCGTCAACAGGAGATTCTTCTTCAAAAGAAGCTTTATCTGTTTCGTAAGAGAAGAGGATATCTCCTTTTTTCACGGTATCCCCTTTTTTCTTCTTTATTTCGGTAACGATACAACTTTCTACCGATTGCCCTTGCTTGGGCATAATTACCACAACTGCCATAACTTTACGATTTGAATATAAATGTTACGCACAAATGTACTCATTTAATATCTTTTATATAATGCAATATTTGATATTTATACTACATTATTTGACCATTATTCGAAAAAACCCTACCCATTCTATCGAAAATGTCAAATAATGTAGCTTTTAAATCATTTTTCTTAGTCCTATTCTTCGGATAAATCTCTATTTTTGTACAAAAAGTTACCAAACATTTTTATTTGATTTCTTATGAATAAAAACAAATCCTTCTCTTTTTTGGCTATTGACCTAGGCGCAACAAGCGGAAGAGCCATTCTTGGAACCATAAAAAACGACGTATTGAAAATAAATGAAATCAATCGTTTCCCAAACCCCATTATCGATATCAATGGATACCTTTACTGGGATTTATTTTATCTGTATCAACAGATCCTGAAATCGCTCGTCGAAATCAAACAACAAAAAATCGACATTCATTCCCTCGGGATCGACACATGGGGGGTTGATTTCGTATGCTTCGGAAACGATGGCGAGCCCCTACGCATGCCCTCCAGTTACAGAGACACTCACACCTTTGGCGCTCCCGAAAAATTCTTCAAAAAAATACCCAAAGAAGAGGTATACAAAAAGACAGGCATCCAAATCATGAATTTCAACTCGCTGTTTCAATTGGCTACCTTAAAAGAAAGAAACAGTTCCATCTATCCCGTCATCGACAAAATTCTTTTCATGCCCGATGCACTCTCTTATTTGTTGACAGGGAAAATGGTTACCGAATACACCATTGCTTCTACTTCACAAATGATGAATCCTTATACTAAAACATTCGATGCTTCTTTACTGGAAGCCGTTGGTTTGTCGGAACACCATTTTGCACCTCTCGTGTTTTCCGGCACACCCATAGGCACCCTGTCCGATTCCGTAAAACGGCAAACAGATGCGGGTAATATTCCGGTAATTGCCGTAGCAGGTCATGATACGGCTTCGGCCGTGTTGGCAACACCGGCAAAAAACGAAAACTTTGCTTACCTCAGTTCAGGAACATGGTCGCTAATGGGCATCGAATCGAAAGAGCCCGTCATCAACGAAGAAACATTCTCACTGAATTTCACCAATGAAGGAGGTGCCGACGGTTCCATTCGATTACTGAAAAATATATGCGGCATGTGGCTCATCGAACAATGCAAGAAAGAATGGGAAAAAGAAAAACCGGTGAGTTACGCCGACATTGTGCGGGAAGCTGAAAAAGCCCCACCCTTCACCTCTTTTATCAATCCCGATGCCCCGTGTTTTGCTGCTCCGATCTCCATGATTGATGCCATTCAAACGTACTGCAAAGAAACAAATCAGCCGATTCCTCAAACTATGGGAGAAATTGCCCGATGTATATACGAAAGTCTTGCTTTCCGGTACAAACAAGTATTGGCAAACCTGCAAAAGCTGGCCGATTTTCCAATCGAAACATTACACATTATCGGTGGCGGATCACAAAACAATATGCTGAACACCTTTACGGCAAATGCCATCGGCATACCCGTCATTGCAGGTCCTTCCGAAGCAACAGCCATGGGAAATATTCTTTTACAGGCTAAAGCCGCCGGATTGGTGCAAGATAAATCGCAAATGAGAGAAATCGTACGCAATTCGGTTGAACTCAGCACATTCACGCCCAATAACACCTCATTATGGGATAACCATTACAACAACTACCTGAAAGTATATAAAGAACTATAAACAAATACTTACAATTATTTAATAATGAATATCGTCATGAAAGAAGAACAGATTAAAAAAGCGTATGCCGATGCAAAAGAACACTATGCGGCACTGGGAATCGATGTAGATAAAGCCATCGAAAAATTAAACGGAATTCCTATTTCCATTCATTGTTGGCAAGCCGACGATGTTTCGGGATTCGAAAACCCGGAAGGAGAACTTACCGGAGGAATCCAAGCTACCGGTAATTATCCCGGGAAAGCCCGTACAATAGAAGAATTACGGAAAGACATCGAAAAAGTGCTTAGCCTCGTTCCCGGAAAACACCGGTTGGGTTTGCATGCTATTTACGGTGACTTTGGAGGGGAATTTGTCGATCGCGACCAAATAGAGCCGAAACATTTTCAATCGTGGATCGACTGGGCAAAAAAATTGGGCATCAAATTGGATTTCAACTCCACTTTTTTCTCTCATCCCAAAGCTGATAACGGATACACGCTATCTGATTTTGATCCGGAAATTCGTAATTTTTGGAAAGAACACCTTCGCCGTTGTCGCAGAATAGCTGCCGAAATAGGTCGTCAACAAGGCGATCCATGTATCCATAACATTTGGATTCCCGACGGCGAAAAGGACAAAACCGTATCGCGGTTAGCTCATCGGCAACTACTGAAAGAATCCTTGGATGAGGTGCTTTCCGAAAAAATCGATACCGATTATCTCAAAGATACCATAGAGTGCAAACTGTTCGGAATCGGAAGCGAGAGCTATGTGGTTGGTTCGCATGAATTCTATATGGGATATGCCGTTAAAAACAACATGATGCTGACACTGGATGCCGGACATTTTCATCCCACCGAAGTGATATCGGACAAGATATCGTCCATGCTGCTTTTTGTTCCCGAAATCAACCTGCACGTAAGCCGCCCCGAACGTTGGGATAGCGATCATGTGGTTATCTTGAACGACGAATTATTGGCACTTTCTCAGGAAATTGTCCGTTCGGGAAATATGGATCGGATACATATGGGATTGGATTATTTCGATGCATCCATCAATCGTATCGGCGCCTATGTAGTAGGTATCCGCGCAACTCAGAGAGCCTTGTTGCAGGCACTTCTTGAACCAACCGATAAATTAAGGCAATTCGAATTGGAAAACAAAAATTTCCAACGGATGGCTTATCTCGAAGAATTGAAAGCAATGCCCTGGAATGCCGTTTATAACCATTATTGTTATAAACAAGGCGTTCCTGTGGGCGATATATATATTCAAGAGATTGAGCGCTACGAAGACGAAGTAACCTCAAAAAGGAAATAAAAAATGAATACCGTTATCGGGCTTTTGATTATAGCCTTAGGGAGTATGGGCCAATCGAGCTCATACGTCCCTATCAATAAAATAAAAGAATGGTCGTGGGAAAATTTTTGGCTCATGCAGGGAATTTTTGCATGGCTGGTTTTCCCTTTGTTGGGTGCTCTCATATCGAGTTCGTTTCCCGACCTCATTGAAATATACTCTACAAACTCATCCGCAGCCTGGCAATCTGTCGGTTACGGTGTGTTGTGGGGTATCGGCGGGCTCACTTTCGGCTTGAGTATGCGTTACCTGGGTATAGCGATGGGGCAATCCGTGGCTTTAGGAACCTGCGCCGCATTCGGCACGCTTATTCCGGCTGTCATGTCGGGTATGAACTTATTATCGCCTGAAGGATTAGTTTTGTTGCTGGCCGTAGCCGTAACCTTAGTCGGTATAGCTTTGGTGGGATATGCGGGGAGTCTTCGTTCGAAAAACATGTCCGAAGAAGAAAAAAGAAAAGCCATTAAAGATTTTGCGCTTAAAAAAGGGCTGCTCATCGCTCTGCTTTCGGGTGTGATGAGTGCGTGCTTCAGCTTGGGACTCAATGCCGGTATTCCCATAAAGGAAGCGGCCATTGCCAAAGGTGCCAAAGAACTGTTTGCTCAAAATCCGGTTACGTTACTGGTGACCTTAGGCGGATTTGTTACAAATTTCGTGTACTGTACCTATATGAACCGAAAAAACAAAACAACGGGCGAAATCAAGCGATCTTCGCGACCGGTTTTGATTAACAACTTGCTTTTCTGCGCACTTGCGGGACTGCTTTGGTACTCACAATTTTTCGGTTTGGGAATGGGGCAAAGTTTCTTCGAACCCGGCAGCGTGATGATGGCTTTCTCATGGAGCATCTTAATGTCGTTGAATGTCGTCTTCAGCAACGTATGGGGAATTATCCTAAAAGAGTGGGTAGGTTCCGGCAAAAAAGCGGTGGCTTTTCTTGCACTCGGTATGGCAATATTGATTTTTTCACTGATTATTCCTAATCTGTTTTAGAAATACCACTGTTTTTCATTTTTTTCTTTTTAATGGTTTCATTGAGAGGGGGTGTCTGAAAATCTTCGGCCCCCCTTTCGTTTTCTCCATTCCATATATTGTTGCTATCCGCATACCTCGCGTATGGCTTCGGCAAGAAGAGGAATCCCCTTTCGTATGGCCGATTCGTCGGTATTGCAAAACGAAACGCGCATGGCATCATTTTTTATGCCGTCGGGGTCAAAGGTTTTCCCGGTAACAAAAACCACCCCTTTCTCAAGGGCTTTTTGCAAAATGAGTGTTGCATCCGTCCCTTCCGGCAAATGCAGCCAAATATAAAACCCTCCTCGCGGCTTCTCGAAAGTAACATAAGAGGGCAAATTCTTCTCCAGTGCATCAATCATGGCCAGACCACGCTTTTTATATTCCTGACGCACGCTCGCCGTATAATCGTAAATATATCCGCTGCGAACAAACTTGTCGGCAATCACCTGCGATATACTTGGCGAACAGGCATCGATCGACTGTTTAATGAGTTCGCATTTCCGATAAATACCCTCAGGCACAAGCATCCATCCCAACCGCAATCCGGGTCCGAGAATCTTGGAAAACGACCCGGTAAAACACACATCGATTCCTTCGGGATTCATCGACTTGATAAGCTTCATTTTCGGCACATCCTCTTCGTAGAAATACAGATCGCTATATACATCATCTTCAATCAATACGATATCCCGATCTTTCAAGAGTTCAATCATTTGTTGTTTCACCTCCATAGAATAAATGATTCCGGCCGGATTGTGAAAATTAGGACAATAATACAGAAACTTAGGCTTTGGTCGGGTGTTTTCCAACCTTATTTTCAGCTGTTCGATATCGATCCCCTCATTTGTAAGCGGAACACTCACCAAACGAGCTTCATAGGAACGGAAAGCAGACAAGGCACCAATAAAAGAAGGATTTTCAACCAAAACCGTATCACCGGGATCGATGAATGCTTTGGCAAGAATATGAATCGCCTGCAACGAACCGGTAGTCATCATCAAGCGGTTTTCCTTCACCGGCAATCCTTTCTTCTCAAGGTATGCCTCAAGCGATTCCAACATCGATGGCAATCCGTTGGTAGGACCATATTGCAGCGCTACCTGTTTTTCTTTGTCTGTGAGCGAACGGTAAATATCGTCGAGACTATCAAGAGGAAAAAGATCGTTGCCCGGCATTCCACCCGAAAACGAAATGATATCGGGTGCCGCAGCAACGCTCATCAGATCGCGAATCTCCGACGAACGGAGGCTCGAAACACTACTTGCAAATCGTGGCATAATAATTTGTTTTTTTTATGAGGTTAAAATTGATTTTCTTCGTGTGTGGCATAAGCCATTCCGGTAAAATGAGCGAGCAATTTCCCATTTTCGTCGCAAATATCGACATCGTATGTCAACAGTTTGTTGCTCCTACCAATCTCACGGGCTTCCGCCGTCAGAATGCCCGACGTTCCCTTAGCCACAAAAGTAATGGAAGAATTGATGCTCAACGCCACTCTCCCATAAGCATTTGCTGCCGATCCGAAACAAAAGTCGGCCATTGTAAAAAGCACAGCCCCGTGCACAACACCGGCGGCATTAAAATGACTATCGTTTATTTTCAGCTGCACTTTCGAATATCCCGGTCTGCATTCCACCAGCTCAAGACCACACAATGCAGCAAAACGATCCTGTTTGAAATAGGCTTTTAGCTTATCCACGGCAATCGGAATTAATATCAGATCTGATAAATCTCGCTCTGGCTGATCAGTTGCATTTTGTTCTGTTGCAACACATCGATTACCCGGTCGATATCTTTGGCGCGAATAACTGCCAAAGCCACTCCGTTATTCGAAAAAGCATACATGTAATCGATATTGATGTCGTTATCGGTCAATATCCGCAAAGCGGCATATAATCCCCCCGGCTTATCCGGCATGCGCAGGCATACGACGTCGGTAAGGCCAACGGAAAAACCGGCACCTTCCAATACATCTTTAGCCAAATCGGGCTTTCCCACAACCATACGCACAATGCCATAGTCAGTGGTTTCGGCGAGACTCAAGGCAGTAATATTGATATCGTTTTCCGCCAATATCCGCGTCAATTCGGTAAGCCTTCCCGATCTGTCTTCGATAAACACCGATAGTTGTTTAATAATCATTGCGTTTAACTTTTAAAGGTTTCTATTGTCAACAACACGTCTCGCTTTCCCCTCTGAACGTTCAATGCTGTGAGGTTCAACTAGTTTGATTACAGCGCTAATACCCAATACACTGGTGATACTTTGGTCGATACGTCGGCGAATATTTTCCAGTTCACGAATACTGTCCGACCAAAAATGCTCGTTAATCTCAACACGAATTTCCAGTGTATCGAGATTATTTTCACGACCAACGATAATCTGATAATGGGGCGATGTTTCCACCATTTCCATCAGCACGGCTTCCACTTGCGAAGGGAATATATTCACTCCCCTGATAATGAGCATATCGTCTGATCGACTCAAGCATTTTTCCATTCGCACCAATGTACGACCGCATGCGCATTTTTCGGGATACAAACGTGTCAGATCTCGTGTACGATAGCGAATCAGTGGCATAGCCTCTTTGGTGATGGTAGTGAACACCAGTTCGCCCAACTCACCGTAAGGCAACACCTCCAATGTTTCCGGATCGATGACTTCGGGAATGAAATGATCTTCGCAAACATGATTGCCGCAGTGGCATTCGCATTCCATCGATACGCCCGGACCAATAATTTCGCTCAATCCATAAATATCGTAAGCTTTGATATTCAACAATTTCTCAATCTGCAGGCGCATTTCGTTCGTCCAAGGCTCTGCTCCAAATACACCAACACGCAGTGTAGTATCTTTGGGCGACAAACCGGACTGCAAAATACTTTCGCCCAAATATGCCGCATACGATGGTGTACAGGCAAGTACCGTAGCATTGAAATCGGTCATGAACTGAATTTGCTTCTTGGTATTTCCGGTAGAAATAGGGATAACCGTAGCACCTACTTTTTCCGCACCGTAATGCAAGCCCAATCCACCGGTAAAAGCCCCATAGCCATACGCTATTTGAATGGTATCGTCTTTGTTGACTCCCGCCATGGTTAATCCGCGGGCAACCACTTCCGCCCAGATTTCGATATCGCGTCGGGTGTATCCCACCACCGTGGGTTTTCCTGTGGTTCCACTCGAAGCATGAATTCGTACTACTTCGGTCTGCGGCACGGTAAACAACCCAAAAGGATAATTGTTGCGTAGATCGATTTTAGTCGTAAAGGGCAAATCTTTCAGTTGATCCACGCTTTGAATATCACCGGGTTCAATCCCTTTTTCTTTCAACTTGTTCCTGTAAAAAGGCACATTTTCGTAGACCCGTTTTACGGTTTCTGCCAAGCGTTTGCTTTGCAATTCATGTAACTGCTGCCTATCGGCACATTCTATTTCAGGATAGAGTATCATATAAATGATTGATTAATTCGAATTGTTCGACAATCCCAAACGAAAAGCATTCAGATTCATGTTGACTATCGACTCGCCTTTCGGTGAAAAATACTGCGTTATGGCTTGCTCCAACTCCCGGGGATCGATATCGAGATAGGGAGCTGCCGCTCCGAGCATCACAATGTTGTACGTTTTTGGACTCCCGGCCTGCCGTGCCAACAAAGCGGCATCCACCAACACATGGGCAGCCGTGTTTTCGATTGTCTTTAACAATTCCGTTTCGTCGGGATAGTTCGGAATATTTTTGTAGGGTTCTTTGGCAGTAACGATAACACCTTCGGGAGAGAGAAAAGACAGGTATCGCAACGCTTCCATCGGCTCCAAAGAAAGAATGATATCGGCTTTCCCATGAGGAATAAGATCCGAAAAAATTTCTCCCGATGATATCCGCAAATGCGATTCCACCGCTCCCCCCCGCTGACTCATACCATGCACTTCGGCCTGCTTTACGTGAAGCCCGAGGTTCATGGCTGCCAAATCGATGATGGCCGCCATGGTAAGTATTCCTTGTCCGCCAACACCCGCTATAATGATATTTTTCTTCATAACTAATCGAGTTGCGCTTTTTTCTTCTTGCGTTTTACTCCTGTCTGCACACATTCTCGTTGCGATATGACCACCGACACGCCTTCGTAATCGAATTCTTCCCTCAATACGGCGACGTTGTGTTCCCGATTTTTTTTCAACGGGACAATGGTTCGGATATGAGCTTCGTCCACTCCGATTCCTTTACAGATATCGATATATTTCCCCGTGCCGGCAGAATCCTGCCCGCCGGTCATGGCAGTGGTCGAGTTGTCCGAAATAATAAACGTCACCGGAGAGCCATCATTTACGGCATCCAAAAGTCCCGTGATTCCCGAATGGGTAAACGTCGAATCGCCAATAACGGCCACAGCCGGACGCATACCCGCATCGGCCGCGCCTTTTGCCATCGTGATGGCAGCACCCATATCCACACACGTACTGAGGGTATTGTATGGCGGCAATGCGCCCAACGTATAGCAACCGATATCGCCAAAAACATGTCGTTGCGGATAAACCTCCAACGCACGGTTGATGGCTTCAAAAAGATCGCGGTGCCCACATCCGTCACAAAGCATGGGAGGTCGGCCGGCCACAATCCCGGGAATATCCCGCGGCGCTTCGGCTTCCACACCCAGGGCTTTAGCCAACGCATCAGGCGAAAGTTCGCCCATGCGAGGAAGCGCACCATCCAGTCGCCCGCGAAATTTGTCGTTGCCAAAATACCCTTTCAGCAACTCTTCATAAACAGGATACCCTTCTTCGGCAATCAGGATATGGTCATATCTTTCCACGAATTGCCGAACCTTTTTTTCCGGCAAAGGATATTGCGATATTTTCAAAACAGGAATATTCAACCGAAACGTCGTGACGACTTCCATTACATAATTATATGCAATGCCAAAAGCCATTACCGCTTTATTGCCTTCTCCCGGTCGCTCCATATTGAAATTCGATGCATCGGATAAAGCAATCAGTTGCGGCTGCTTGTCGATCAGTCGTTGATAATTTTTTCGGGCAATTGCCGGTAAAAGCACCCACGCATTACTATCGACAACAGGATTCAGCGGATTTTGACGTCTTGTTTCCGACCGCCTGATCACGGATCGCGAATGCGACAGACGGGTAGGAATGCGCAACAACACAGGCAGCCGCATCTCTTCCGAAAGGTCGAAAGCGTAGCGCACCATATCGTAGGCTTCTTGCTGATGGGAAGGTTCCATCACCGGAATCATGGCAAATTTGCCATACACCCTACTATCCTGCTCGTTTTGCGACGAGTGCATCGAAGGGTCATCGGCCGCCACCACCACCAATCCGCCATGAACGCCCGTAATGGCCGAATTCATGAAAGCATCGGCAGCCACATTCAGACCCACATGCTTCATGCAAACCATGCTCCTCTTCCCGGCATACGACATACCCAAAGCAGCCTCGTAAGCCGTTTTTTCGTTTGTCGACCACGACGATCGCACACCCGCTTTCTTTGCCTGCGGCGACTGCTGAATGTATTCGGTAATTTCAGTGGAAGGGGTGCCCGGATAAGCATATACTCCCGATATTCCTGCATCCAAAGCAGCTTGTGCTACGGCCTCAGCCCCTAAAAGAAGTTGTTTGTCTGTCTTATTCATTGATAAAAAACAAAAAAGTCAATGTATGAAGGATTGACTTTACAATTCGACTCGCGCAAAGGTACAAAAAATAATAAAATGAAACGATTTCACCCCTTAAAAACAATCGAGTAGGGTAAAGATAGGATAATATTCTTTTATCCCATCTTTATCCCTCTC
>ERZ773359.5742-NODE-5742-length-11635-cov-8.088515_pt1 | contig 11635 bp, 7 predicted proteins | sample MGYA00374955_ERZ773359 | MGnify/ENA primary metagenome ERZ773359 (study PRJEB29098, sample SAMN04486028) | biogas fermenter metagenome | study: EMG produced TPA metagenomics assembly of the Biogas fermentation microbial communities from Germany - Plant 4 DNA1...
CATCAGCCTCTTTTTCCAGCTCTGGATCAGGATGATTTTCTAAGCTGTAGGCTACTGCTTCTAGCCACTTTGCCACGTCACTATCCTGGAAAACCATGCCATAGAATTCGCCTTCTTCCTCACCAGCTGCGATGCGGAAGTTGCGAATGGCGCCACTGGGATCTGCATCAGCTACATTATCATTTAATGCATCTCTTTGATAGGGAATAACCACATCTCTTATTAAAGCATCATACTTTGACCAGAAAGCGTCATTGATTTTAACTTTTAACTTAGTCATAGCACAACTCCTTATAATATATTTTTTATGGCATGGGCAGAGAATTCTGCCCATGTCCCTTATTTTACTTTGAAATACGCATGATAGGGATAGTTCCACGCCATGTAGTTGGGTACAAGAGTAAGCCCATCAATCTCAAATACCAGAGGATCATCTGTAGCTTTTATCTTTTGAGCCAGGTTGTTTTCATCAACATCCAGCTCAATGTATTCATTGCTATCAGACTTGCCTACCATAACAATAGGTCCGTACATTATGCTAGCTAGCTCTTTTACATCTGGTGTACGCTCCAATCTAAAGGTAAAGGGAATATGCACCTCTATCTTGTCACCATCTTGCCAGTCTCTGCTTATAACTGCAAAAGTTCCTGGCTGGGCGTCTATTTTTTCTTCTATACCATTGATCTTTACCTCAAAGCCTTTTTCAATCCAGTAGGGAACTCGTAAATTTATATTAAATTTACCACTACCCTTTATCTCAAAGCAAAGGGTATTGTCCCTTAAATAATCTCCCCACTGAATAATATCTACGCCTTTCTCCTTCCAGTTAAGTTTTGATGGGATATAGAGATTAACATATAAATTGTCGTCATTGTGAAAGTATATGGATTCCTGATATTTTACATGGCTCTCCATCCCTGTTCCATGACAACAGCTATTGCCGTCTTCATCATAGGTCTTTAGGCCACCTGGGGAAAGAGGCATAAAGTAAGTTGAACCTCCCACAGGACCGCTCTGATCCTGAGTTGCTAGCATATGATTGTATAAGGCTTTCTCATAAAAGTCCATATATCTTGCCTCGGGACTATAGCGGAAAAGCTCTTTGGTCAACTTTAGCATATTATAGGTAGCACAAGATTCTGCAGTCTTCTCGCTTAAAAAACTACCAATCTGGCCGGCAGGCTTAAACATCTCACCCTCGCCAACCCCACCAATATTATAGATATGATCTGCAACTACCATATCCCAGAAGTTTTTAGCGATATTGTAGTATTTCATATCCTTTGTTTCATCATAGATCCTCAAAGCTCCTACTATTTGAGGAATATGCTGGTTGGCATGCATACCTCCTAGGGTATCTATATTCTTTTCCATAGGAATAAACAGCTTTTCGTTATCAAATAGCTTAGCAGCTTCTAGGAACTTCTCGTTACCTGTAATGCTATATAGTCTGGCCATAGCTTCATTCATTCCACCAAACTCACCAGCTATGTACATAGACCACATTTTATCCAATTGTTCCTTTGGTAGGCGGCTAAGCCTATTGTAAACCCAGATGCCCAGTTTGGTGCATATCTCTAATGCTTGTTCATTTTTACCTAACTCATAGCAATCCAAAAGCCCGGCGATTATCTTATGAAGTGTGTAGTAAGGAGCCCAAATAATGGGATAAACCGTATACTCCTCTAACTTGTCAAACTGTTCCTCTGAGTAGGCACTTAAAAATCCGTAATTATATTTACCTGATGCCTCTAGAGCATCCTGACACTTGCCCAACTCGGATATCATATAGTCAATCTTGTCCTTAAACTTCTGATCCCCTGAACTAGCATAGGCAAGAGCTATTGCTGATAAATAGTGACCAGTAGTATGACCCTTTAAATTACATTCAGGAGCATCCCAACCTAACATTGGCTGTGCGCCTTTCTTGTCTAGGCCAGCTACATCCCGGAAATTATAGAGCATTCTATCATCATCAACCGATAGTAGGAATTCCTCTCCTCTATCCCTATTAGCAGTAAATATATCATCTCTAAGCTCTACTTGGCTTAAATCAAAAGGAAAAGCTACCATGTCCACAGGTTGCCCCTTGCTCTTCTCCTTGTTGGTTACAACAACATTGGCAATTGCTTTTTGGTCAGTTAGGGCTACTGAGCCTTCTACCTTAAATTGTCCCTCTTGAGCGTACATTGCTGGATCTACATCATCCCATGCAACCTCTGAAATACTATAGGTTCCGTCATCCTTTTTAATAATTACTACGGAGGGCAACAATGGGGCACACCCGGGTTTGCACTCTACCTCTGTCTCCTCCACATCTACTATTTTAAAATCCGGTTCCATCTCTAAAATGGTAACTTCAAACTCCCTGGTATCTGAAACATCACCATAAGTTATGGTAGCTGTTAATTTAACCTTACGATTTCCTTTACCAAACTCTGGCCTTGTCACCTTACCAGTGTTTGTCAATAGATATTCCTTGTCTGATTCCCAGGTGATCTTGGAGCCTAGCTTGCCTTCAAGAGGCAAATTTAAATCCGCTTCTACCGTAAAAAGATTACCAAGATAAATAGCTTCCTTATCCTGCCTAACAATCTCTTGTGGTGTTAAGTTTAATCTCATTCTTATCCTCCTAGCGCAGCTGTCATTTTTTTCAGCCAATTTTTCTGTTCTTCACCTAGATATGGGCTTAGCAGATTAAAAACATCTTTGTGGTAATTATTTATCCAGTCAATTTCATGCTGGTCTAATAAAGATATATCGATAGCCCTTATATCAATAGGACAGTAGCTTAGCATCTCAAAGCGATAGAACTGTCCTGCATCTTCATCCAGCTTATCTTTTGCCACTACTACAGTGTTTTCAGTTCTAATTCCATATCTATTTTCCTTATATACACCTGGTTCAATGGTTAACAACATTCCAGGTTCCAATGGTACGTCCACACCAAAACCATGGGGACCTTCGTGAACACTTAGGCAAAAGCCTATTCCATGTCCTGTGCCGCACTTATAATTTAAATGATGCTTCCACAGTGGCTGCCTCGCCAGAGCATCCAGCACCTTACCAGTGGTACCCTCTAAGAAAACTGCTGTAGCCAGAGCTATATTAGACTTAAGCACTAGGGTAAAATCCCTTTTTTGCTCATCAGTAATGTCTCCCAATACGATGGTTCTAGTTATATCAGTAGTACCGCTTAAATATTGACCCCCGCTATCAACTAACAAGAAACCTTCTGGCTTTAGCACTGCATAATTTTTTGATGTAGCCATATAATGCATCATTGCAGCATTGGCATTATATCCTGCTATGGTATCAAAGGCCGCGCCTAAACAGTGTTCCTGTTCAGTCCTAAACTCTACTAATTTTTCAGCTATATCAAGTTCCGTAATCTCTTTTACTCCTATATTGGTATCCAACCAGTATAGGAAATTGACCATAGCAACGCCGTCTTTAATGTAAGTTTTTCTGAAATTCTCTATCTCAACCGGATTCTTAACTCCCTTAAGTTTGATTATTATATCGTGCTTGTCCACAACCTTGCCATCTTTTACAGCAGAATAGACGGCAAAGCTATTCTTTTTATTGTCTACTAATATGCTGCTGTCAGCAGATATAGCTACCAACTCCCCAAAGACATCATCATAGTCTTTAACCACAATATCATTCTCTTTTAAATAGGCCTTTACTTCATCAGTCAGCTTACTTTGATCCACAAACCAAGTTACTGAATCCTTAGATATTAATAGATAGGAGATTACAACCGGGATATAGGTTACATCGTTACCTCGCAGGTTTAGAAGCCAGGCAATGGAATCCAGTGCAGAAACTATATAATACTCTACCTTGTTTTTATCCATTTGCTCTAGCACCTGATTCAGCTTTTCCTTAAAGGAAAGTCCAGCGAAAGCTACATCATGAATAAACACCTTATCCATGGGTATGGAGGGCCTGCCCTCTGTCCATATTTCACCTACCAAATCTATATCGCTTCTGATTAAGATACCCTTTTCATCTAGGCTCTTTTTCATCTTTAGTACATCGGCGCAGGGCAATACTCTACCATCAAATCCAACAGCTTGACCCTTTGATAAGTTTTGTTCTATAAATTCCATATAATTGGGAATACCCTTCTCCATCTTATAGAGCTCAAACTCGCTGTCTTTTATCTGTCTAGCAGCTTGAATATAGTAGCGTCCATCGGTCCAGAGAATAGCTTTATCAAATGTGACAACCACAGTTCCTGCTGATCCAGTAAAGCCGGATATCCATGCTCTGGCCTTATAATGATCGGGAACATACTCGTTTAGATGGGGGTCTGTGCTAGGGATTATATAAGCATGAATTCCAGTTTCCCTCATCTTCTCCCTTAATAGCCTTAACTTTTCGTTTACTGTCGCTCTACTATCTCCTCTCTCCTAAATAATAGGAAGTTTCCTCTCATCAATTGCTTTCTTTGACAAGGACAATTTTATCTATATTTTTGTTTAGTTTTAGGTAAAGCTCTTTCGTTTCATTTGCCACTGTAGCTATTTTACTTCCATCCTGATCCAAGACCTTATATCTAGCATCAGCAGCAAATATTTTTATGCCTATCTCTTCCTTGACATCCCCTATATCTAAAGTTAGGGTTATTCTTTCTAAATCCTTATCCACTTCTATGGGGCTTTCCGCGGAAAAATGTCCTCTATCCAGTACAACAGCCAACCTCATAGAGTCCTTGATTATACCAAACCGCTGTCTAATTCCGTCCCTTGGCATGATCTTTAGTATTGAACTATTCTGTTCTAAATTACCCCCAAAGCAGAATAAGCCAAATTTATCATCAAAGGATAGAATTGTTGCTGCACCTCTTAATGCACCACAATATCCTAAATCAATCTCACAAGAGTAATACCAGGAACCTCGGGAATGAGGTTGATTGAGCCATGTTTCACCATAGGGAGAAGGTTCAAAACCACCTCCAGCTGCGCCATCATTTTGCTGCCCCTTAAACCAATAACCGTAATCGGTCTCCTTAGTACCTGTGTTCATCAAAGCCCAAGAACTTAAAATTGAAGCATAGCCTAGTCTAAGATATTTATATGGATCATCTGAGAAGGTCAAGGCATAGTCCATTATAGCCCAGCCTCCCATTTGGGACATATAGCTTAAGGTATAAGCAGCGCTGCAACCTCTATAGTCGCTTCCCAGTAGATAATATGCAGGTTCCAACCATCCTCTGCAGGCTATATTACAGTTCATCTGGTTTTCCATAAATCTGACAGTATTGTCCTTTGTATAGGCCTTTTCCTCTTTTTCAGGATTTATTTCAATATCCTTTAAGGCATATTTTGCCAATGCATGGGTTGATTCAAAGCCAGTAGTATCAAAAGGATACTCAGAACCAAATACATCATTGCACTCATTGATGAAGTATCTGACTTTTTTCTCCCAATGAAACCTTAATCGCATGGATTTTTCTTTCTGTCCTAGCCTTGCTAGTTCCTCAATTATTTCCATAATTACTAGCTCGTTATATAGACCTGTCTTATATGCTGACCAGTCAACAATCTCACTGGGAATAGTAAACATGGCTAAGGCAGTCCTATAGGCTCTCTCTAAATACTCTTCTTTTGGCTTATTAAGTTTTATAGAAGCAAAGTTTCTACCAATTAAGTACATATTGTAGTACATTAAAATTATATGGGGATAGTCATATATTCGCCATATGTGCAATTTGCCTCTGGGACCATGGTCTTCACTGTTTCGGTTTACGTACCAGTCAGGAATGCCATAAATCCCATAGGAAAACTCCTCATCTTCGCTACGCTGTAATCCGCCCCATACAAAATTATCTATATAGTATTCAAGGGCTTCTACCTGATCCTGGTCAGGAAAAATGGCATTTTTGCTTGACAAAAAGGCAGGTTTGGAAAGCCCAGGATCATCACAGGTTACCTCATATATCCTCCATCCGCTAATTCTGTCATAATTATCAGGTCCTAACAACACACAAGTGTCATTACTCCATTCACCAAGCAAGCCGTTATACCATTTGCTTTCATCTCTATGCTGATTTTTCTTTATAAAATTGCCTCTTTTCTTAATTAACGTCTCAATAGGTTCGGTAACAAAAAACTCTAAAATGGAATGTTTTCCTTGCCCATATAAAAGGGTAAGCTTATTCTCACCCAAGCGTTCAAAGTAGACATCATAAAAAATTTTATGGTCTTGTCTGCCTGCCTCTACTATTTTAGTTTGCTCTGGATACTCTGCTTGGATTTTGATATCCCTATACTTACTATTCAAGCATATTCGAGCATAAAGATCTGTGGGAATAGTCATTCCCGGCGCTATCTCAATGTCAATAAGTTCATTTTCATATAGCTTCTGCCTTATGTCATCATAGCTGTCTGCCCAAAGCATGGCAAGGCTATAGCTAATCTTTTCAGCAGGCTCTAAGATTCGAGATGTATTTTCCTGCCTCCAATTGCAGCCCTTGGATTTTGCTACTTCACCCTCTGCCTTGGAATGAATATAGGCACGGTAATGCTTGGCAGGAGCATCATGTAGCCTATACTCCTTAGATTTATCATCAAACCGATCAAAAAACTCAAACGTAGTATCTCCTAAAGGTATAAAGAGTAGGTAGGGTGCTTTGCCATCACATCTAGTGAAAAATATATATGAATTATGCCCAGAAATAAAGCTATGTCGTATAACCCTCTCGCCAGCATTCTCTCCCCAAGCAAATCGTGAGTTCATGGGAAAGGGAATTGCTAGATCCATAATTTCTATGGATTCATCACTGCAATTTTCTAACTCTATCTCAAAAATTACTCTTTTATTTTCCAGTTTAAAGGATGGAGCAACTCTTAGACCATCTTTCTCCCTTATCTCTTCTTCATCTGTATTTATAACTATATCATTACCGGAAAAAGTACGAGCTTTAAGATGGACATGGCCAAAAGAATTCCCCTCCCATATAAACTCAGTTTTATTATCATCCTGTATGGATCTGAGACTAGTTATAGCTCCGTTCTCCAACTTTATATCAAAGTACCGATTTATCATACTGCTGGTTTTTTTCATTGTTCCTCCTCTTAAAAGTACAATATTATTAGCCTTTTACCGCACCTATGGTAATACCGCCAACAAAATACTTCTGCATCAGTGGATATACAATTACAATAGGAATGGTAACTATCATAGTAGTAGCTGCTCTAATGGATTCTGGGGTAAGTTTACGCATTTCTGCAGCCTGCTGTTGATCGCTTTTCAGTTTTTGGAGCTGTTCTACATCGAGGAGTATACGTCTTAGATGTACCTGGAGTGTATCCCATTTTCCACTGGGATTATATATCATTACGTCAAACCATGAATTCCAATGCCCAACTCCAGCCATAACAGCAATAGCAGCTAAGACAGGTAAACAAAGAGGCAATATTATCTGAATATATATTCTTAAATCACCAGCTCCATCAATCCTGGCAGATTCAGTCAGGGACTCAGGTAAACCATATATATATGAAGCAATCAGCAACATATAATACGCATTAAAAAGTCCTGGCAACCAATATACGGTAAAAGTATCCATGAGACCCAATTTAGAAATCAATAGATAGGTTGGTATCATACCTCCGCCAAAATACATGGTTATCAAATATACTATCCTCATAAAACGCCTTCCAGAAAAATCTTTCACAGTGGTAACATAAGCTAGTATCCCAGAACAGAATATGGTAGTAGCAGTGCCTACTATTACTCTAGCTATGGAGACTATAGCTCCTCGCAGTAAATTTCCCCTTTTAAACATGTATACATAATTCTGCAATGTAGGCACCCTGGGATAAAAATATAATCCGCCCCTAGTAGTATCTAAGCCTTCATTTAGTGAAATTATAAGCTGATTATAAAATGGATAAATCATTATAAAAGAAAATAACAACATAAATATTACAAGAAAAACATCAAAAATTTTTCCGCCAATGGAGTTCTTTATGTAAGGTGGCCGCATGACACAATCCCCCTTCCTTAAAATAGTGACATATCGGTAACTTTCTTCGAAAGAGTATTGGAAAGTATAACAAGGCCAAAGCCAATAACAGACTTCATTACACCAACAGCTGTAGCAAAGGAATATCTGCCAAGCTGAATACCATATCTATAAACATAGGTGTCTATTACTTCATGATAGTCCCTAGTTTGAGGTGCTCCTATCAATAGCTGTTGTTCAAATCCAGCATTCAGTATTCCGCCAATTCCAAGAATAAAGAGAAGAATAATGGTTGGAGCAATGCTGGGTAGGGTAATATGCCAAACCATACCAAACCTTGACAGTCCATCTACAGCACCAGCTTGATATAGTTCTTGGTCTACTCCTGCTATAGCAGAAATATATATAATAGCCGACCATCCAACACTTTTCCATATATTAGCTGCTGTTAACAAGGCCCAAAAATTTTTGCCTTCTCCCATAAAACGAATAGGTTTTTCAATAAAGCCTAGTTTAATTAGCACTTCATTTACCACACCTTCATTACCCAGTAAAGTAAACATTATACTGGCCACAACAACCCATGAAACAAAATGGGGAAGGTAAGAGATGGTCTGTACTGCTTTTTTAAAGTGAACATTTGATATTTCATTTAACAACAAGGCAAAAATAATTGGTGCTACAAAACCAATGGTCAGATTCAAACCACTAATTACCAAAGTGTTTCGCAGTATTAGCCACACATCTGGTAATAGAAAGAATTCTTTAAAATATTTAAGGCCAACAAACTCGGATTGTGCTAAGCCTAACCCCGGTTGATAATTATAAAAAGCAAATAATATTCCGTACATTGGAGCGTATGCAAATATTGCCACCCAAACAAGAGCAATGCCACTTATGATCCATAATGTTTTTTCCCTTTTTAGTCTGGAGATCAGGTTATCCCACTTTGTCTTTTGCTTTTTACTATCAACGGAGGTAATGCTAGCTACATTTATTTGTTTTTGACTCATTTATAACTCCTCCCAAAAATGGCATATCATCTACATAAAACAAAAAATTAAGGTTATGCATAAGCATAGCAATCAAAATTGCTATGCTTATGCTGACTATAATCTTAATTTCCTTCAAATTTCTCTTTATTTTTCTTGTAGGACTCCTGATAATGCTTTGTCAATTCTTCTAATCCTAAAGCATTAAGTTTTTCTCTTGCAGCCATGAATGCAGCTTCGCATTCTTCTTCTGAAGGTGCCTCAATAATCTTAACCCATTCAGATGGCAATGTATCCTTGATAGTCTGATTGATCTGGGTTACATTAGCATCTGGATCAAAGGTTACCTGATATAGGGTAGAATCCCATGCAGGAACAATTACATTTTCCCAACATTTCTGTACACCCTCGTCCATAAAGCTACCGTCTTCGTTAATTGGCCAGTAATCCCAAGTGGACACTCTTGTAAGTCTTTTATCAATCTTATCAAAGTTTTGATTCTCATTGGTCTTCATCCAACCACCAGAAGTAGATAACCAGAATGCTTTTGCTCCAAATTTCTCTATAACAGCGTGGAAGTTTTCATTCTTTTTAGCGTTATCAAAGGTACTTTCTTTAAAAATCCAGTTCCCTTCTTCATCAATATTCCATACGTTTTCTTCAGATGGCGGACCAAAAGCGGTTATAAAGGTTCCCAATTCACTGTATTCCCAGTTCAAGTAGTCAATATAGTTTTCAGGCTGTTTACACTTATCAGTTAAGATAAATCTAGAATATCCAACAAAGTTGGATGCTAGATGAGTTCCATCTTCAGGCTTAAGTCCAGGAGCCAACATGCTAACATTGATAAAACGCTTATCGGGATTATAATCATCACCCTCTAGCTGACCCCATTTCTCGTGACCTGCAACCCATACGTGCCACCATGTACCTAGATGACCAAGAATTCGATTGTTGGCTACCTTTACTTCCCAATCTTCAAACTGGTTGTTTGCATAGTCGGGATCGATCATGCCTTCTCTGTAGAATCTATTGATATACTTAGCTATTTCTAAACCTTCATCTGTATTAATCCAGTGAGTAAATTCTCCTGTAGATTCATCCACCTTATAGCCTAGTTTAAATCCATAAACGGCTAGCATTGCATTGTAGAAGTTAGCACCCTTATCATTACTGGATAGGGCATACACGTTTTCACCATTTTCGTTGGTAGGATAAAGTTCCATTAGTTTCTTTAGGTTCTCGTAATATTCCTCAGGAGTCTTATGTACTGATAGTCCAGCTTCTTTTAAATAATCGTATCTAATGGCTGCATCATAGCCTGCCACATTGGGTGTTTCGCCCCAATCAATAGGTAACTTGTAAAGTTTACCATCTTCAGTCTTGTACATATTGATGTAGTTTCCTAAACGTCTTGTAATATTAGGGCCATACTCCTCAATATAAGGGGTAAGTTCTAATGCCTTCCCTTGATGGGCAAACTTATCAGCCATCTCATCGCTCATCCAGGTTATTGCCTCAGGATAATCGTTGCTGGCTAACATAAGATTTAACCTTTCATCCATATCAGTTCCATAATAAATTCTTTCGAAATTGATATTAAAGTTCTCTAAGAAGAATTCTTTAATCCAAGCTGACTCCTCATCAAATTCTGCCTGATCTCCATACCCAGCATATACTGTAAAGGTAATGGTTTCCTCAGGAACTTCATAACCAAATTCATTTACTTTACCACTTTTCTTAGTTAATCCGCTGCTGTTTTCAGTTCCTGCATCATTGTTGCTGCTTGCCTGATCACTACTATTTCCGCAGGAAACAATGGATAGCAGCATAAGTGCAATTAACACTAAGCTAACAAACTTTTTCATCAATTATAACCTCCTATATATTCTAAATTTTATAGATTGATGGAGAATTATGGATGGAATTTGCGAGAAGCATCACCCCTCTATATTTTTAAAATAATAGTAGCTTTGGCTACAAAAATTAATATTTGACAATTATTTTTCTGTTTCCTTAAATCTGTTGGGAGTAGTTATCTCTAATAGTCTGACAACTCCATTGGTATGATTTTGCCAGTTGTGAGGCTCATTAGAATGTACATGAATACAGTCTCCAGGATAAAGGTCATATTTTTGATCTTTATGATAATAGGTCAGTATCCCTTCTAAAATATAGATAAATTCCTCGCCCTCATGGGAATACAAATTGACTTTTTCAGACTTTTTCCTAGGTAAAATCTCTACTAATCTAGGAAGCATATCTTTGTCCGCTAAATTCTTTGAAAGTCTATACTGTATGAAATTATCCTTATCGCTAAGAATAACTTGATGTTCATGCCTCCTCATAACTGGATCCTCATTCTGATTTTCCATATCTGAGAAGAAATAATTTATATTAACTCCCATTACTGAGGCAATCTTTACTAAAGTATCTATTGCTACACTGGTCATTCCTCTTTCCAGTTGAGATAGAAAACCTACTGAGAGGCCTGTAAGGTCGCTAAGCTGTTTTAAGGTCATTGCATTTTCCTTGCGCAGTTTTTTTATTTGTGCACCTATTTGATCTTGAATCATAGAAATCATCCTTTATAATTTACTTTCTTTTAGAAATTCTAGTGTATATTGATGTGGTAAAAATATTATTCATGCATTTTTATATTTAT
>ERZ773359.5744-NODE-5744-length-11632-cov-5.053295_pt1 | contig 11632 bp, 14 predicted proteins | sample MGYA00374955_ERZ773359 | MGnify/ENA primary metagenome ERZ773359 (study PRJEB29098, sample SAMN04486028) | biogas fermenter metagenome | study: EMG produced TPA metagenomics assembly of the Biogas fermentation microbial communities from Germany - Plant 4 DNA1...
AATACTCGCCCATATATCGGGAAAGCTCAGAATGAACTATATTCGCATACTTCCCGGCGACAAAGTGACCGTTGAAATGTCAACATATGACCTTTCGCGCGGTCGAATTACGTGGAGAGGCAAATAAGCCAGGACAGGAGGGTCAATCATGAAGGTAAAACCGTCAGTTAAGAAAATTTGTGAAAAGTGCAAGATTATTCGCAGAAAAGGCCGTATAATGGTTATTTGCGTTGATCCAAGGCATAAGCAAAGACAAGGTTAAGATATTCGCGGCCGGTAGTAGAAAGAGCTGCCGGTTGCGTGTAATATCTAAAGGTTCTGATAATAATTTTCCATAAGCGGCTGAGCCTTTATATAAAAATAAAGGTTTTATGGAAATTTATATATATATTTTTTTTTCAGGAATTTAGACATTAAAAAATGTAAGAATTAGGTTACACAAGTACCAATCGGAGGTGTAGGAATTTGGCTCGTATCGCAGGTGTTGACTTGCCAAGAGAAAAAAGAGTGGAAATCGGCCTTACGTATATCTTCGGGATTGGAAGAGCCCGTTCAAATGAAATATTGAAAAAGACGGGAGTCAATCCTGATACTCGCGTACGCGACCTCACAGATGAAGAGGTAGCGAAGCTCCGTGACACTATTGAAAAGGAATATAGAGTAGAAGGCGACCTCAGAACAGAAGTTGCACTGAATATAAAACGTTTGATGGAAATCAGATGCTATCGCGGCATCAGACACAGAATGGGATTACCTGTTCGTGGGCAGAGGACAAAGACCAATGCAAGAACACGTAAAGGACCCAGAAAGACCATTGCGAATAAGAGGAAGTAACAGGGAGGTCGATAGGTAAATGGCAGCAGCTAAAGTTGTTAGAAGATCAAGAAAGAGAAGAGAAAAGAAGAATATTGAGCGTGGTGCAGCACATATTCGTTCTTCCTTCAATAATACAATTGTAACTATTACCGATGTTCAGGGTAATGCTATTTCCTGGGCAAGCGCAGGAGGACTTGGTTTCAGAGGTTCAAGAAAGAGTACTCCATTTGCAGCACAGTCTGCTGCAGAAACTGCCGCAAAAGCAGCTATGGAGCATGGACTCAAGACAGTATCGGTTTATGTTAAAGGTCCTGGCGCTGGCCGTGAGGCAGCAATCCGTGCACTCCAGGCAGCTGGATTAGAGGTCAACTCTATTAAAGACGTGACCCCGATTCCTCACAACGGTTGCAGACCGCCTAAGAGAAGAAGAGTTTAATTGGAGGTGTAAGGATCAATGGCAAGATATACAGATGCATCTTGTAAACTCTGCAGAAGAGAAGGTCAGAAACTCTTCCTGAAGGGTGAAAGATGCTACTCAAATAAATGCGCTATTGCAAGAAGGCCCTACGCGCCCGGACAGCATGGTGCTCAGAAAAAGAAATTATCCGGATATGGTCTCCAGCTTCGTGAAAAGCAGAAGGCTAAGAGGTTCTACGGTATACTTGAGAGCCAGTTCAGAAAGTATTTCGAAATGGCAAACCGCAAGAAGGGTATTACCGGTGAAATCCTTTTGCAATTGCTCGAGAGCAGATTGGATAACGTTGTTTACAGGATGGGATTTGCCACTACACGTGCTGAAGCCCGTCAGCTTGTGACACATGCCCATTTCGTAGTGAATGGAAAGAAAGTTAACATACCTTCATACCTTGTGAAGGTCGGGGACGAAATAGCAGTAAGCGAAAAAGGCAGAAAGTCTCCCCGTTTCAAAGAGATTCTTGATATTACTGGCTCCAAAGTTGTTCCCAAATGGCTTGAAGTAGATCAGGAAAATCTCAAGGGTAAAGTTGTTGCATTGCCTGAAAGAGAGGATATTGACCTCAACGTTCAGGAAACTCTCATTGTTGAGTTGTACTCCAAATAATTCTTAACTGTTACCCTCATACTAAAATAACCCAAGGAGGGTTGATAAATGATCGAAATTGAAAAGCCGAGGATTGAATGTGTTGAAATTTCTGAAGGCAATGAATATGGAAAGTTTGTTATAGAGCCTCTGGAGAGGGGATATGGCATAACTTTGGGAAACTCACTGAGAAGGATTCTGCTGTCATCTCTTCCTGGTGTTGCAGTAACATCAATTAAGATTGATGGCGTGCTTCATGAGTTCTCCACAATACCGGGAGTTGTTGAGGATGTTACAGAAATAATTCTCAATATTAAGGACCTTCGGTTTAAGTTGTTCACTGAGCAATCCAAAACTTTATATATCGATTTTGAAGGCGAAGGCGAAATAAAAGCTTCAGACATCAAGACTGACTCTGAAGTTGAAATTCTTAATCCGGATTTGCATATAGCTACTGTTAACGGAACCAACAGGTTCTTCATGGAACTCAATATCAGTCATGGTCGTGGCTATGTTCCCGCAGACAGGAACAAGATGCCGAATCAGCCTATTGGTGTGATTCCCGTTGACTCTATCTACACACCTATCAGAAAGGTTAATTATACCGTTGAAGATACCCGTGTAGGACAAGTCACAGACTACGACAAACTGACCATTGAAGTATGGACAGACAAATCAATTGCTCCGGATGAAGCCATAAGCCTTGGCGCAAAGATACTGAGTGATCATCTTGACCTGTTCATCAATTTGACAGACAGGGCAAAGAACACCGAGGTGCTTGTCGAGAAAGGCGAACCTGAGCGGGATAAAGTTTTGGAGATGACTATTGAAGAGCTTGACCTTTCAGTTCGATCATACAATTGCTTGAAGAGAGCCGGCATCAATACTGTTGAAGAACTCATCAGCAAGACTGAGGAAGAAATGATGAAGGTAAGAAATCTCGGCCGTAAATCACTTGAAGAAGTGGTATCAAAACTTGCAGCTTTGGATTTGAAGCTGGCTCAGTCTGAAGATTAAGTAATAAAGACTTATCAAGGGGAGGAAACAAAATGCCTACACAAAGAAAATTAGGAAGGCCTACCGATCAGCGTAAGGCAATGTTAAAAGGTCTCGTAACCTCTCTGATCCAGCATGGACGTATTGAAACTACAGAAAAGAGAGCACTTGAAGTAAAGAATATAGCAGAAAAGTTAATCTCACTGGCTGTTAAGGAATGCGACAATTTCTCAGCTTCCAAGAATGTTACTGTTAGTGCTCCGGTTTTGGACAGTAAAGGACGTAAGGTACTTAAGACCGTTACTTCCAAGAACGGTAATAAGTACGAAGTGGTGGAAAGAGAAACAAAAACTGTTCTCAAGACAGTTGACGCTCCATCACGTCTTGCTGCAAGACGTCAGGTTATGAACTGGGTCTACAGGGTTAAGGATCAGGATGGAAACACTGTGAACCTTACCAATAAATTGTTTGACGAGATAGCACCTAAGTACAAGGACAGAAAAGGTGGTTATACCCGCATCTACAAACTTGGTGCAAGAAGAGGCGATGGTGCGGAAGTTGTAGTACTTGAACTGGTCTGATTTAAGATCCTTTTTCGAGTACCATAATAGTGAATTACAATGACATGGGTAATGGAGAGCGGGCATTCCGTCTCTCCATTATTGGCATTTACCGGTTTTAAGACTTATTCCATACCAGTATATGAATTTTTTGCATTAGTCTTGACAGGCTAATAAGGTGAAGTCTATGAGTGAAATTATTAAGATAGATAACGCAAGTTTTGAATATAGATCCCAGTCGGGGGACAATCGCCGTGACAGCGCAGTGAATGGTGTTTCACTAAGCATTGATCAGGGTGAGTTCATTGTTGTTCTGGGCCGCAACGGTTCAGGAAAATCAACCCTTGCCCGGCTGATGAACGCTTTACTTATTCCTACAGATGGAGTTGTTTATATAGATGGAATGGACACAAGGGACGAGGATCTTACGTGGGAGATAAGAAAAACTCTTGGTTTGGTGTTTCAGAACCCCGATAACCAGATTGTTTCGACAACTGTCGAAGAGGACGTCGCTTTTGGGCCTGAAAACCTTGGGGTACCCCCTGTCCAGATCCGTGACAGAGTGGATCGTTCTCTGAAACTTGTTGATATGCAGGATTATACTGAGCATTCACCCCACATGCTTTCCGGAGGCCAGAAACAGAGGGTTGCCATTGCGGGTATACTGGCAATGGAGCCAAAATGCATTGTTCTGGATGAGGCAACTTCCATGCTTGATCCTGCAGGAAGAAAAGAAGTATTGTCCATATTAAGAAGGCTTAACAAGGAGAATGGAATTACTGTTCTTCATATTACCCACCACATGGACGAAGCGGTATATGCCGACAGGGTTTTCATAATGCAGGAAGGCAAAATAGTGCATCAGGGAACCCCCGAGTCCATATTTGACAATATCGAAGTTATTAGGGAAGCCGGGCTTAACGTGCCAAGAATTGCTGAAGTTGCCCATAAGCTGAGAAAGAAAAATTATATAGACAGGATTCCCCTTACCATAGACCACATGGTTCCGGTTCTGAAAAACCTTTTAAAAGATAAAGCCAGTCTGCATCCTGGTGCTAAACTTAATAATAACGGAATATCTTCCGAGAAAAGAAGTCTGCCCGAGGACGGGGAAGATATTATTAAAGTTCGGGATCTCAGCTATGTTTACATGCCGGGCACAACTTTTGAGAAAAAGGCCTTAAAGAATATAACCCTGAACGTAAAAAAAGGTGAGATACTTGGCATAATCGGGCATACCGGATCAGGGAAATCAACACTTGTACAGCATTTCAACGGAATTCTCAAACCCACGTCCGGAACAATAGAAGTGGATGGCATTGATGCAATATCAAAGAATTTAAAGGAATTGAGGCGCAAAGTCGGGCTTATATTCCAGTACCCCGAGCAGCAGCTTTTCGAGGAAACAGTGTATAAGGACATAATATTTGGCCTCAACAGGATGGATTTGTCCGATGAAGAAATAAAAAGACGGGTGTTCTACGTCACAGAATTATTGGGCATATCCCCTGAACTACTCGAAAAATCTCCTTTTGAACTGTCGGGCGGCCAGAAGAGAAGGGTCGCTATAGCGGGAGTATTGGTCATGGAGCCTGAAGTTCTGGTTCTGGATGAACCTACCGCCGGTTTGGACCCCATAGGAAGCTACGAGGTCTATAAAATCCTTACAGAATTGAACAGGGAAAAGGGCACTACAATCGTACTCATATCCCACAGTATGGACGATGTTGCAGAATACTGCGACCGTGCGGCTGTAATCAATCATGGGGAGCTTATGATGTGCGATACGGTTCAAAAGGTGTTCTCTAAAACAGAGGAACTTAAGTCCTACGGACTTGACATACCCCAGATTACCAAATTGTTCAGCAGGCTTAATTCAGAGGGTTATAACTTCCCTCTGCCGATTCTGACTGTTGACGATGCGGTGGACGCAATAGAGATGACAATAAAAAATTCCGGGGGTGATAATTAATCATGAATAATATCACATTGGGACAGTATATACCCGGAAATTCAATAATTCACAGATTGGATCCGAGGACGAAAATAATCTGGACTGCCATACTCATGGTAGAAATTTTCCTTATCAACTCCTGGCAGGAGTATGTCATGATGGGGGCATTTACGGCTATTCTGCTTCTTATTAGCAACATTCCCGTAAAACAGACTCTCAAAGGTATAAAGCCACTGTTGTTTATTCTGGTGCTTACGGCACTGTTGAACATATTCTTTGTCGAAGGAAGGATTCTTTTCAGTGTTGGTCCGGTCAGGGTAACCTATGAGGGCATAATTTCAGCAGTCAAACTTTTTGTAAGGCTGGTAATGCTTATTGTTACCGCATCCCTGATGACTCTGACAACTACCCCAATGTCCATGACCGACGGAATAGAAAGACTTCTTAAACCTTTCAATAAAATAGGTGTTCCTTCCCATGAGATAGCAATGATGATGTCAATAGCGCTCAGGTTCATACCCACCCTATTGGAGGAAGCTCAGCGCATAATGAAAGCACAGTCTTCAAGGGGTGCTGATTTTGATACCGGCAGTATTTTTGCCCGCGTAAAAAGTTTCATTCCTGTCCTTGTGCCGCTTTTTGTCAGCGCTTTCATGAGGGCGGATGAATTGGCCGAGGCTATGGAATCCCGCTGCTACAGGGGAGGAAAGGGAAGAACAAGGATGAAGACCATCCGCTTTTCCCAGCTTGACCTTGTTTCAACCCTGATAGGCGTTTTGTTTACCATTCTGGTTTTCGGCGCCTCACTAATCAGATTCCGGTAAGCGTTTTTTTGGGGGGACTTTAAATGAGAAAATATTTAATAGAAACACATATGCATACCGGCAATACAAGCCCGTGCGGGAAGGTGGATGCCAGAGAGGCAATAAGGATATACCATAAACTTGGTTATGACGCGGTTTGCGTTACTGATCACTTCTACGGAAAGTTTTTTGACAAATTAAATGGTCTTACCTGGAAGGACAAAGTAGATGCGTACCTTGATGGCTACCGGAACGCAAAGGATGAAGGGGAGAAGTTAGGCATTCAGATTATTCTTGGGATGGAATACTGTATTCCGGAAACACGGAATGATTTCTTGATCTACGGATTTGATGAAGAATTTCTGTATGATCACACCGACATGTATTTGCTTGACATAGATGATATTAAGAATCTGTGTACCCAAAACGACCTTCTTATAATACAGGCCCATCCTTTCAGAACCATGGTTTCGGGAACATATGATGAAATAGTTGAAGGCTATGAAGGTTACAACGGGCACCCAAGACATGAAAACAGGAATGAATTAGCCTTTGAACACGCTTTAAATTTTGGCGGAATTATTATATCGGGTTCTGATTTTCATCAGGCAGTGGACGCCGGCACCGGTGGAATTTACCTTCCCGAACTTCCGAAAAATTCCCGGGAGCTGGCCGATTTAATAAGAGAAGCCAAAACACCTGAACTAATTATGAATGAAAGTTTTAAGGAGAGGTTTAACCTTAATATCAGTTAAGGTACTCTCCTTTTTTTTGTACAAACAGTTTATTATCATTGTCAACAGCGGCATAAAAAACATGGGTATAATCGGTAACGCCGTATTCCTTAAGTTGCTCGTCAAGCCATTCCCGCTTGAGATTAAGCTTCTCAAGGGTTCTGCCTATTAGTTTTCCGTCAATAATGATGTCGTGGTCAAAACACTCATCTTTAGGAGTCAAGTTGATATCCTCAGGGGTCACAGGCCTCTTGCCGCTTTTTAAAAGAACGCTTAGCTGGCCGTTGGTTTCAAGAATACCATACTCAACATCTTTTACGCTCTGAATGCCGTGGAAACGGAGTTGCTCCAGAAGGTCATTTATTGTGTACAATTCCTTGCGCATATTCTTCTCAAGGATTTTTCCGTTACGGATAAGTAAGGTCGGCCTTCCGCATATAACTTCCCTGATACGGACACCTTTAATGGCGAGAAAGGAGATTGCAAGCTGACAAATAATAATAACTGCAATAGGGATAATGGCATGGTGGAGTTTTTTATCATCCTCTGTCAGAGGGAGGGCTGCAAGTTCGGATATCATTATAGCAACGGCGAATTCAAAAGGTTGAAGCTGGCCTATCTGCCTTTTTCCCATAAGCCTCATGCATGCAACAACAATAAGGTATAAAAGAAGAGTTTTGCTAACCAGTGCCAGAACCATCGAAAATAAAAACCCCCGGTATCAATATCCTTTTCATATGAATATTCTGAACCGGGAGCCTTGAATTCATGCGAATATCACCACTCTTTAAATAACTTGTGCTAATAGCTTGCCCAGCCATGCGAAAAACAGACTTAAAAACAGGTTTAAGCCGGCATTCATACCTCCCATCAAATAATTTCCTACACTCAACATACTTATCGTTTCATAACTGAACGTGGAAAAAGTAGTAAGTCCTCCAAGAATTCCGGTTGTTAAAAACGTTCTTACATTCGGTGAAATTGGCCATGTTCTGACACTTGCTTCCATAATAAATCCTATTAAAAATCCGCCTAAAACATTTACGAAAAGTGTTCCATAAGGAAAGGAATCACCAAATAGTTTAATACTTAAGTTCGAGATTATATATCTTGACGAAGCTCCTATAAAGCCTCCAACTCCTACAATTAAAATACGAAGCAAAATTCAGACTCCTTTCAATAGTTATATAATCTTTTGGCATTTTGCTTTTGAAGGTTTTATAAAACTTATTTCCCAATAAGGCTTTCAAGTGGCGGACACTCTTCCCGGAGCAGGGAATAAAGCCTCAGGTTATGATAACTTCCCTGGTTGAAAGTGGCCATTCGCATTGTTCCTTCATAAGTAAACCCGCATTTTTCAACCACTTTTCTGCTTGCCAGATTGTTTTCCATGACATTTACCTGAATACGGTTAATGGGGCGCACAGAGAACATATACGCGCAGAACAGAAGAAGTGCCTCGCTCATATAACCTTTTCCGGAATATTTGTCTCCGAAAAGTTCATAGCCGACCTCATAACCTGACTGGTAGTCAAGACCTTTGAAATAAAGGATTTCTCCTACAATATCTCCATTCTTGTTTTCAATAACCATCCGGCCTTCTTCGTTGGTCCAGAAGCCGGTGTTCTGGTATTCCTTAAAAAAATCCTTATACGACTGTATGTTAAGATGCCAGTAAGGCCCTTTGTCCTTTATGCTGTAAATAAGCTTGTACAGCTTGTCCAGTTCATCGGGATGAACCGTTCTCAGTATTATATTTTTACCTTCTATCATATCAATCCTTCCCCCAGCTGAAATATTTATAATAATCATTTATGTGTTTTTTACACAACAGTAGACATTAAGCCAATCCCGCTGTATATTAATTGTTGCGGTAAGTGCAGGTTTAATTGACCCCTATATTATTATCAATTATTATATTAACATATAATAGAATGCTTTATAATGCCGAAGCTGCATAAAACCCGGAAGATTCCAAACTTCCTTCAAAGAGAAAGGTTTTTCTTATGGAGAGAAAGATAAAGCTTACAATCGAGTATGACGGAAGCCGTTACCACGGCTGGCAATTTCAAAAGAATGCAGTTTCAGTACAGGAAGTACTTTCAAAAGCCATTAAGAAACTGACCGGGGAGGACATTATTCCTGACGGGGCGGGAAGAACCGACCAGGGTGTTCATGCCTTCGGACAGGTGGCAAGTTTTATTACCACATCAAAGGTTCCTGCCGAAAAATTCACTCCGGCCCTCAACACTTATCTTCCGGAAGATGTTGTAATTATATCCTCTGAAGAAGCTGATATGAATTTCCATCCCCAGTTTTCAGCCAAAGGTAAGCATTACCGGTACATTATCCTCAACAGGCCTCAGAGGTCTGCCATCTGGGCCAAAAAAAGCTGGCATGTGAGGGGTAATCTTGATTTTGAGGCGATGGAGGAAGCTGCCGGTTATTTTATAGGGCATCATTGCTTCAGGGCATTTTGTGCATCGGGCTTCAGTGTCAAAACCTTTGACAGGACAATATATTATTCCGGGTGGCACAGGGAAGGGGATCTATTAATATTTGACACGGTAGGTGACGGTTTTCTCTATAATATGGTCAGAATTATGGTTGGTTCAATGGTTGACATTGGGAGGGGACGTTTCAAACCCGAAGTCATCAAAGAAGCCATTGAAACAGGGGACCGTAACAGCCTTGGAGTCACTGCGCCACCCGACGGACTGTACCTCGTAAAAGTGTTTTATGATGATAAGGAGTTACAATCAAGTAATTATATTGATAATATAAGGAGTATGCCATGAAAATAACCGGGAAATTAATTAAAGGGACCGTAGTCCTTGATGAAAAGGTATATGAAGTTAATGATGCAGCAGGCTCATACCAGGACAGGCTTGAAAAATGTCTTGTTGAGGTTTGCGGCCTTTTGAACATAGAAGTGCCCATGTGGCTTTCCAGAAACACCAAAGAATACGTCAGATTCAGGAGAACCTCTTTTTACGCTGATCAATTCTTTAATCCTGTCTTGTTTGAACGCTTCGAGATAAAGGTAGAAAACTGAAATAAAAAAATCAATATACTATATATTGACTTGGAATTTTGAATGTGGTACAATTAAAAACTGCATTATTATGATTGCAAGTATTGTATTTAGAATTTACGCTTGTGCATTTATTACTATTCAATTTTTTTTATTGTAGCACATTTGTATGAATAGTACAATACGTGTCAATAATCTTTAAGATGAAAAAATATAGATCGGGAGAATGAGACTTGGAGTTATTGGATTCTGTATATAAACTGGGCTTTAATAAACCAGAATGTAGCTTTATTTTCCCCTCTATATTTTTATGTCTTTTACACCTAAATATGCAATTTCATACGAGGTGATACGATGGTTCATCCACATCCAGTCCAACTTGGCAGAACCACAAGGATGAGTTTTGCCCGAATTAAAGAAGTCCTAGATATGCCCAATCTTATTGAAATCCAGAAGAATTCTTATCAGCATTTTCTTGATGAGGGCCTCAGGGAGGTACTGAGGGATGTATCCCCCATAACCGACTATGCTGATAACCTCATTATGGAGTTCATCGATTATACTCTTGAAACTGATAATATTAAGTATTCCGTTGAGGAATGCAAGGAAAGAGACACAAGTTATTCAGCGCCTTTAAAGGTAAAAGTGCGCCTTATCAATAAGGAAACTGGTGAAGTTAAAGAGCAGGAAATCTTTATGGGAGATTTTCCTCTTATGACCGATACCGGTACTTTTGTCATTAACGGAGCAGAGCGTGTTATAGTAAGCCAGCTCGTCCGTTCACCAGGTATATATTACGCCAGCTCCAAAGACAAGCACGGAAATAACCTTTATGCAAATACCGTTATTCCCTACAGAGGTGCTTGGCTGGAGTATGAGACAGACAGTGCCGAAGTTATCTATGTCCGTATAGACAGGACAAGAAAACTGCCTATTACCCAGTTCCTCAGAGCTTTGGGCTATGGCACTGATGCCGAAATCATAAGCCTTTTGGGTGAAGAGCCCAAATTATTGGCTACAATTGCCAAAGACTCCACCAAGACAAGAGAAGAAGGTCTCTTTGAGGTGTACAAGCGTCTGCGTCCGGGCGAACCGCCTACGGAGGAAAGCGCAAGTACTCTTATCAACAATTTATTCTTTGACGCAAAACGTTATGACCTCTCAATAGTCGGACGTTATAAGTTTAATAAAAAGCTTTCACTTGCCAATCGTATCCGCAATGAGATTGCTGCTGAAGATGTTAAGGACGCCAATACAGGTGAAGTTCTCATAGATGCAGGAAAAGTCATCAGCGAAGAAATTGCATGGAAGATTCAGAATTCCGGTACTAACGAAGTCTTTATTGAGAGAGACGGCAAACCTGTTAAAGTAATAGGTAATATGGCTGTTGATATTTCAGGATATATTCCTTTTGATCCCTCAGAAGCCGGGATCAATGAGAAAGTCCGCTATGACGGTTTAAAGGCCATATTGGATGAAAACAAGGATGCAAGCCGTCAGGATTTGATCCGCATACTTAAAGAGAATATCCATGCTCTTATTCCAAGGCACATAACCAAAGAGGACATTGTAGCCTCTGTTAACTATATTCTTAACCTGGATCATGGTGTGGGCCATACCGATGATATTGACCACCTGGGTAACCGCCGTCTCCGTTCTGTTGGCGAGCTTCTCC
>ERZ773359.5745-NODE-5745-length-11629-cov-64.986090_pt1 | contig 11629 bp, 7 predicted proteins | sample MGYA00374955_ERZ773359 | MGnify/ENA primary metagenome ERZ773359 (study PRJEB29098, sample SAMN04486028) | biogas fermenter metagenome | study: EMG produced TPA metagenomics assembly of the Biogas fermentation microbial communities from Germany - Plant 4 DNA1...
TTCATCTTATCTCTCCTTACATATAATATTATGGTATATTTACCATTATAATCCAAGTACCTGTGAAAAACAATAGTAAAAGATTATCGAATTTTTACTAGATTGAATTATCCTAATTTTTACTATATACTATATTTAAGTATTTATGGTAATATTGACAATTACTAGGGGGCGGATTTATATGATTTTTAGTTGGAAAAGAATAGGACAAAGAGATCATGTCCAAGCAGAAAACAGTACAAATCCTGTGGGAGAGGCTTACTTAAGTGAAGAAGACAAAAAAAGATTGTCTATTGTAAGGCAAAATGAGAAAAACATATTAAACAGGCTAGATATAAGAATAGGCCATTTAAATGACCAGACAGAAAGTCTGGTAAATATTATAGAGGTAATATCCAACAGGGTTAATGAGCAAATAAAGTACATATATGATGTGGTTGATAAAATTGACACCTATTCTGCCATGGCTGAAGAGCTAAATGCCAGTTCTGATACTTCCTATAAGACTGCAGAGGAAACCTTGGAGGTTATAGAGGAAGGAAGCAAGACTGTATATGATACCATTGAATACATGGAAGAAATAAGGGAGTCTATATCCTATGTAGTTGAAGAAATAAATGGACTTAAAAAGAGTACCGGTGAAATCAGGGATATACTGGATATAATAAATAATATAGCTAAACAGACCAATCTACTATCCTTAAATGCTGCCATTGAGGCTGCCAGGGCAGGTGAGGCAGGAAGAGGATTTGCAGTGGTGGCTGAAGAGGTAAGAAAGCTTGCTGAAAGAAGTGCACAATCTGTAGATGATATTTCCAATATAATAGAAAATATAAACACAAGTGTTAACAAGACCATTGAGGCTATAGAAAAAAGCAGTGAAAAGATAATTGAAGGGGCTAATATAGCAGAGCAATCCAAGTCTTCCTTTTCCAAGATTCAAAGTGCTATGGAAAATATGATTGTCACCACAAAGGAAATTACAAATGCCATCTCCCAGCAAACATCAAGTTTAGAATCAATAGTTGAACTTACCGATAGTATGAGCCAGTCATCAGATAAGGCCATGTACATGGTAGAAAGCGCCCTAATGAATGCCCAGTTTACAAAGGTTGCATTAAACGAGTTAAATCAGTTTGCAACCCTTATAAATAGCATAACAAAAGAATTAATAGAGAATACCGGATTTTTTGATGAAGTAAAGGAAGAGACCATATCCATAAGAACTGCCTTAAAAAATCCTTTATCTACTTTGGATCCAGCCATTAGCAATCTTGTAGGAGATGTACAATTTTTAACTAATGTCCATACAGGACTTCTTGGCATTTCTGATACTGGTGAGATTCTGCCAGCTATTGCTAAAAGCTGGTATGTTGAAGATGATAATCTTACCTGGGTATTTAATTTGAGAAATGATGCCACCTTCCATAATGGTAAAAATATTACTGCCTATGATGTAAAAGAATCCTTGGAAAGATTATTGTCACCAGAGCTTAATTCACCTAATACCTGGTTTATAGACTTCATAGAAGGGGCCAGGGAATTTATGGAGGGTAAGGCAGATGAGGTTTCAGGAATTAAGGTCTTAAACGACTATAGCCTATCCATAAGGCTTTCTGCACCCTTTAGTGGATTTTTGCTCCATATAGCCAACCCATGTTGTGCCATTCTGGATCCTGAAGAATTTAAGAAGGGCAATATTGTTGGATGTGGTCCCTATATGATTGATGGTTATGAAGACAATGTATATAGACTGGTGGCCTTTGATAATTATGTAGGAGGCAGGCCTTATTGTGATGTTATAGAAGTGGTAAATGGGGATAAGGATATTACTAAAAATTTCATAGATAAAAAATATGATTTTCATATTGTTCAAAACAAGAAGGATTTGGATTTAATTAGAGAAAGCGACTGTTACAAGAACTTTAAAGCTGTAAATATACTAGGTACCATATACCTGGGCTTTAATACGGGTTCAGGTTCCCCATATGTGAAAAAGGAAGTAAGGCAGGCCATAAGCCATGCTATTAACAAGGAAAGGATAATGGAGAATCTTTACGGGGAGTTGGCCGCTGTTGCCAAATGTATAGTTCCACCTGAGCTAATACCTTCAGATGGATTAATGGAATTTGAGTATTCTCCAAGCAAGGCCCAGGAGATATTAAGGGAGGCAAATATAGATTTAAGTAAACCTATTAATGTAATGCTAAGGGGTGAAAAACCTTCTGAAATATTAAGTTTAATTGAGGAGGATTTAAAGGCCATAGGCATAGAAGTAAACTATGTAGCAGAAGGCAGCGGTGACTACGATTTATTCCAATACGGCTGGTTTGCCGATGTAAAGGAGCCTTCCGCCTTTATAAAACCCTTATTTTTACCAGACAGTGAATCTAACTTATGTAATTATAAAAATGAAGAAGTAGTAAGGCTGCTGGATTTGGCAAGCCAGACTACAAATCCAATGAGGAGGATGGATTTATACAGGGAGGTACAGAGGATAATCCATGAGGATATGATTGTAATTCCAATTCTTCATCCTAAAATTGGAGTTTGCAGCCAGGATGGGATTGTCAATGTAAATATGTCACCCCTTGCCTTGGTTAAATACGACAATATTATAAAGGAAAAGTAGGGACAAGCTAGATCCTTCTAGCTTGTTTTTTTACATAGTGTACTTTTATAAAAAAATAGGGTATAATACAATGAGGTAATACCAGCAAAATTACATAATACACATAAGATAAGGGGGAATGCTTATTGAAAATTGCAATTGTAACAGATAAACCCAGAATGGGTTTGCTACCTTTGGAAGAAAGGCTTAAGGAAGATGAACAGAAAAGAGAAACTGTAGAGGAAATTAAAAAGATACTGTCTCAAAAGTATGATTGCATTTCCTTAATAGCCGATGACAATATAATTAATCATTTAAAGGCGGAAAATGTAGATTTAGTTTTTAATCTGTGTAATGGAATAGAGGGTGATAGTAAATTAGCCCAAGTTCCTGCCCTTTTAGAATTTGCAAACATTCCCTATACTGGCTCTTCCATATCAGGCCATACCCTTGCCATTAATAAAATTTACTCTTCATCTATTTTTAAGGCTGCAAACATACCTACACCAGCCTTTATACCTGTATATGATATAAATGACCTTGAAAAAATAGACATTGAATTTCCTATCCTGGTAAAGCCTAGTGATGAAGGCTCCAGCAGGGGCATACATCAGGACAGCTTGGTTTTTGATATGGATAGCCTGGTGGAAATGGTAAATGAAGAGTTAAAAATATATAATCCACCTATTCTTTTAAATGAATATTTAGAAGGTAGGGAATTCTCCATAGGTCTTGTAGGAAATGGTGAAGACCTGACAGCCCTTCCCATCCAGGAATTAGATCTTTCCAACTTGCCTGATGGATTTAAGAAATTTTATAGTTTTGAAGTAAAGGCTTATTATAAAAATATGACTGTATACCATATTCCACCTAGGCTTACAGAAGAAGAGAGGAAGCTTCTGGAAAACACAGCTAAAAAGGCATTTAAGGTTTTAGGCTTAAGGGATTATGCCAGGGTGGATATCATATACAGGGATGGAGTGCCCTATGTATTGGAAGTAAATTCCCTTCCCGGCTTAATGAAGGGCAAAAGCTCCCTGTACAGAATGGCCCAGGCAACAGACTTAGGCTATGAAGGTCTGGTGTTAAAAATAGTGGATACTGCCTTAAAGAGGTATTATAGTGAAGATAGGCATTTAGACGGTACAAGAATTGTTAATATTTAATATCAGAAAAGACAAATAATTCAAAATATTTAGGGTATAAAAAATAGAGGTTCTACCTCTATTTTTTCAATTTATAGGATTATTTAAAGGTAAAATTAGTCACAAAGGGGGTTAAGAGATGAAAAAGGTATTAACAGGCAATCAAGCCATTGCCCAAGGCTTTTATGAAGCAGGGGGACTGGTTGCTGCCTCTTATCCCGGCTCACCAACAGTTGAAATAATGGAGACCTTAAAGGGATATGAGGGTATCTATGCTGAATTTTCAACTAACGAAAAGGTAGCCTTGGAGGTTGCCATAGGGGGTTCATTATATGGTGCAAGATCAATGGCTTCCATGAAGCATGTGGGGGTGAATATTGCTGCAGATCCCCTGCTGACCTTTACCCAAACCCCTATTAATGGAGGTTTTGTACTGGTAACAGGGGATGACCCAGGCATGGCCAGCTCCCAAAATGAACAGGACAACAGGATTATAGGCAAGTTTGCCAATATGGGCATATTCTATCCGGGAAGTAGCCAGGAGGCTAAAGACTTTATGAAAATAGCCCTGGAATTAAGTGAAAAATTCCAGACTCCCATGATGATAGATATTACATCCAGGGTATGCCACAGCAGGGGGCCTGTAGAAATAGGAGAAAGGGTAGAGCATAAGCCTGGTGGCTTTAAAAGGGATCAGGAAAAGTACTGTATGCTGCCACCCTATACCTTCAAGGCCCAGTATTTTATGAAGGAAAGAATTGAAAAGCTTGAAAAATACGCCTACGATGCAGCCTTTAACATTTTGGAGGAAGTTGAAGGCTCAGACACACTGATAGTTACCTCAGGCCTTATGTACTACAATCTAAAGGAGTTAAATTTGCCTGTCAGCATTTATAAGCTGGGAATGGTATATCCCATATCCACTAAAAGGATGAAGGAGTTGGCACAAAAATATAAAAGGATTATAGTTATTGAAGAGATGATGCCCTTTATAGAAAATGAGCTAAAGCTTATGGGTATAGATTGCACTGGCAAGGAGTATTTTTCCTTTACAGGTGAGATACACACTGAAGATATAGAAGAGGCCCTGTATAGAATGGGAGTTATAGATAAAAGAAAGTATGAAGATGTAAAGGCTGTAGAAACTGTTGGCAGACCTCCCATGTTTTGTGCAGGCTGTCCCCATAGGCCGGTTTTTGATATACTCAGAAAATTAAATGTAACTGTAATAGGAGATATAGGCTGCTATTCCATGGCAGTACTGCCAGCCTTTAAGGCAGCCCATGTAAGCCTTAGCATGGGGGCTACCTTAGGTGTTACCAAGGGCATGAACAAGGCCATGAGATTAAATGAGGATAAGAAGCCTATAGTTTCTGTTATAGGTGATGGCACCTTCTTCCATTCAGGTCTCCCCGGCTTTGTAAACTTATTGCATCAGCTGGATGAGGAGGACAATATGACCTTTATAATACTGGATAACAGAACTACTGCCATGACTGGTGGCCAGCCTACTGCTTCCTCTGGAAGGTTTAACAGGAAGGATGATATGGATATAGATATTAAGGAGGTTTTAAGGTCCTTTGGTATTGAAAATGTAAGGGAGGTAGATCAGTTTAAATACAGGGAAACCAGGGAAGCCATAAGGGCTGCTACAAAGGAGCAGAGAATATCAGTTATTATAACAACAAGGCCCTGTACACTTAAGTATAAGATTAAGGAAGGCCACTATTATGTAAATCCTAGTATATGTATAGGATGCAGAACCTGTGTAAAATTAAATTGTCCACCCATTAGAATGGCCAAGTATGAAGGCATAGATGATTTGAAATCCTTCATTGACCCGGATAAGTGTATTGGATGCAGCGTTTGTGCCCAAACCTGTCCAGTAGGGGCCATAAAAAGGTCAGAGTAGAAAGGGGGATACTATGATAAAAAATATTATTTTAGCAGGTGTAGGAGGTCAAGGTTTGGTTCTGGCCACAAGATTAATAGTAGAGGTAGCCTTTAGGGCTGGCTTTGATGTAAAGACCAATGATGTCATAGGTCTATCCCAAAGGGGAGGCAGGGTCTGGGGTTCTGTCCGCTTTGGGGAAAAAATATATTCACCAAATATACCGCCTAAGGAAGGGGATATACTGCTTGGTTTAGAGCCTTTGGAAGCCTATAGATGGAGCCATTTGATGAAGGATGGAGGATATATAATTTTAAATGAGAAGGAGGATTACCCTACTCCAGTGCTTTTAGAGCTGGAAAAGTATCCAGCAGAGGAAATTGAGGCTATGAAGGATAATTATAAGGTTATAAATGTAGATGCAGTAGAGGAGGCAAAGAAGGCAGGAAACATTAAGGCTGCCAATACGGTTATCTTAGGCATAATGGCCAGGTACTTAGACATAGATACTAAAATATGGGAAGAGGTTATAAGGGAAAATGTACCTGAAAAGGCCATAGAGGCCAATATAAATGCTTTTTACAGAGGGTACAGCTACCAGCCTTAAGGCTGGTTTATTTTTTTGTTAAAATTATAACAGATGTCAGAATTATCAAAATATATTGACAAATAAACTATATTGTGGTATCTTTAAGAAAATATTTTCATATAATGTTGATAATTACAAATAATCAACATATTAACCAAGTATTCAAAAATTGATAGGGGGGTGATTAAAAGGCATAAGTAAATAGATGATAGCTTAATTATTTAATTTAAAATAAAAAAAATTAATTAAATTAAAGGGGGTTTTTTAAATGGAAGGGAAGCCTGCTAAGGGTTCTGCAAGGGATCAGTTTGTATCAAGAGCAGGGTTCATATTTGCTGCAGCTGGATCTGCCATAGGCTTAGGAAATATCTGGCGCTTCCCATATCTTGCAGGCCGTAATGGCGGAGGAGCCTTTGTATTGTTCTATCTAGCATGTGTAATATTTATTGGCTTTGGTCTTATGTTAGCAGAGTTTGTAATTGGAAGGAATACCCAATTATCTTCAGTTGATGCATTTAAAAAGTTAGACAAAAGATTTACCTTTGTAGGTGCCATGGGAGTACTAGCTGCCTTTATAATCATGGGATACTATCCAGTAGTTGGAGGATGGTCAGTATCCTATATGATTAAGTCCTTATTAGGACAGTTTTCCACTGATGCAGCCTATATGGAAGGTTTGTTTGTTGATTTGGTTACAGGTGTAGCATCACCCATTTTTTGGACTGTTGTGTATATGTTGATTAATGTTGTAATTGTAATTAGAGGAATTAGTGAAGGAATTGAAAAAGCATCAAAAATAATGATGCCTGCACTCTTTATACTTTTAATTATACTGGTTATCCGTTCCTTAACATTACCAGGAGCCATGGAAGGATTAAGGTACTTATTTGTTCCGGACTTTTCTAAAATTAATGGAGAGGTAATGTTGGCAGCCTTGGGTCAGACCTTTTTCTCCTTAAGTTTAGGTATGGGCTGTATGATTACTTATGCAAGCTACTTGAGTAAGGAAGAAAATCTAGTTCAAAGTGCAACCATAGTTCCTATAATGGATACATCTGCTGCCCTATTATCAGGAATAGTTATAATACCAGCTACAGTTGCCTTTGGATTTGACTTAGCTCAAGGACCAGGATTAGTATTTGTCACTGTACCTGCCATATTTGCAACCTTCGGGCCAGTATTAGGCAGGGTATTTGGAGTTATATTCTTCCTATTGGTTACTCTGGCAGCATTGACCTCATCTCTATCCTTGTATGAAGTAGTAGTTTCCTACTTAATAGACAATAGAGGATGGGCCCGTCAAAAAGCAGTTTTGGGTGCTGGTATAGGCATGTTCATAATATGTATAGCAGCATCCTTATCCATGGGTGTATGGTCAGGATTTACCATAGGAGGTATGAACATATTTGACCTCTTAGACTGGTTTGCAAACAACGTACTACTACCACTAGGCGGAATATTCATAACCCTATATGTTGGATGGATTTGGGGTAAAGACAAGGTTAAGCTTGAGGTTACAAATGATGGTCAAATTAGATTTGCCTTATTTGAGTTCTGGATCTTCCTATGCAGATTTGTAATTCCAGCAGCAATAGCTTTAGTAATGCTATCTGGAATAGGAATAATATAAAAGTATAATAGCCTCCATTTTACAGATACTAATAAATAGAAACAAAAGTATATTTAGATGAAAAATGCAAGCTACTATATCTGTAAAATGGAGGTTTTTCTGTTGAGCAATAGATTGCTGGAAAGATTATCCTTTGTAACTGCAAATGCAGAACATGTAACCCATGAAGTGGTACTGCTTAATTTTACCGTAGTAAATGCCTTTTTAGTTGGGGATCCTTTTGCTGACAGCAAGGATTTTATATTAGTGGATACAGGCATGGAAAATTCTTTTAAATTTATACTGGAAGCTGTTAACAAGCATTATGGAAAGGGTATCAGACCCAGGTGTATAGTACTTACCCATGGCCATTTTGACCATGTTGGTTCTGTAATTAGACTGGCTGAGTACTGGGATGTGCCAGTGTATGTACATGAGCTGGAACTACCCTATGTTACAGGGAAAAAAGACTATCCTTTAGCTGATCCAACAGTTGGAGGAAAAATTGCAGAAATGAGCCCAACCTTCCCCAATACTAGTATAGACTTGGGAGAAAGGGTTCGTATTCTGCCTAAGGATGGGAAGGTGCCCGGCATACCAGGATGGAGATGGATCCATACACCAGGCCATACAGAAGGCCATATTTCCCTATTCCATCCCATAGATAGGGTTCTAATAGCAGGAGATGCCTTATCCACTACAAAGCAGGAATCTTTAACATCTGTTATTACCAGAAAACAGGAAATATCAGGGCCTCCTGCATATTTAACAGAGGACTGGAACAAGGCCTTAAATTCCATTAGGCATTTACAGTCCCTGGAACCAGTTATAGTTCTATCAAGCCACGGAAAGCCCCTAAGGGGCCTGAAGGTAAAAGAACACTTAGATATGCTGGTAAGCAAAATTGAAAAAATGCTTTAGTATATCCAATATAAAAAAACCTTAAGGAAGGCCAGTTGGCCTGCCTTAAGGTTTTTATCTTTCCAAGAAGGCTAAAACTACAAAGTTTAATATGAATAAGATTGTTGATACCCACAATACAGGGTTAATATCCCTGGTTTCCTTCTTAACCAGTTTAACTATACAGTAGAATATAAAGCCTGCTGCTATACCATAGGAAATACTGTAGCAGAGTCCCATAAATATTCCTGCAAAGAAGGCTGGTATAGCCTCATCTAATTCTGTCCAATTTATATCTTTAAAGGCTGAAATCATCATTATACCTACAATTATCAAGGCAGGTGAAGTAGCTGCTGCAGGAATGGCACTTATAACTGGTGCAAAGAAGGCACTTAATATAAATAGGGCTGCCACAACTACACTTGTAAGACCTGTACGTCCACCAGCACCAATACCTGCTGCACTTTCAACAAAGGTTGTAGTATTGGATGTACCAAATATTGCCCCTATGGAAGTACCAATGGAGTCTGCAAATAGAGCCTTATCCATTTTTGATGCAAAGCCTGAGCTATCTTCTAAAGCCTTAATATCCTCATCTGTAAAAATACCAGATCTACGGCCGGTACCTATGAAAGTTCCAATAGTATCAAAGGTGTCTGCCAAGCTAAAGGCAAATATGGTCATTAATACTAGAGGAATTTTAGCTGGATCATTAAATAAGGATATGATTCCAGGGTTGCCAAAGGCTGCAAGGAATGTTTGCGGTAATTGGGATAAGGCTTCCCCAAAGCTTACTGTGTCCCCTATTTGTGTAACACCAAAGGGAATTCCAACCAGAGTAGTTATGATTATGCCTAGGAATATGGCACCCTTAACATTTAAAATAAGAAGTATTACTGTTAAAATTATACCAAAAATAGTCAGTAAGACAGTGGGATTGTTGAGGGTAACTAATTCAGGAACTCCAGCCGAAAAGTCAATAAGTCCTACATTTAAAAATCCAATATAGGCAATGAAAACACCTATACCGCCACCAATGGCATTTTGCAAGCTTTCAGGAATTGATTTTACAATCAACTTCCTAATCTTAGTAACTGTAATTAATACATTTATAACTCCACATATGAATACCATTGCAAGAGCTTCCTGCCATTTAAATCCTAATTGCATAACAACAGTAAAGGTAAAGAAGGCATTAAGTCCCATACCTGGTGCCAATGCATAGGGAACATTTGCAACTAAACCCATAAAAAGGGTTCCAATGGCAGCTGAAATTATGGTTGCAAGGAATACTGCACCCCAAGGCATACCAGATTGCTCAAGTATAGTTGGATTTACCATAATAATGTAGGCCATGGCAAAAAAGGTAGTAAGGCCTGCAAGTACTTCTGTACGCACATTTGTGCCATTTTCTTTAAGCTTGAAGAAATTTTCCATTATTTTACCTCCTTTAGATAGTTTGTTTATGTTCAGCAACCATTATACTCACCTTGGGTAACAAAAATAAAAAAAGCAGCTGATAGTGTTCAAATCAACTGCGTAAAAACAGATTTATAGCCTAATATAATAGGCTATAAATAGAATTGAACACCCATAGCGTAGGCAATTATGGTTGCCACGTAGAAACTCTCGCCCCAGATTAGCGAGCTTATATGAGTGATGCAAACTATAAATATTAATTTTTTACATTAATAAACTATCATAAAGTTAAATTATAGTCAAGAAAAAGATTGAAATATGTTGTAAATTATATTATTAAGGAGGAAAATTAAGAATATACAAAATTAACTGAATATAAAAATATGATATAATTGTTTTAACGAAAGAAAGGGGGAAGGGTATGAAAACCATAGCTGTTGTTGGTACCTTTGACTCAAAGGGCAAGGAGCTTTCCTATGTAAAGGAAGTACTTGAGGGCCTTGGACTTAATACCATTACAATTGACTGTGGAGTTTTTCAACCTAAGGTGGAAACAGATGTATCCAATGCCCAGGTAGCTGCAGAAATAGGGGAAGACATTAAGGAAATTGCTGCCAAGAAAGACAGGGCCCTGGCTACAGAAGTCATGTCAAGGGCCATGGAAAAAATAGTTCCCAGGCTATATGAGGAGGGCAAGTTTGACGGTATCATATCTTTAGGGGGAACAGGTGGTACTTCTCTGGCTACACCTGCCATGAGGGCCTTACCCATAGGGGTGCCCAAGGTAATGGTGTCTACTGTGGCCTCAGGCAATACCCAGCAGTATGTGGGAACCAGCGACATAGTCATGTATCCTTCAATTGTTGACGTATCGGGCCTTAATTCAATATCCACCAAGATATTTACTAATGCAGCCCTGGCCATTGCAGGAATGGTAAAATTTGAACATGAGGAAAAGATAGAGAAAAAGCCCTTAATTGCTGCTACCATGTTTGGAGTAACTACTCCTTGTGTAGATACAGCTAGGGAGTACTTGGAATCCTTAGGCTATGAGGTCTTAGTATTCCATGCAACGGGCATGGGAGGAAGGACCATGGAAAGGCTGATTGAGGACGGATATTTTGCTGGAGTCCTTGATTTGACAACAACAGAGTGGTGTGACCAATTAGTAGGAGGGGTATTGGCTGCAGGGCCCAATAGATTGGAGGCAGCAGCAAGAACTGGAACACCTCAGGTAGTATCTGTGGGAGCCTTAGATATGGTTAACTTTGGACCTATGGATACAGTACCAGAAAAGTTTAAGGGAAGAAATTTCTACAAGCACAATCCTACTGTAACCCTTATGAGAACTACTGTTGAAGAAAACAAAAAACTAGGGGAAATAATTGCAGAAAAATTAAATGCAACTACAGGACCAACGGCCTTGATGCTGCCCTTAAAGGGAGTTTCCATGATTGATGTTGAA
>ERZ773359.5747-NODE-5747-length-11625-cov-10.701383_pt1 | contig 11625 bp, 5 predicted proteins | sample MGYA00374955_ERZ773359 | MGnify/ENA primary metagenome ERZ773359 (study PRJEB29098, sample SAMN04486028) | biogas fermenter metagenome | study: EMG produced TPA metagenomics assembly of the Biogas fermentation microbial communities from Germany - Plant 4 DNA1...
ATTTCCGATTATATTAGCATTACCAATATAAGCCCAGCTAGGGAGGAAGAAAAAAGGCCTGAACCAGACCCTATCTTAACCATAGTAAGCTCTAAGACCATAGATGGACAGGCTGGAAAATCCATTAATGTACCAATTACTATTAAAAACTCCAGTTCCACTTGGGCGAGAAACATAACGGTAACACTGGAATTAGAAGGGGATTCCCCCTTAACCATAAGAGGGGCAGGATATGAAGATATATACTACCTAAGAGGAGGGGATACAGAAGACATTGAATTTAGGGTAGATATAGATGAATATGCAGAAGATAAGACCTACCCAATAAGGGCAAATTTCCAATTCTATAACTACGATGGCAAGTCCTTTAGCCACTCTGATACCCTCTATATTAGGGTTGTAAATAAAAATACAAAGCCCTTAATATCCGTTAGCAAAATCGATATAAATCCAAAAGAGTCTGAAGCAGGAAAGCCAAGTAAGGTGGGCATCCAGCTGGTTAATAAGGGTTCATTGGAAGCAAGGGATATCAGAGTATCCTTGGGCGGTATAGGTAGCGATACTTTCACCATAGCCTCTGGATTGAACAGCAGATATATAGATAGGATTTCAGGTGGCAAAAGCGCCTATGTGGAATTTGAAATAATTCCCTCCATTAGGTTGTCAGGCGGCAGCCATGGATTGGACTTAAACCTATCCTATAAAGATGGTAGTGGACAGAGCTATGAAGAAACAAGTAAGTTTTTCGTCAGCGTGGCCTCTAATAAGGGAAGGGCTTCCAATCTAGTTATAGAGGAGCTTTCCTATCCCGATGGTCCAGTAGGCCAAAATAGGGATGTTAATATTGGTTTCACCCTAAGAAATATAGGAAAGATGGATGCAAAGAACATTAAGGTTACAGTAGAAAGTTCAGACCAAGTTGCAGTCGTTCCAAAGACTGTAAATATTAAAAGGATCGACTCCCTATCCCCCAATGGGGCTGAAAAATTTAGCTTCGTATTCCTAACCACCAAGGATGGGGAGACTAGAAACTACCCAATCAATATCACAGTAGAATATGAGGACGATTTATTAGAGGGAGAAAAACATATTATATCCCAATATGTAGGGGTTTATGTAACTAAGCCTGGTGAAGAGATAAAGACCACTCCCAAGCTTATAATAGACAGATACGATTTTGAACCCCATATTGTCAAGGCGGGAGAAAACTTCACCATGAACCTATCCTTTTATAATACCAACAGCCAGAAGACAGTAAGAAATATAAAGATATTTTTAACCGCCGATGAAAGTGTAGACCCAAGTGGCCAAAGTATTGGGGGAAATGTATTTACTCCCGTTGGCAGTAGCAATACCTTCTATATAGACAGAATTCCACCTAAGGGCAGGGTAGAAAAGAATATAACCATGTTTACAGTCCCCGATGCCCAGGCCAAAACCTATACCATAACTGCCAACTTTGAATATGAAGACAGTGAAGGTACTGAGTACACTGCTGTTGAACTAATTGGGGTTCCTGTAGTCCAACAATCCAAGTTAGAAATAGGGGAGATTTCCCTACCCCTTGAAGCCTATGTAGGAGAAGCAGTGCCCATTTCCGTGGAGTTTTACAATACGGGCAGGGTTACCCTATATAATATGATGGTAAAACTGGAGGGAGATTTCCAAACTGAGTACGGCAGCTACTATATAGGCAATTTTGATATGGGCAGCTCCGATTATTTTGAGGGTATGATAATCCCCCATGAGCCTGGAGAGTTAACAGGCTTTTTGGTGTTTAGCTATGAGGATAGCTCCGGGGAGAATGTGGAGATTAGGGAGGAGTTCACCCTAAATGTGATGGAACCCATGCCCATGGAGGAATTCCCAGAAGACATGCCTCCCATGGAGGAAGGTAGAAGCTTTAAGGGAATTTGGATAGGCCTACTACTTATATTAGCATCCATTGGTGGATTTATATTCTATAAAAAAAGGAAAGAGAAAGGTATGGCTTTAGATGAGTAGTATAGATTTAGTCCGTATGGGCATTAAAAACCTTTGGAGAAGGAAGCTGAGAACCTTCCTTACCGTACTGGGGGTTATAATAGGCACCAGTTCCATTATAGTAATGCTATCCTTGGGATTTGGCATGCAAGAGGCCTTTAAGGGCCAATTGGCTAGGATGGGAAGTTTAAATACCATAAATGTATATAAGAGCTATGATGGTGGCTATGGAGGAATGGATTCCAATAGAAGAAAGCAGGAAGCCAAGCTAGATGATAAGGCTATAATAAATTTTAGAAGTATGCCCCATGTAACGGCAGTAACCCCTATAATAGAGACCTATGGAATACTAAAAAGCGGTAGATACACCTCCCATACCTCCATTAAGGGAATAGACCCAGAAGCCATGCCCTATTTCGATTATAAAATTGCCGAAGGAAGGCTTCTTCAGCCTGGTGATAACCTCAATGTAGTATTTGGTGGAGGAATGAAAAACAACTTCTACGATGAAAAAGCCATGAGTAGAGGAAGGTATGAAGAAATAGAGATCGAGCCTATGAAGGACAGAATTGTGTTGACCTTCGATATGAGCAGCGGCTATCCTTCCCTACCAGGTGAAAGGGTGAATCAACCCAGGTATAAGGATTACAATATAAAGGTAGTAGGGGTTTTAGAAGGTGGAAATTACGATACCGACTGGGGTATCTTCCTTCCCATAGATACGGTTAGAAAGATGATTGAAGAGAAGGAAAGGACTGAAGGCACTTCTCAGGGTCAAAATAGAAGGGGCAATCAGGAGTATGAAAGGGTTATGGTCCGGGTAGAGGATATAAAATACGTTAGTGAGATACAGGAAAGGATAAAGAGTGAAGGCTTTGAAGCCTATAGCTTAAACGATATGTTGGATGAACTCAATAAGATGACCGGAATAATCCAGGCCGTCCTAGGAGGCATTGGAGCTGTATCCTTGCTGGTTGCAGCCATAGGCATCACCAATACCATGGTCATGTCCATATATGAAAGAACTAAGGAAATTGGAATAATGAAGGTTATAGGGGCATCTTTAAGAGATATTAAAAGGCTCTTCCTATTTGAATCAGCCATAATAGGATTACTAGGAGGGGCCGTTGGAATAGGCTTTAGCTTCTTGTTATCCTCTATAATAAACCGCTTTAGTTCCCAATTTGGCGGCTTTCTAGGAGTAGTTGAAGACACCAAGATAAGCATAATACCCATATGGTTGGTATTTGCTGCCTTGGCCTTTTCAGCCCTAATTGGCCTGATTTCTGGCTACTATCCAGCCAGAAGGGCCATGAACCTATCGGCCTTAGATGCCATTAGAACGGAATAAAAGAAAAAGATAAGACGGAGATTCCGTCTTATCTTTTTTCTAACACTTCAATGGCCATTATCTCATCGCTTTCCAAGTTCAATCTTACATAGTCATCCAACCTTAAATGATATAGATTGGCTATCTTTTCATCCTTTTTTATTAGGGCTTTAGGAGAAATAAAGTATTCCCTTTCCTCACCCTGATCTGATATGGTCAACTTAGGACTTGCTGAAATAAGAATCTCCTTGATATAGCCTTCATCAATTCCAGGGACCGATTTGGCCTCTATGACTTCTAGCTCTCCCTTAGATATGGTAAGTACTATTACGTCCTTCCTTCTCAACTCTTCTAGGCTAGCACTATTTGAATTCCTATAAATAGTTGTGTTGTTGGTAATGGAATACTCATATGTGGATTCATCCTCCCTTTCCACCAGCAAAATCCTCCCATCTAGATCCATATCCACAACTCTTCCTTCCACCTTTCCATCCTTGCCTTCCCCAGTAATCTTTAAGGCTATGTCATCAAAGGCTTCTAGCTTTACCCAATCCCCTTCCTTTAAGTTGAATAGGTAGGCCTTTTTTCCGTTTAAGCTTATATGGGCATCCTCTGATATATTGAAGGTCTTTATAGCCCCTTCCATAGATTCTACAAGGATAGATAGGCTTGAGTTCTGTAAGGAGATGTTATGGATTACTCCAGAGAAGATATCCAAATCATTATCTACTACCAACTTCTTAATGATGTTTCCATCATGGACTACAGCCTTTATATTCAACCCTACCTGGATAGAGCCTTCTCCCCTTTCAATATCATCAATGATTATCTTAGCATCCTTATCCAGTTGATAGGAATCCAGCCTTTGGCCATCGTCAATTATTAAAAACTTGTCCACCCTTGCGGTGATAATACCCGTCAGATCATATTCATCCACTAAAGCGGATTCAGTAGCTTCCATTTCTTCTGGGATTAGAACCAGTTTTTCAGCCACCTGGCTGTAGGCTAAGTACAACATCTTGGCTAATACTGCCCGGGTAACAGGCTGATTGGGGTTGAAGTTTCCTTCCCCATCCCCTTTAGAATCCAATATACCCTTGTCTATTAAGAATTTAATATAGGGCCTTACCCTTTCTGGAATTTGGGCGGTATCCTTATATAAAAAGGCATAGATACCCTCTTCAGGCTCTCCCATTCCCAAGACTATTGCAATGTATTTGGATACATCTACCTTGGTTACTGGCCTTAAATCCCCTTTGCTAAAGAGGTTGTTGTTGACAAAGGCCTCCGTTACCAAGCCCTTATCTAAGGCTATGGCTATGGCATCTTCCCTATCCTGTGATAAGTCGAATCTATTCAATATATATTCGTGTTCCAGACGGATTTTATGGATTTCCTCTTCACTTAAGTTTAAAAGCCTAGTTATATAGACTAAAGCATCGGCAATGTTTACTACTTCATTAGGCCTAAAAGTCCCGTCCTCATAGGAATCCATTAGCCCAATATGGACAAGCTCTTTTACGTATTCATAAGCCCAATGGCTTTCGGCCATATCTGTAAACATGCTATCCCCATAGACTAAGGACACATTTGAAGCCATTAGGATAATAAGAAGAATGGCTATCCTCCGGTAGTCTTGACTAAACAAAATACCTCCCCCTTTTATTGAAAATAGATTATCTATTTATTCTTATTGACCTTAGAAGCCCTTATGAAATCTCTGAATAAGGGATGGGCTCTAGTAGGTCTGGATTTAAATTCTGGATGGAATTGGACTCCTACAAACCAAGGGTGGTCCTTTAGTTCTACAATTTCAACCAACCTTCCATCTGGTGAAACCCCGCTTACCATAAGCCCTTTTTCCTCTAATCTCTCCCTAAAGTGGTTGTTAAACTCATACTTATGCCTATGCCTCTCGTAGATAATCTCCTCTTTATAAATTTCCTTTACCATAGTGCCTTCCACCAATTTACATGGATATAATCCCAATCTCATGCTGCCATTGGTTAGCTCTATATCCTTCTGTTCTGGCATTAAATCTATAACTGGATAAGGGGTATCTGGATCTATCTCAGTTGAATGAGCCCCCTTAAGGCCGATGACATTCCTAGCAAACTCGATAACTGCCAACTGCATTCCTAAGCATAATCCAAAGAAGGGTATATTGTTTTCCCTTGCATATTTAACGGCTGCAATCTTACCATCTATTCCCCTATCTCCAAAACCTCCTGGAACTATAATTCCATGAACCCCTTGGAATAATTCCTTTGCATTATCATCATTAACGTCTTCCGCCTGTATCCATTTTATCTCTACATCTACATCGTTGAATATGCCACCATGCCTTAGGGATTCAGCTACCGATAGATAGGCATCCCTAAGCTCTACATATTTACCAACTAAAGCTATAGTCACCTTTTCCTTTAAGGACTTAATCCTATTTACAATATCTGTCCATTCGGATAAATCTAATTCATCACATTTTAAATCGAGCTTATCTATTACCAGTTGAGGAAGTCCTTCCTTTTCTAACATCAAGGGTATCTCATACAGGGTATCTGCATCTATATTTTCAATAACCTCAGATGGGTCTAAGTCGCAGAAGAGGGCAATCTTATCCTTCAAATCCTGGGATAAGGGCTTTTCCGTTCTACAGATTAAAACGTCTGGCTGTATACCTATGCTCCTTAACTCCTTTACGCTGTGTTGGGTAGGTTTGGTTTTCAACTCCCCTGCCATGGATAGGTAGGGAACCAAGGTTACATGAATATACATTACATTTTCCTTGCCCACATCGTATTTTATCTGCCTTATAGCTTCCAGAAATGGCAAGGACTCAATATCCCCTACTGTGCCTCCGACTTCCGTAATTACCACATCTACTTCTCCATCTCTAGTAACCCTTTTGATTCTATCCTTTATCTCATTGGTAATGTGAGGGATGACCTGAACCGTCCTTCCATCATACTCCCCTTTTCTTTCCTTATTGATAACTGCCCAATAGACCTTTCCCGTAGTCACATTGCTATATTTATTTAGATTGATATCTATAAACCGCTCATAATGGCCTAAATCTAAATCCGTTTCAGCCCCATCATCGGTTACAAAAACCTCTCCATGTTGATAAGGACTCATAGTCCCCGGATCCACATTTATATATGGGTCAAATTTTTGAATAGTAACCTTAAGGCCACGACTTTTGAGTAGTTGGCCTAGGCTGGCTGCCGTAATCCCTTTGCCTAAGGAGGATACCACCCCTCCTGTAACGAATATATACTTAGTAGGCATTTCAATAACCTCCCTATAATCTTATAACTATAGTATTTTATCCCATTCTAATTCTTATGTCAATTATCCCTTCACCCTTTTAATTACTATTATATCCTATTTACCCCCAGCTATTGTAATTATAATGTAATATTTATCGTTAACTAAATGATGTATAATATTAGTAGAATGATAAAGAAGGGAGAGTTGTCGATGAAAAGAACATGGTCCTTCATTCTAGCATTAGTCCTAATATTTTCCAATATTGCCGTAGTCTATGGTGCTGAAGAAGACTTCTATAGGCAAGCAGGGCAAATTTTGAAAAATATAGGAGTTTTGACAGGTTCTGAAGAAGGCGATCTGATGCTAGAACAAAACCTTAAAAGGCAGGATATGGTTGTTCTAATAAGCAGGCTTTATAAGGAAGAAGAAATTGCCAAAAAGTATCCAGTAAAGAATACCTTTGACGACGTTACAAGCTCCTTTTATAAGCCCTATATTTCATGGGCAGTAGATAGGGGACTTATCATAGGAACTGGAGCAAACAAATTTGGATATAACGAGCCGGTGAAAGTTCAACAATTCCAAACCTTATTATTAAGGGTACTTAGGCGTACAGAGGAGGCAAAAAATTATAATCTGGTACCAGAACTGGCCAAAGAGCTAAAGTTGATGGATGGGATTTCAGTTAAGCCTACTGACAATCTAAAAAGAGGGGTAATGGCTGCCATGACCCTTAACGCCTTAAGTCAGTATCCAAAAGGCTCTTCAAGTACACTAGCCCAGGAGCTAAATTTAAACATACCAACTAGGTTTGATGTAACAAGTAACCACACAATAGACAGGAACAATGTAAAATTTGAAGGGGTAGCAAAAGCTACCAACGTTTTAAGGCTCCGCTTAAAGCCCCTTTCCTCCAGTATTTCTTCTGGGGAAAAATATTATAATATCCCCTTAGAAGAGGATGGCCGCTTTTCCTATGTGGTGGAAAAACTGCAAGCTGGCGACTATGAATACAACTTTGAAAGCGATGAATTAAGTACTGCAGTTAAAACCTTCACCATAAAGGAACTGCCCTTTGAGCTGGATGATGTGGTGGCAGATAACCTAAAGGAGATAAAAATCCATTTTACTGCCCCAGTAGATAAAAACTCCAGCCTATTTACCAATAAATATATTACCAATGCTGGAACGGTTAAATCGGTGCGCTTAGCCGATAACGATACTACGGTAATCCTTACCCTTAATGAAAGCATGAAGAATCAAAGTACATATCGCATTTCTATAAATAAGATAAAATCGGCAAAAGGGGAAGAATTAAGCATTAAGGATAGAGAATTTACCGTCTTGGATGAGGATAGTCCAAGGATAATGGATGTTAAGCAGCTGGGCAATAAGGGCTTAAAGATTTTCATGTCGGAACCAGTTAAAGGCCCTAAGGCTTCTAATTTTAAGATAGATGACAAGCCCATCTCTGGCCAGGTGGAAATTTTAGACGATGTCATAATCCTAAAGTTTAACTCCTCCCGCTACGCCTTAGAGGAAGGAAGGCACATTCTAAGCGTATCGGGATTAGTAGATTATGCAGGCTTTAAGGGGATAGACCAAAATTTTCCCTTTGACATCGTAGAGGACAAGGACGCCCCCAAGGTAATAGATGCCTACGCCAGCATGGAAGAGGTAGTAATCCAGTTTGATGAAGATATAGACCCAACTTATATCTCAAGAACCAATTTCTATTGGAAATCAGGTTCACGTAAACGATATCCTAATAGCGTGAAGGTTTTAGAGGATAAGATAATCCTAGATTATTCAAAGGATCACCTACCCAATTACGAAATTACCTTATATTTAGATGATGTAAGGGATTATTCCGACAATAGGTTGAGAGATTGGGAAATCAGATTGAAAGCTGAAGTAGATGAGAGCCAACCCCAAGTGGTAAACCTTCAGGTATCCCAGGATGGAAAAACCATTACCGTAACTTTCAGCAAAAATGTAGATGGTAAGGATAGAAACTTCTATGATATTAGGGATGAGTCAGGCAATAAGGTGTTTATAAGCAGCGTAGAGGGTTCTGGTAGGGAATATAAAATCCATCTAACCGGTTACCTTCCTAAGGGATATAACACCATTGCCATAGACGGCATAAAGGATACCACTCCTTTGAGAAACCGCCTAGTGCCTTTCATGGACACAATCTATATGGAGGATGTAGAGGCCCCTGAAATCGAAAGCTATTCTGCTAGGGGAAACGAGATAATAATCATGTTTAATAAGGATATGGATATATCTACTGTAGAAAGGCGAGAAAATTACCTAATACGCTTAGATAATAGATTCCATTACCTACCTGAGGAAACTGAATTCATCCCTATTGATGATGGTAGAATATACAGGATAATCCTACCTGAAAGAATTGACGGCATAAGGGTGGATATAGGTAGGGATAAAAATATTACCGAATTGGAGATTAGAGGTTTAAGAGGCAGTAACGGAATATTGATGGAGCCGGAAATTCTTAAATTTGACGGGCAAAATCAAGGTCAGGCCATAGCTAAAGAAGCCAAGCTTATAGAAGCAGATAAGATAGTGGTAACATTCGACCAGCCTATATTCTATGCGCATGAAAGTGATTTTTATATCTATGGAAGAACCATCTATGATGTTAGGTGTGATGGCACCAAGGAGGTTGTTATAACCCTACTAGATAGATATGAAACCACTGTAGATGATAAGTTAACTATCAGGGATAAAAACTCAATAGAGACCATATTAGAGACCAATGCCAAGCCAACTTCCATAGCCATTAAGGATGAAGTAAAACCCCTTATCGACTCTAGAGATGGCTGGCTTAAGACTAGTGGCAACACAATAGAATTACCCTTTACCGAGAAGTTGGATAGGGAAATAGAAAAGCTCTTTAGGCACGACCTTATAATCGAACCCATAGGAGAAGAAATCCTTGACCTATCTGAATATGAAACCACTCTAAGTTCAGATGGAAAGACTATAAGGATTACAATAAAGGGTAAGTTTAACTCCAGGGGATATGTGATTAGATTGGTAGAGCAACCAAAATATATAATGGATACAAGCGGCAATATAATTGAATATGATGGATACGAATATTATGCAGAATAAAATAAGAGACTGGCCTTTCTTCCAGTCTCTTATTTTATTTGCTCTTTTTCAGCTCAACACATTTTTTCGCCAGTATGATCATGGGATCATAATACTTTCTTTTTATATCAAGCTTATCAACTAGTAGGGATAATTCAGTACATCCGGCTATGATAGGTATATTTTCACCTCCTATGCATCTAGTAACCAAGGATTCAAACTCCTCTAATCCTATATCAAAATCGGATGCCTTTATCTTATATATCCATTCCATTATAATCTTCTTATCCTCCTTATTAGGCTCTATTATATTAAGCCCAAAGGATTTGAAGGTCTCCTGATAGATGGCCGATTTGTAGGTCCCTTCCGTAGACAGGAGAAGAAAATCCTTCTTCTCATCCTCCTTCTTTTTAAGGAAGAGGGCCGTTTCTTCTATCATATTCAATATTGTGGCCCTTGTATATTTTACCAAGTGGGCATAGAAGTAATGGGCTGTATTACAGGGTATTGCTATATAGTCTGCCCCCATGGCCTCAAGTTTAACTACGGATTTAACCATCTCTATTCTAGGGTCTTCTCCCCTGCCTAAAATATATTCCGTCCTATCGGGAATATTTACATTATTATCGATTATAATGTGTAAATGATCTTGGTCATTCTTGGCATCGGTTAATTCTATAATATACTTGAAGAATTGGCAGGTAGCCATTGGCCCCATGCCTCCCAATATACCTAATATCACCATCCATACCTCCCTAGTAGAATCTTTTCTTCCCATTCTTAAGATTATACCATCAAATTTCAACTTTTTAAATCTTTTCCCCCTTAATATGATAAAAAACCAAAGGCAATGCCTTTGGTTTTTGACTATATTTCATTGAATAGATAATTATATATTAGATTTGCTCCATCTTCCCTCTTTAATTCCTGTTTAGGATTTAAATATCCATTGTAACCCTCAACTATATTTAAGCCATAGGCTATGGAGATATAGCCCTTTAGCTCTGGTGTGATGTCCTTTGAATCCTTGAATATGTCCTTATATATATCGGTTAAATCTGCAATCTTATCGTACTTCAGTGCCCTTATTATAAATTTTACGGCCTCTTCCTTGTTGATAATCCTTTCTGGATTCTTTTCCCCTTCTCTGACAATGCCTAGAGTGGCCAGATATGAATAGAGCTTATCTGAGGACTCATCTATTTCCATATAGGGGCTATGCGCCTTTGCCAAGAGGTATAGGAAGTCCTTCTGCTTCATCTTCTCCTTAGGCCTGAAGTCATCTCCTGGTAAGGCTATGCCGTATTGGGCCAACATATTTATCTTATCCTTTGCATAGCTGTCTTCTATGTCCTTATAGCTTGCTATCTGCCTTTCCTCATAGGGCTCTCCTAGGTAGTTTAATAAGGCTCCCGTTTTAGCATCGATAAGGGATGGTTTTTCAGTTTTCAGACTATAAACCAAGATAGCCTCTTTCTTATCTCTGACATTTCCTTCATAGATATTGGGGTTAACATACCTTAATTCTAAACCTATGTCATTGTAAAGAATGCCATAAGCCTTTTCTAGGGATATGATATCCTTTTGGGATGGAAAATCCCTTGTGGTCCAATTGACCCTGTATTCAGTTATATTGCCACTGGCTCCATCCACCGTAACACTTATTCCATCTTGGTCTACATAGGCTTTATCAAGTTTTCTTACGAAGTTAAAATAGTAATACCTTTGTTCTTGTAAAGGCCTGTAGCTGCCTTCATCTTCCCTAAACTCAATTAAGTCTATCTTATCTGGATTCATCTTCCTAATGTATTCCTTGGCAATTTCTAAGGCCTTTTCTTTATCGTATTCTACCCTTTTATTGCCATCTTCAGGGCCAAATCTATAGAAGTATATCAATTCCTTAGTCTTTGCATCGATGCTTA
>ERZ773359.5750-NODE-5750-length-11623-cov-5.857365_pt1 | contig 11623 bp, 10 predicted proteins | sample MGYA00374955_ERZ773359 | MGnify/ENA primary metagenome ERZ773359 (study PRJEB29098, sample SAMN04486028) | biogas fermenter metagenome | study: EMG produced TPA metagenomics assembly of the Biogas fermentation microbial communities from Germany - Plant 4 DNA1...
ACTACTCTTTGAATCACCTTTAATAGTCAGAACAAGAGCTTTACCATCCTGTGAAGGTGAAAGGGTGTAATCCGGCTTTTTATTGATTTCAACCACTACATTTGTGCGTTTTGGATCACTTAAGTTAGCAAGACGAATTTGTCCCACAGATCCTTTGTTGACATCAAATCTGATTGTCCTGGGAACAGAGATGCCTGAGATTTCAAAAACCAATCTGTAGTGACTGACAGCTCCTTCCGGCGGAAGGATATACTGATTGGATACCTTTGTTGAACCGGAATAAAAATAGACCACTTCGTTATTATCAATCTGCGAATACTGAATTTTAGAAATCTCTCCACCTACAGAAAGAGCAACATCATTTGTAGCAAATGACATTGCACATGTTGAAAGAATAACGGAGAGAACAAGACAAAAAACAAGTCCTATAGACATTATTTTCTTCATTCTTCACACCTCTTGAAGTTTTTTCTTTTGTATCATGTATATTTTACCACTATATTGTCATAAAAAATAAAACAATAGTATTACAAATTCATTTCTAAAACAAATTAACAAAAGGCAATGCAGTTTTAAAGCACTGCCCTTAAACCTGTCATCAAATCCATTAAGGAATATTTTAAATAAACTTTATCAGACTGAAGAACTGCTTTATAGCAATCTGAGATAATTTGTATACAAAACGACTTGAAAAATATTGAATCTCTAAAAATTGTATAAGGGTTTCTTTGGATGATCGGATTCACTATATGAATACATACATCCACAGAATTTTTGCATATAAAACCCTTTTCCTCTGGAAATGTTTTTACCTTTATAAAAGAGGCTTCTGAAATCCTCATAATAAAATTTAATTCCATACTTACTGGCAAGTTTTTCTCCCAGACTCCTGATGAGTTCATGATCCTGATACGGACTTATAAGAAGACTGGAAGTAAAAGCATCAAAATTATTTTCGGCTGCATATTTCGCGGCTTGGTCCAGCCGCATGGAATAACAGACTCTGCATCGAATATCTTTTTCACTGTTTAATTTTTCTTTCCAGTATTCCAAATTACAATCATCTTCATATTCAACTGACAACTGGTACTGGTCAGCCATCTTTTCAACAGCCTCACGGCGCTTTATAAATTCTTCATATGGATGAATATTGGGATTATAATAATACCCGCCCAGTTCAACTTCAGGTATTTGTTTAAATTTATCGACTATCGCCACCGAACAAGGCGCACAGCATATATGTAGAAGTAGTTTCATGGTTGGCTGTCCTTTCTAATGCTCTCTGCCAAAGCTCTATGTTCCGGTGATCCCAGAACTTCGTTTGGATCCAGATCAGATTTTTCAAAGCTTATTTTACTTTCTTTTTTAAGGGTCAGAATTCTTCTGACAGATTCATCTATTCTCTCTTCTGAAATCAGATTTGCTCTTACAGCCTCTAAAATTGAATTAAAGGCCTTTTCAAAATCCCTCGGCAACAGAAGCATGTCTACACCTGCCTCTACAGCCATTACAACAGCTTCTTCCTCAGAATAATAAGCTGAAATGGCGCTCATTTCCAGCCCGTCAGTTATGATCACCCCGTCAAACCCCAATTCGTTCCTTAAATAATCCTGAAGCATTGTTTTTGACAAAGTAGCAGGAAGATTATCATCAGTAATATGCGGAGTAAGTACATGGGCTGTCATAACCATCCCGGCCCCCGCATTTATGCCCGCCTTAAAAGGAAGAAATTCAACTTTTCTCAGTCTGTCAATATTATTTTCAACTATAGCAATGCCTGTATGGCTGTCCTGGAGTGTGTCTCCATGTCCCGGAAAATGTTTGATAACAGGAATGATTTGCGCATCAACTGCACCCTTAACGGCCTCAGATACCATTTCGGCTGCTATATTGGCATCATCTGAATATGCCCTTCTTCCTATAACTTTATTGGAAGGATTGCTGAAAACATCTGCCACTGGTGCAAAATTCAGATTGAAGCCTAAGCTTTTAACTTCTTTTGCTATTGCCTTTGATGCTCTGTAGGCATACTCACTGTTATTCGTTCTTCCAATTACAAAGGGCTCTGGCATAAATGTGGAATGAAGGGCCTCAGCCCTGTTTAAACGGGTGACTATTCCTCCCTCTTCGTCTATACCAATGAACATTGGAATTCTTGAGGTTTCCTGCAGGCTATTTATAAAAGAAACAGTCTGATCTATATTATCAAGGTTTTCCGCAAAGAAAATAAAGCCGCCGGGTTTATATTTATCAATCACTGTTTTAAGTGAAGAATCAAGAGAAAGCTGTGGTTGACCGTTTTCATCAGTTCTTCGTCCAATAAAGAACATCTGACCTATTTTTTCTTCCAATGTCATGGAAGTGAGAAGGTCATCAATATCACCAACAATTTCCCCAGTTTCAGATATTAATCTGGAACCGGGATTATTTCCGGTTTCAGACGGCTCAGATACATCTTTTGAAGGCTCAGGAGAAGATGATGGGATATCATCTGTTTTATCTGAAGGATTAATGTTATCTGGTTTGCTATATAAACATGAAGATAACAACAATGATGTTGCCAATATTACAAGAATTAATTTTGCAAGTCCCGGTTGTCTGTTCAAGATAATACTTTGTCTCCTCTCCAATATATAGACACCAGCCCTTATTCAAATATCATCCCGGGTCTGAAATCATGACCAAGTGAATAATCATAGGGTGTCATTCTTTTTTTCGATCCTACCTGGATTTCTTTTATCAATATGGCACCATCTGCCGTTTTTACAATCACACCATTGCTGTCAATGGCCAAAATTGTGCCCGGTTTAACTTTTTCAGCGTTTATATGTCCCATTACTTTCATTTCAGCATCTTCTAACGGCTTTGAACCCCAAAGCCGGACCTTCGTACCTGAAAATTCTGTCCAGGCTCCAGGCCAGGGAGTAGTTCCCCGGATAAGATCATGTATTTTTTTTGAGGTATTCTCCCAACTAATATGTCCGGTTTCTTTATCAACCTTTGGCGCATAAGTAGCTTCTTTTTCATCCTGCTTAATTCTTTCCAGTGTACCCTTCTCCAGCTCAACGAGTGTTCTTATAAGGGTATTGGCGCCTTGTAAAGACATAATATCGTGCAGTTCTCCTACCGTCATATCGTCATGTATTTGTATCTCGTCTTTCAAGAGCATATCCCCTGTATCAAGACCAATGTCGGTAAACATAGTAGTTATTCCGGTCTTTTTCTCGCCGTTTATTATTGCCCAATGAATTGGGGCAGCACCCCTGTATTTGGGAAGCAATGAACCATGAACATTTATAGTCCCAAACTTCGGAATATCAAGCACACTTTGTGGGAGTATCTGACCGAAAGCACAGGTAACTATTACGTCAGGATTAAGTTTCATGAGTTTCTCAACAATTTCAGGTTCTTTGCTCAATTTTACAGGTTGTATTACAGGAATATTCTGTGAAAGAGCATACTCTTTCACAGGCGGCGGCATAAGTTTATGACCTCTTCCCTTTGGCTTGTCAACCTGAGTCACAACTGCAACCACATCATATTTATTCTCTACAAGTGCTTTTAACGACGGTACGGCAAAATCAGGTGTACCCATGAATATTATTCTCATTCCTGATCATTCTCCACATACACAAATTCATAAGCTTTTTCATCAAACAGTATACCATCCAGATGGTCAAGTTCATGACAAATACACACAGCCAGAAGATCGGTCCCCTCTTTTCTAAGTCTTTTACCGTTTCTGTCAGTGTATTCAACAACAACTCTGGCCGGTCGTTTAACTCTGCCATAAACCCCCGGAATACTCAAGCAGCCTTCTAACGAATCCTGCTCGCCTTCCTGTTCAACTATTACGGGATTTATAAGCTCCAAAAGCCCGTCCCCTACATCAATAACAACAATTCTTCTGAGAACACCTACCTGAGGGGCGGCAAGTCCAACCCCGTTACCTGTTCCATAAAGGGTGTCCTTCATATCATCCAATAAATCCAAAATTCTCTCATTTATCTCTTTTACCTCTTTACAACGTTTTTTAAGTACTTCATCGCCTTTGGTCACTATATTTCTTATTGCCATAGAAAATCTCCTTATAATTTATTGATAAACTCTATTATATTTAATATTCATAAAACATTGCAACAAATATGAGCTATGTTGTTTTTTTATTATACCATGCTGGCAGGATCTATATCTACAGTAAGGCTTGTACCTTTTACAGCCAGTTTATCATATATATCCACTGTGTAATTCATAAGCTCTATCATTTTATTGAGAGATGCCATTTTAATTATAATCCGCCATCTGAATCTGTTGCGAATCATACTTACCGGACACGGCAAAGGCTCTGAACATATGAACCCTCGGTTTGCCTTGTATCTGGCCAATATTTTTCCTTTTAATCTGTTAATACTTGTTTTTACATCACCTTCATTTTCGCCTGAAACAATAATGACTCCTATATGACAGAACGGAGGAGATATAAATTTCTGTCTCATGAGTATTTCAGCATTATAAAACATCTCATAATCCTGTGCAATACCTGCTTTTATAGCATAATCATCCACATTATAAGCCTGTAAAATAACACGCCCTGACACCGATCCTCTTCCGGCACGGCCAGAGGCCTGGGTAATAAGCTGAAAAGTCCTTTCACTCGCTCTGTAATCGCTGCTGAAAAGAAAAGAATCAGCAGATAAAATTCCGACCAGGGATACTTCAGGAAAGTCATGGCCTTTTGCTACCATCTGGGTACCTAATAAAATGTCTGCCTCTTTATTTTTGAAAGCTTCTAATATCTTCCGGTGCCCATGTTTGCCCTGGGTTGTGTCCAGATCCATACGAAGGATTTTAAACCCGGCAGGATGATTTTCCAACTCTTCCTGAACTTTTTGCGTTCCCGTTCCAAAAGGTTTTATATTTTGACTTTCACATTCAGGACAAATCACCGGTATGGGTCTGGAGTAGCCGCAATAGTGGCATACGGCCAATTTGTCATAAGAATGCACTGTAAGGGTTATACTGCAGTTCGGACATTTTAATACATATCCGCATTCCTGGCATAACAAAAAGGAAGCATAGCCTCTTCTGTTAATAAAAATAATACTCTGCTCACTTTTTTCCTTGTTTTTTACAAGCTCTTCCTCAAGTCTGCGGCTGATGATTTTTCTGTTGCCGGCTTTCAGCTCCTCCCTCAAATCAACAATCTCAACCTCAGGTAGCGGAAGATAATTAGGCCTGTTTTTAAGAGTATAAAGGCTTATCTTGCCTTTTTGCGCCCTGTAATATGTCTCAAGAGAAGGTGTAGCCGAACCCAAAACCAGAACTGCACCGTTAATATTGCAGCGGGCTCTTGCTATATGCCTTGCATCATACCTGGGGGTATTTTCAGACTTATATGTAAGCTCATGTTCCTCATCTATTATTATGAACCCTATATTTGTAAGGGGGGCAAAAACTGCAGAACGCGCCCCTATTACCACGTCGACCTCTCCTGCCCTTATTTTTCGCCACTGATCATATCTTTCACCATGGGACAGACGGCTGTGCTGTACAGCAATCCTGTCTCCAAAACGTCCTTTGAACCTGCTTACCATCTGGGGTGTAAGTGATATTTCCGGGACAAGGACTATTGAAGTTCTCCCCTTTTCTACAGCTGCTTCTATAAGATTTAAATATATTTCAGTTTTCCCACTTCCGGTTATACCGTGTATCAATACTTCGTGCAGCTTTCTCTCTTCCAGCAGAGGTAAAATATTATTGACTGCAGTCAGCTGTTCCTCCGTAAGGACAGGTTTTTCTGTTCTTTCTATAATTAAATCTGTAAAGGGATCCCGCTCTAATTCAAAATCGAAATACTCAATCCATCCCTTATTGACCATATTTCTCACAGTTGAGTAAGATACACCTGAAATGAGAGTCAGATCCTGGAGAGTACAATATTCTTCATTGTAGAGCACATCCATTATCCTGACAGGATAAATGCTTCTTATTCTGCCTCTTTCAACAAGAAAGTCAAATTCTTCTTTAGAAATGACCGGCCTTACAGCCTTGACTGTTTTTTCAGTTACTATCTGACCAAACTGTTCAAATTCTTCAAGGATTCCTTTATCAAATAAACCTTTGATAAAATCAGAACTTTCCTCATCTGAAACAATATTTTCTTTCAAAACACCTTGACTTTTTCTTGCGATTTTATTCAGAAGCTTTTTCTGCTCAGAATTCAGTATGGTATTGTTTTGTCTGATATAATCATCGAAGGAACTGGTTATACGTATATATACCTGTTTTTTTAAGTTAATTCCTGATGGAAGCATGGCGCGTATGGCATCGCCATATGTACAAAAATACCTCTTTTTCATCCACAGTACAAGCTTAATCATTTCTTCTGTTAAAAGAGGTTCATGATCTACAATCTCGTGTATTTCCTTGTACTTTATGTTTTCATTTTCATTATTGTCACTGTGCAGGTTTATTATATAAGCAGTTCTTAACCTGTTTGAAGGACCGAAAGGAATAATTACGCGCATGCCAGGCTGGACACATTCTCTGTATCTTTCGGGAACTATATAATCATATAATTTATCATAACTTCTTGTAGCTTCCTGTAGAGCCACAGCGGCAAAGTGCATTAAAATTCCTCCAGTAATATAGCCAATAAAAACAATCCTTTCATATAATACATGTAACGAAATATTTAGTCAAAGACCAAGACAGGGGACGGTACTGTGTCCCAACTTCACTGTCCGCATCATTACGGAATGAGACACAGAACCGTCCCCTGTCTTATTATTTATAATCTATATTTTAACATGAATATTCCTTAGTAACATATTCAGGAATACCACTTATATCCCCACTGATTGAAAATACAAAATTTATTTTAAATTTCTCAGATATATTTTTTATCTTATCAAAGAATTCCGGGAACTGTTCCTGTTTATATTCATACTTAGCCAATCCATCTACAAATATGGTATTAATATCATAATTTTGTGCAATCAAACCGCTAATAAAATCCGGAAGCTGTTTTATAGACCTGATTGGAAACTCAGAAATGTCTACGTATCTTATTTTATGTTTAAGATTTGTTACCAATGAATCATCATGATTAATAAAAACTATATCCCCTTCACACTCTTCAAGTAAATGGTTAGCTTTAGTAATAAGGTATTTTGTCTTTCCAACGCCCTTGTGTCCATACACAACCTTTATCATGGGTATCAATCCCCTTTCTCATCCTTCTTGTTGTTGTTTTCCCTAATAACCTCCATTTTGGAAACAGAGACCTCGTAAGCTACTCTTTCTTCCACTTGCCCATCTGACAGTTTTTTCTGGTAAGTACGGCTTTGAATGCGCCCCCATATCCTGATATTGTCTCCGACTTCAAAAGTCCCGGCAAATCTTGCATTTCTGCCCCATGCAATACAAGGAATGTAGTCAGATTTATTATAGGCTCTGTTTACCGCAAGCAGAATATCTGCGATTTCTCTGCCAAAAGGAGTAGTTCTGTAGACCGGTTTTCTACATACAAAACCGTTAAGAGTTATCTGATTCGGGTTTTTTACCTTCACCTCCTCTTCATTTTCATATATTTCAAGCTCACGGGCAAAAACTGTTAGCATCAATTTATGCCCTTTTGTGCTGTCATAATTGTTATAGGAGCGAAATTGTCCTTCAATTATTAAATATAAATTTTCTTTGATCTTCTCCGGCGAAACCAATCGCTCTGAGAACATTACGGGTATATAATCATTAGTATCGCTTAATCTTGGTACCTCAACAGTAACTATGTAAAACCCTTCCCCATATACTTCATGACTGAATGTGGGGTTTGATATTACTTTCCCGGCGATGGTGACAACATTGTTCTCCAAAGCTGTATTTCCTGCCATATGACAATCCAACTCCTCTCAAAGTCTTTGGTACATACCGAACATTATGCTTATTAATAACTATTCAGCAACTTGTTCGTTTAGAAGTTAACCTCTCAATATCCTTCGGCTTTAAGAAGATTATATTTAGTACTATTTTACTATATAAATCATCTTTAGCATAACCTTATTATATATTTCACCAGAAAAAAGGCAGCTTAAACATTTATTTAGAAATATCATTTTTTTATTTGTCTTCCGTCATATCTTATCTTGTAATCTTCCTTAAAAATCAGGTCTGATACTGAAACACATTCATAACCATTATTCGTTAGGTATTCCAATATCGAAGGCAAAATTTCTGCGGTATGGGTTGTATCGTTATGGAAAAGGATAATGGATCCATAATTAACTCTTTGCGTAACACGTTTAAAAATATCGTCCTTTGACATGCTTTTCTTCCAGTCAAGAGAATCCACATCCCATTGTATTGTATAATACCCGAGTTTTTTTGCGGTTTTTACAGTCTCAGCATTATATTCCCCATAAGGTGCCCTGAAAAGATCGGTTCTTTTACCCGTTATTTTCTCCAATACTTCTGTACATCTTTCTATTTCTTCTATTACTTTAGCTTCAGGTATTTGCGCCATATGGGCATGGGAATAACCATGATTGGCTATAGTATGCCCACGTTCGTCAATAAGTTTTACCATATCGGGATATTTTTCAGCCCATAATCCGACTATAAAAAATGTTGCCTTTGCATTGTATTTGTCCAGAGTGTCCAGAATATCCGGTATATCATCTGCTCCCCAAGCACAGTTAATAGTTACTGCACACTTTTTATCCTGACAGTCAACAGAATATATGGGAATGTTATCATTGTACTGACCCGATGCCTCTATTACATACCGTCTTGCAAGCTGCCCGTTAATTGATATCAGAATAATTATGATTATGATCAAAAGAGCAGGAATAAGATATTTTTGGTCCAAAAAGACTACCTTCATAGATAATACCACCAAAGTACAGCTTCTGTAAAAATTCTATGGTTAATATTTCCCGCTTATGCTTATGTAAGCAACATGTACTTGCCTGCAAGATTCTTTTTAATGATTCCCTTCAGCTCCAAATCCAATAGAATTTCATAAAGATCTTTTAATGGAATTGCAGTTTTCTGCGATATTTGCTCATCATACAAATCCTCGATTCGTAATGCAGCAATAATCATATTGGCTTCTTTCCCTAATTTAGGGGCCGCCGGTTTACTCTTATTCCCTACCGATCTATTAATAGGTGATATTCCAAAACTAAGTTCTTCCAATACATCGTTCACATTCAGAACCATTTTTGCTCCGTCTTTAATAAGCCGGTTTGTTCCTTCACTATTGTAATAATTTATATTTCCCGGTACGGCAAAGACTTCACGTCCTTGTTCCAAGGCATATTTTGCGGTTATAAGAGATCCACTTTTCATTCCGGCTTCAACAACCAGAGTTCCCAAAGACATTCCGCTGATTATCCTGTTCCGGCTTGGAAAATGATAAGGTGCCGGCGAAGTACCTGGCGGATATTCTGAAATCACAGCTCCTGACTCAACAATTCTTTCCATTAAAGAATGATTTTCCGGCGGATAAGGTATATCCACACCACATCCCAATATAGCCATAGTAAAACCATTTTCCTTAAGAGCACCACAGTGGGCGGCTGTATCAATGCCTCTTGCCATACCACTGACTACCACAAAACCTGACAGAACAAGGTCAGAAGATAATTTAACAGCTGTTTCTATTCCATATCCCGAGGCTTTTCGTGAGCCTACAACTGCAATTGTATTTAGTTTGGGAATGCTTCCTCGGACATATAAAACAAGAGGGGGATCATATATATATTTTAACATTTCGGGATATTCATCATCATCGAGTGTCAATATTTTTATCTGATTTTTGTGACACCTGTCAATTATCCGTTTACATTTATCCTTTACAGCCTCATTGTGAAAACTCTCATAATTGGCAGGTGTAAAACCTATATCTATAAGCTCTTCCATATCGGCTTCATAGACCTTGGATGGACAGCCAAAAACAGCTAAGGCTTTCAGTTTTGTCCGAATACTTAAATTTTTTATAGAATTTAGCATGAGCCAATAAAACAATTGATTTTTCATTACAATCACCTCTCATAACCTTATAGCTCGATCCAAAACTCTGTACTGAATGGCTTCAGAAATATGTTTAGAGTTAATAATGTCTTCTCCTTCCAGATCCGCTATGGTCCTTGCTACTTTTAAGATACGGTCATAGGATCTTGCACTAAGATTAAGTTTATCGAAAACGGATCTCAATAATCTTTTCCCTTCATTATCGACTTTACAGAACTCCCGCAACAGAGAACCTTTCAGATGAGCATTGCAATATATACCATAGCTCTTATATCTTTCCTGCTGTATTTTTCTTGCAGCATTCACCCTCTTTTTTATTTCAGCCGAACTTTCTTCAGAACGGTTATTTTCAAGTTCAGAATACCTTAAGGTAGGCACCTGTACGTGCAGATCAATCCTGTCCAATAATGGTCCTGACAGACGTGTAAGATAATTTTCAGCTTCCCTGAATGAACATATACAATTTCGTAAAGGATCTCCATAATATCCGCATTTACAAGGATTTGCCGAGGCCACAAGCATAAATTTGCAAGGATATGACACAGTACCATTAATTCTTGAAATATGTACAACTCCATCTTCTATTGGCTGCCTTAATACATCCAGGGTTGCACGGGAAAATTCCGGTATTTCATCAAGGAATAGCACTCCATTATGTGCAAGGCTTACTTCGCCAGGCTTGGGATGCCTTCCACCACCCACTAAACTCACTGCGCTGACCGTATGATGTGGTGATCTGAAGGGACGCACTTTAATGAGGGGCGAGTTTTGTGACAGTTTACCTGCCACACTGTAAATTTTAGTAATTTCTAAAGCCTCTTCAAAAGTCAAGTCCGGCAAAATTGTAGGTAATCTTCTTGCCAGCATTGTTTTTCCTGAGCCCGGGCTTCCAATCATCAGCACATTATGCCCGCCGCTGGCCGCCACTTCCAGGGCTCTTTTGGCATTTCGTTGCCCCTTTACTTCCGAGAAATCTTCACTTGTTATAAATTCCGTACTATCAAATTCTGGATTATATGCAACAGGAGATATGGGCACCTGACCAGTAAAATGGTCGACAGCTTCTTTTAAACTTGCTATTGGATATATTTTTAAACCCTCAACAGCTGTAACTTCCCTGGCATTTTGTGCAGGCACCATGAACTTCTTTATTCCAAGCTCCTTTGCTGCTATGGCTTTACAGAGCATTCCTGTAACAGGTCTTACACTTCCGTCCAATGCCAGTTCGCCCGCAAACATATAACCTTTAAGACTATGCTCCGAAATAACTTTAGCAGCTGCCAGAATGCTTAAAGCCAGAGGAAGATCAAAACCTGATCCTTCTTTTCTGATATCAGCAGGAGCCATATTAACTGTTATCCTCTTTATCGGAAACTCAAATCCTGAATTTTTTATGGCAGCTCTGACCCTCTCCCGGGCTTCTTTGACAGAAGTATCACCAAGACCTACAATGTCGAAAGCGGGGATTCCATTGGATATATCAGTTTCAACCTGAATGTGATAGCCTTCAAGACCTGAAAGACCACATGTTGAAACCCTACTGAACATAAAAAAACCTCCAAAACGAACATTTGTTTGGAGGATATTTTAG
>ERZ773359.5751-NODE-5751-length-11623-cov-5.279132_pt1 | contig 11623 bp, 12 predicted proteins | sample MGYA00374955_ERZ773359 | MGnify/ENA primary metagenome ERZ773359 (study PRJEB29098, sample SAMN04486028) | biogas fermenter metagenome | study: EMG produced TPA metagenomics assembly of the Biogas fermentation microbial communities from Germany - Plant 4 DNA1...
GATTCCCTGGGAAGAAGAAGAGGAAAATGGTTTGAGAGGTGCTCTGGAAAAAGTTGATTTAAAGGAGAAAAGCAGGATATTGATTATAATTGGCCCGGAGGGTGGCTTTTCCGCTGGAGAGGTGGAGTATGTCCGGAAAACCGGCGGCATATCTGTAAGCCTTGGGCCCCGGATTTTAAGGACAGAGACAGCCGGCTTTGTAACACTGACTGCTCTTTTATACCAGGCAGGAGAATTAGGAGGCTAGATAATGGCAAAAGTTGCATTTCATACGCTGGGATGTAAGGTAAACCACTATGAGTCCGAGGCGATGATGGATTTGTTTAAGAAAAGAGGTTATGAGATTGTTGAATTTAATGAGCTGGCTGATGTATATGTGGTAAATTCCTGTACTGTGACCAATGAGGCTGCCCGTAAATCAAGACAGCTGGCCCGCAAGGCCAGAAGGCTTAATCCAGAGGCTGTTGTTGCATTGGTGGGCTGTTATACCCAGGTTGCACCTGAAGAGGTCAAGGGGATTGAAGGGGTGGACATATTCCTGGGAACCAGTAACCGCAGCCATATAGTTGAATATGTGGAGGAATTTCAGAACCTGGGAATAACCAATATAGAAATCGTGAAGAGGCAGGAACTCAGTGAATTTGAGGATTTAAGGGTCGAAAGCTTACAGGAGACTACCAGGGCCTATGTGAAGATAGAGGAAGGCTGCAACCAGTTCTGCAGCTATTGTATAATCCCCTATGCCCGGGGACCGGTCCGCAGCAGGACCGCTGAGTCTGTAATAGAGGAAGTAGGTGAGCTGGTGGGTAAGGGAGTCAAGGAGATTATCCTTACCGGCACCCATCTGGGAGCCTATGGCACAGACTGGGGCAAAGAGGACAGTCTGGAGAAATTAATACTCCAGTTGTTAGATATAGACGGTCTGGAACATATCCGCCTGAGTTCCATTGAGGTGACAGAAATAACTGATGGGATAATCGATATAATGGCGAGTGAGAGCAAGCTCTGTCCCCATCTCCACCTGCCCCTGCAGAGCGGCAGTGAAAAGATATTAAAATTGATGAGGAGGCCCTATGATAAGACGGAATTCAGGGCAGTGGTGAAAAAGATCAGGGAAAAGATAGAGGATATAGCCATAACAACAGATATAATTGTTGGTTTTCCCGGTGAAGATGAAAGGGCTTTCCAGGAGAGTTATGATTTTGTAAAAGAAATGAACTTCAGCCGTCTCCATGTCTTTCCCTTTTCCAGAAGAGAGGGTACACCGGCAGCCAGAATGAAGGACCAGATCCCTGCTGAACAGAAAAAGGAATACAGTAGTAAAATGCTACAGTTAAATGAAGAACTTATGGCAAATTATCAGAAGAGATTTATCGGAACAATCAGGCCGGTGATTGTCGAGGAAAACAGGGATCATGAAACAAATCTCCTGACAGGGATGACTGATAATTACCTCAGGGTTTTACTGGATGAGGATAGCAGTTACACGGGTAAACTTGTTAATGTACGCCTGCTCAGGAGCCATAACCACGAAAACCTTATCGGTGAACTGGTGAAATAAAGAGGATTTTTCTTCTGTGACAAGAATATTAATTAAAAAGGAGGAGGAAAAAGATGTCAGAATGTATCTTCTGTAAAATTGCCAATGGTGAAATAAAATCAGAAATTTTATATAAAGATGAGCAGGTGGTGGCTTTTAAAGATATTAGTCCAAGGGCAGCTATCCATTTTCTGATAATTCCGGTCAAACACATCCCCACAGTCTATGATCTGGAGGAAGAAGACAATGAACTGGTTGGTCATATTTTTCAGGTAGCCAAAAAACTGGCTGATGAATATAATATAGCTGAAAGTGGTTACCGTCTGGTGGTCAACTGCAAAGAAGATGGAGGACAGGAGGTATTCCATCTACATTTCCATCTCTTAGGTGGTGAAAAGCTAGGGGCTTTCTGTTAGGGGGGTGAAAAAGATTTCATCGTTAAGGGAGAAGCTGCTGGAAGATATGAAAACAGCCATGGCAAATAAGGAAGAAGAAAAATTAGCTGTCATTAAAATGGCAAGAGCAGCAATTAAAAATGAAGAGATAGAAAAAAGGAAAGATCTGGAGGACGGCGAAGTTATTGAAGTCCTGTCCAGGGAAATAAAAGAGCGCCGTGCTGAAATAGAGGAATATAAAAAAGCCGGTGACAAAGAAATGATTGAGAAATTAAATAGGGAAATAGAGATTCTGACAGCTTATCTGCCGTAAAATCTCAATGCTTAATTATATACCAGGGTATTTATAACCCTGGCTTTATATTTTATATATAAAGCAGGACTTTTACATTTTTTTGAGAATAATAATATTAATTGAAACACTTATGTTTTTTACCCATCCATACAAAATATTGACCATAGCCCGAATAATTTAGAAATGGTGGTGAAAAATGAAGAGAAGAGTTAATTTTAAATTGTTCCTGCTGACCGGCTTTTTACTACTATTTTTTTGCTGTTTCAATTATGTAGCAGCCAACAATGCGGTTCTGGTCTATAAAATACCGTTGATTGGCTATATTGATAACGGCCTGCTGAAACTGGCAGAAAGGGGTCTGGCTGAAGCCAGGAGGTCCGGGGCTGATCTGGTGGTATTTGAAATTGATACATATGGCGGCTACCTGGACCCGGCCATTAAGATAAGGGATTTGATTTTGAGGAGCAATCTGCCTACAGTGACTTATGTAAGGGGAAGGGCCTGGTCTGCCGGTGCTCTCCTTGCCCTGGCAGGAGAAAATCTGTTTATGGCTGAGGGGAGCAGTATCGGAGCAGCAGAGACCAGGCCGGCTGATGAAAAATATATTTCAGCCCTTCGTAAAGAGTTTAAGGCAACAGCGGAAACCAGGGGTAAGAATCCTGACCTGGCAGCAGCCATGGTCGATAAAGAGATAGCGGTTGCCGGGATCACGGCCAGGGGGAAATTACTGACACTGACTGTTGATGAAGCCCTTAATTATCAAATGGCTGATTATAAGGCAGCCAATTTAAACAATGTCTTTGAGATACTGGGCGTCACCCCGGGACAGATAGTCGAAATGGAACTGACCATGGCAGAAAAGGCTGCCCGGGTAATAACCAGGCCTCATATAACAATCATCCTGCTGACGATAGGTATTCTGGGCCTGGTTGCGGAGGTTTTTGTACCAGGCTTTGGCCTTCCTGGAACCATCGGCCTATTATCCCTGGCAGTAGTATTCAGTAGTTATATCTATCATGGTGTGGCAGGCTGGGGCCTTGTGATACTTTTCCTGGCCGGTATACTTCTGCTGGCTATAGAGATTTTTGTAACACCAGGTTTTGGATTTACCGGAATTACCGGTTTAATAATGATTATGGCCAGCATCTACTTCCTTTTCCCGGATTTTGATGCGGCAATCGTGGGAATAGCCACAGTATTGGTCCTCAGTATTGCCGGTTTTATCATTATGTTAAAGATTTTTGGAAGCAGTGCTCTCTCCAGGAGGATTTCCCTGGGTGAAAGCCAGACCAAAGAGGCCGGTTATCTGGCTCAAAGTGGACGGAAAGATTTGTTGCATAAAACCGGGAAAACAGTTACACCACTAAGGCCGGTCGGAGTTGCTGAGTTTGATGGAGAGCGGGTAGATGTGGTCAGTGAAGGTTCTTATATAGATAAAGGTGTAGCGGTTATGGTTACACAGATTGCGGGAAACCGCATTGTAGTAAAAAAAATAGAGGGAGATGAATAGTATGAGTATAATTGCCCTGTTAATCATTATCCTTGTGTTTATTGTTGTTCCATTCTTCTTTTACTTTGTCCCGGTAGGCCTCTGGATATCTGCCTGGGCTGCCGGGGTGAGGGTCAGTATCATTACCCTGATCGGGATGCGCTTGAGAAGGGTACCGCCTTCTGCCATCGTACAGCCCATGATTAAATCCCACAAAGCAGGAATTCTAGTTACCAGTGACCAGCTTGAGGCCCATTATCTGGCCGATGGTAATGTGGACAGGGTTATTGATGCCCTGGTCGCTGCCCAGAGAGCAGAGATTGATCTGAGTTTTGAAAGGGCTGCTGCTATTGATCTGGCCGGCCGTGATGTGCTGGAGGCAGTTCAGATGAGTGTTAACCCCAAGGTTATTACCACACCTGTAGTCTCTGCTGTGGCCAAGGACGGAATCCAGGTAATGGCTCATGCCAGGGTAACAGTGAGGGCCAATATTGAGCGCCTGGTGGGGGGAGCCGGTGAAGAGACGATCCTGGCCAGGGTTGGAGAAGGTATAGTAACCACTGTTGGTTCTTCCGAAAGTCATAAAATGGTCCTGGAGAACCCTGATTCTATTTCTCAAACTGTGCTGGAAAAGGGGCTGGATTCAGGCACTGCTTTTGAGATATTATCCATAGATATTGCTGATGTAGATGTAGGTAAAAACATTGGGGCCCAATTGCAGATTGACCAGGCTGAGGCGGACAAGGAGATTGCCCAGGCCAGGGCGGAAGAAAGAAGGGCAATGGCCGTTGCCCTGGAACAGGAGATGAAGGCTAAAGTAGGGGAAATGAGGGCCAAGGTTGTGGAGGCAGAAGCGGAAGTACCGAGAGCTCTGGCAGATGCTTTAAGATCCGGCAAACTGGGTGTTATGGACTACTGGAATCTCCAGAATTTACAGGCTGATACAGCCATGCGCAAATATATATCAGACCTGGGTAAAGATAATAAAAGCGGTCCTGAGAAAGAATAAAAGGAGATAAAAATGGAAGACCTTATTTCACTACTGGTGATCATAGGCGTAATAGTCTCAGGATTATCGAAATTAATGGAAAAATTAAGCGGACAGGCAGCAAAACAGCCTACCTGGCAGCAGGTAATACTGGATAAGGAAGAACAGGCTGCACCTGTCCAGGTTCAGGAAGTTGAGGTTAAGAAACCTGAGCCGCCCAGGCCAGAAGTTAATTATAATTTTGAAGAGCTAGAGCGGGAAAAAAGAAGGGTACCTAAAAAAACAGTCCCAAGAATAGAAAAGAAAAAGGAGGCAGCTCTTTTTTCAGAAGGTTTTAAGGAAGATGATCTGGTTAAGGGTATTATTTTAGCTGAAGTTCTGGGGAAACCCCGCTGTAGAAGATAAGTATTGAGTAGGACACAGGAGGACGGTTCTCCTGTGTCATTTTTCTGCTACAATATAATTGCAGCACAGGAGAACCCTTATCTTACAGAACTCTATAATAGCAACACAAAAGAACCGCCCCTCTGTGCCATACGTCTCCCTATGTGTTCAAAATGTGGTATAATATTATAAGCATTAATGGACTTCTCTCTGCATAAATTTTAATGCAGAGGGGAGGATTATCTGATGGATAAGCTTAAAAGGCAATTTATCCGTGTTTTTGAGCTGCCGCCTGATATAATAATGGATTTACCCTTGCTGATGTTGGTGGCCGATAATAAATTATATCTGGAAAATCATAAAGGAATCAGCTATTTCCAGAGTGAAGAGATTAAAATAAAGATAAAATATGGCTTTATAATTATAACGGGCCGGAACCTGTCTATCTCCGAAATAAATAGGGAAAGCCTGGCCGTCTCCGGTAAAATTCTGTCCATAACTTATGAACAGAGGGGAGGAGACAGGCCTTGATAACAAAGATACTTCACTACTGGAAGGGTTATTTGAAGATAGATATAAGGGGCAATGCCCTGGGCAGGTTCATAAGCCAGATTAGTGATATGGGTATATTGCTCTGGAAGATAGAATATCTTACCTATGATAATTACCGGGCCTGTATTCATAAAGATGATTATAATAAACTAAGGCCCTTACTGCGTAAACGCAAATGCCAGGTCAGGATTATAGAAAAACGGGGACTTCCATTTTTCCTTTTGAAAATAAGGAAAAGACTTTTTCTCCTAACTGGTATAATATTGTTCTTAGTTATTTTTCAGCTGGGAGCCTCCTTGCTCTGGTCCTGTGAGATTACCGGGCTGGAGAATATAGAGGAAGAAGTGATAATAAAGGCTTTAAAGGAAGCAGGTATAAGGAAAGGGATTTTGAAAAAAGAACTGGACCTGAGAAAGATTGAAAATTACCTTCTGCAGGAGATAAATGCGATCTCCTGGATAGACCTGAGGTGGCAGGGTACCCGTCTTTGTATAGATATAGTGGAAAAAAGGCTGGTAGAGCCTGTGGAAAAAGGGACCATTGTTGCCAGCAAGGATGGGATAATTACAAAACTGATTGTCCTCAAGGGCCAGGCTGTGGTCAAAGAAGGGGACACAGTCACTGCCGGCCAACTCCTGATTTTACCCGGAAAGGACGGGGAGGCCAGGGGTATTGTAAAGGCAGAAATCTGGTATGAGGCTGTAGGTGAATCCTCCTTCACAGAGAGGGTAATTGTAAATTCCGGAAAACAGAAAACCTACCGGGGTGTAAAGATAGGCGACAAGCTTGTCCAACTGGGAAAAACCACCCCTCCTTTTGACCAATACCGCCTGAAAAGGACCTTTAAAAAGATATTTGAATGGAGGAATATTTCACTTCCTATCGAATTATTTAAGGAAGAATATCAGGAGATAATTATAATAGAGATGAATTATACGGCTGCCGGGGGCCTGTTCAGGGCTAAAGAAAAGGCCCTGGCGGGTTTACTTTCGCAGCTGGATGATGGTATAATAATAAATTCAATATATCAGGAAGTATTAGAAAGCGGGGATGAGAAAATAAGACTGAGATTAATAATAAAAACCGAAGAGAATATAGCATGTTTGAAGGAGGATTTTAGTGGCCGGAATTGAAAAAGTACTGAACGTGGATAATTACCAGGCAGTAAGAAATTTACTGGGCAATAAAGATGAAAACATCAAGATAATAGAGAAAGAAATGGGAGTCAATATAGTAGTACGCGGTAATACTATCAAGATAATGGGGGATGAGGAAGAGGTAGAAAATAGCGGTAATATAATCAAAAAACTACTGGATATCAGTTCAGAAGATAAAAACCTGGGCAAACAGGAGGTCAAATATCTTGTAGGATTATTGAAAAAGACCCCCCTTATCGATCTGCACGAACTCTATGATGAGGTCCTGCAGGTAAATTACCGGGGTAAGAGAATCAAGGTCAAGACACTGGGCCAGAAGCTTTATATCGAAGCCATGAAAAGATCTCCTATCGTATTTGCCATCGGGCCTGCCGGTACAGGGAAAACCTATCTGGCCATGGTGATGGCTGTCAAGGCTTTATTGAATAAAGAAGTCGGCCGTATTATACTGACCAGGCCGGCCATAGAAGCAGGGGAGAAACTGGGTTTCCTACCCGGTGACCTGCAGGATAAGGTTGATCCATATCTGCGGCCCTTATATGATGCCCTTTATGATATATTGGGGCCGGAAAAAGTCATTAATTATCTGAACAAGGATATCATCGAAGTTGCTCCGCTGGCCTATATGCGGGGCCGGACCCTTGATGATTCATTTATAATCCTGGATGAAGCACAGAATACGACTCCTGAACAGATGAAAATGTTCCTGACAAGGATGGGCTTTAATTCCAGGGCTGTGATAACCGGTGACCTTACCCAGATTGATTTACCGGATAATAGAACTTCAGGTTTAAATTTAGTCCAGGCTATATTAAAGGATGTAGATGGTATTGAATTTGTCTATTTGACCAAAGACGATGTAGTAAGGCATAAACTGGTAAAAGATATTATAAAAGCCTATGAAAGGTATGAAAGTAGGAAATAACTATGTTAAAAACTTATGAAAAAGTTAAGAAATGGTGGCGGAATACCATTCCGCAGGAAATATGCATAAGTCCCAAATTTAAAAAGATTTTCTGGGGAGTACTTTTTGTAATTTCTATCTCATTAATCCTGACCATTGACTCTCTTCCGGATCCCATTGACCTGGAAGAGGGACAGGTTAGCAGGATGGATATAAAGGCTCCCCGTTCAATAACTTTTGTTGATGAAGAAAAGACCAGTGAACTTAGAGAACAGGCTGCCCAGTCTGTGGGCAGGGTTTATGAAGAGGATGTCAATATCATCAATAATGTAAACAGGGATATAAGTAATTTCTTTACTGAAATCAGGGAAACCAGAAGAAAACTCTTTTTACTGGAAAGTAGTATAGAAAATATTGAGGCTGATGAATCGATAGATGAGCAGACGGCTGAAGAGGAAAGCCGCTTTACTGCTGAACAGGAGATTCTGGCAGAAATAATCCAGAAATATACGGAAATAAGTGATGAAACCATAGCAACTTTAATCACCAGTTCTGATGAAGCACTCCAACTGCTGGAGATAGAAGCCAATAAACTTACCACTGATATCTATCAGCAAAGATTTACTCCAGAGGATTTGCCGAAAATAAGGGAACGGATAACCCAGGAACTGATGGCCCTGGACATCTCCAGGGAGCACCGCCTGGCTTTAGCTAATATCATGGAAGTCTTTATAAGACCCAATATGATTTTTGATGAAGCAGCAACAAATGAGAAGAGGGAAGAAGCTAGGAAGAAGGTTACCCCTGTGACACATACTGTCAGACAGGATGAGATGATAGTCCGTAGTGGTGATGTAGTTACAGAAGATGATATTAAGGTGCTGGAAGCACTGGGTCTTTTAAAACCACAGGTCAATTACCTGTCCATTGCCGGGGTTATAATCATAGTACTGGACCTTGTTATTATTTCCAGCATATATCTGTATAAATATAAAAGGGAAATCTGGGATGACCCAGCCAGACTGGGTTTCCTGGAATTGATGGTATTAATTATCCTGATTTTTGCTAAAATAATAGATGTATTACCACCGGTAAACTATTTCTACCTGCCTTATTTATTGCCAGTAGCCATGGCCTCTATATTGGTCACTGTATTGATCAGCACTGAGATTGCCCTCTTCCTTACAGTGTTTATCAGCCTATTGGTGGCATTACTTTTTAATGGGGATTTCAGTGTTGCCCTGCTGGGCTTTATCAGCGGCCTGGTAGGTATATTCAGTGTGTCCAGGCTCAGCCAGAGGAACGATCTGGTCAGGGCAGGTTTTTATGTAAGTGGTGTACAGGCTTTGCTGGTTACAGGAATAGGATTTATTAATCATGTAGATAACTGGTGGCATATAGTTGGAAATATAATAGTGGCAGTTGCCAATGGTGTCATGGTTGCCATTTTTGCCAACGGCCTACTGCCATATCTGGAGGCCCTTTTTGGTTTGACTTCTTCAGTAAAATTACTGGAATTGTCAAACCCCAGCCATCACTTACTGAGCAAGATGGTTTTTGAGGCTCCGGGTACCTATAACCACAGCCTTATAGTGGCCAACCTTGCCGAGACAGCAGCCAATAATATTGGTGCCAATTCCCTGCTGGCCAGGGTTGGTTCCTACTATCATGATATCGGTAAGATTAAAAGGCCCTATTTCTTTACAGAAAACCACATGGGCAGGGAAAACCCCCATGATAAACTATCACCTAACCTTAGTGCCTTAATAATTAAATCCCATGTTAAAGATGGTGTGGAACTGGCCCGGGAGTATAAATTACCAGAACAGATAATAGATATTATAAAACAACATCATGGTACCAATCTAATCTCCTATTTTTATCAACAGGCCCTGGAAGAAAACGTGCATGATAGTGTTGAAGAAAGTGATTTCCGCTATGATGGGCCGAAACCTAAATCAAAGGAAGCAGCAATTATCATGCTGGCAGATATATCAGAAGCAGCAGTCCGGTCGAAGAATTTCAATAAGACCAACCAGAACAGGATAGAAGGCCTGGTCAGGGAATTAATAAGGGGCAAATTAATAGAAGGACAACTGGATGAATCAGATCTTACCTTCAGGGAACTGGATATTATAATCGAGAGTTTTGTTAAAGTATTGTCCGGTATCTACCATCAGCGTATCGAATATCCGGAAAATGTATTAAAAGAGATGAAGAAGGCTGATAAGAATGATAAAGATAGCAATAAATAATATGCAGGAGGCCATCGGCCTGACCGGTGAGCTGGAAGGACTGTTCCAGGCCATAGCAGACAAAGCAGCCGCCCTGGAAGGTTACAGTCAGGGTGAAATCAGTATCGCTCTGGTGGATAATGAACAAATCAGGGACCTGAATAAAATGTACAGAGGTATTGATGAACCCACTGATGTTCTTTCCTTTCCCATGGATGATGAAATATGGGGGGATATTATCATATCCACTGATAAGGTCATAAGCCAGGCAGAGGAATACGGCCATTCCCTGGAAAGAGAACTGGGTTTCCTGGTCGTTCATGGTATCCTGCATCTGCTGGGTTATGACCATCAGACTCCTGAAGAGGAGGCAGTAATGCGCCAGAAGGAAGAAAAGATTTTAACTGAATTAAAACTAAGCCGGGAATAATAATGGGGGAAATAATTTGAAACTAATTCAACTGCGGGACAGTTTTAAAAATGCCTTTGCAGGTTTAAACCATACCCTGCGTACACAGAGGAATATGAGGATACATTTTATCATGGCTGTTCTGGCCCTTATTATCAGTCTCTATTTTAAAATAAGCAGGCTGGAATTGCTCATGGTCTTTTTCTCTATCTTTCTGGTTATCTCCATGGAATTATTCAATACTGCTGTTGAAATAATAATAGACATGATCTCCAGTGAATATAGAATCAGGGCCAAAATCGTAAAAAACGTCTCTGCTGCAGCAGTACTGGTGTCTGCCCTGAATGCCCTGATAGTGGCCTATCTGGTCTTTGCCGACAGGATAGGTTCATTGCTCACGGGGTTAGCAGGATAGATTATTATCCATTCCGGGCAGAAAATTCATCCCATGAATTATAAAGAAAAGGCTGAAACGAGGGAAGTTAAATGAAAAAGCAGAGAGGAATCATTTTAGTAAGTATTATTTTACTTTTAGTCCTTATAACTAATATCATTATGCTGGCCCGGACACTGGGTATGATTTATTTACCGGGAGAAGTTACCCCGCTGGATAAGGCAAAACAGGCCGCCCAGTCGGTTATCAAATACAGTGAGGACCTGGCAGCCAGCTATGAACTTGCCAATAACAAAGAGGTGCGGGATATCCTGGCCAAATTTAAATACGAGATAGAAAAGGCAGAAAATGTTGATGCAGTTGCAAGTCTGATGCTGGATTACGGCAGGCAGACCCAGGATGCTATCTTCCGTTTACTGCAGGAGAAGCAGATTAATCAGGTTTTCAGTGTAATCAACAGCCAGGCTTTACCACAGACTGGCAAGATTTCCATGGCCAAATTTGACAATGAGATGCAGATATTGGACCCGGACAATATCCTGACAGAAGAGAGTAAAAAGAAGATAGAGGAATTATCCTTTAATCAAACCCTGGAAATTGAAATCATCGATGGCAGGGCCAGGCTGGTACACACTGGTGATATATTTAATCAGGTCAATTTCCTGCAGACAAAAGTAGCTTCACTGGAGAGACAGCTCAAGGCTCTGGAACAAAAAGCCGGTTATGAGGCTATGACCGGAAAGGGTATAGTTGTAGAGGTTTATGACAACATGGGTAATAACGAAAACACAGGGATTGTCCATGATCAGGATATAAGAAATATAGTCAATGAACTAAAGATAGCCGGTGCTGCCGGCATAGAAGTTAGATCGGAAGAGCGTC
>ERZ773359.5755-NODE-5755-length-11617-cov-5.890330_pt1 | contig 11617 bp, 9 predicted proteins | sample MGYA00374955_ERZ773359 | MGnify/ENA primary metagenome ERZ773359 (study PRJEB29098, sample SAMN04486028) | biogas fermenter metagenome | study: EMG produced TPA metagenomics assembly of the Biogas fermentation microbial communities from Germany - Plant 4 DNA1...
ATCCTGCTCGGCGATGAAAAAGCCGTCATTGCTCCTGCGCACAACCTCCAGGCGCGCTCGGCTCTGGGGCGAGACGTTATAGGCCAGCAGGAAGCAGATACCTGGCTTCTTTCCCCTGCCCACCCGCCCGCGCAGTTGGTGCAGCTGAGCCAAGCCGAAGCGCTCTGCGTTTTCGATCACCATTACCGTGGCATTGGGCACGTTCATGCCCACCTCCACCACTGTTGTGGCAATCAGCACATCCAGCTCGCCCCGGGCAAAGGCCTGGAAAACTTCTTCCTTTTCTTTCCCCATCTGCCCGTGGATCAGACCCACCCGTACACCAGACAGGGGACCTTGGCGCAGGGCCTCCATTTCCTGCACCGCGGCCTTGAGGTCCACATGCTCCGATTCCTCAACCAACGGGAAGACCACATAGGCCTGCTCTCCCTGCTTTACCCTGGACAGCACATAGCGGTACACATCTGCCCGCCGGTCAGGATGAATCAGCCTGGTGTCCACAGGCTGCCTGTGGGCAGGCAGCTGCCTGATCTCAGTGACATCCAAATCTCCATACATCGTCAGGGCCAGAGACCTGGGGATGGGCGTGGCGCTCATCACCAAAAGGTCAGGGTTACCCTTACCCAAGAGGGCAGCCCGCTGCCTGACGCCAAAGCGGTGCTGTTCATCCACAACAGCCAGCGTGAGGTTGCGGTATTCCACCTTGTCCGTAATCAGGGCATGGGTGCCCACTACCACATCTACTTCGCCCTCGATGAGTCCTTTCCTTACCGCTTCTTGCTCTTTGGCCTTCATGTTTCCCACCAGCAGTTCCACACGGATTCCCAAAGGTCCCAAAGAAGCCTGCAGGCGCTGGGCCATCTGTACGGCCAACACTTCGGTAGGCACCATCATGGCCACCTGGCCCCCACTAGCTACAGCCTTAACTGCCCCGTACTCCGCGACGATCGTCTTCCCCGAGCCTACTTCTCCTTGGATCAGGCGGCGCATGGGCCGGGGAGCCTCCATATCTACTGCCACTTGGCGCAGGGCTTCTTTCTGGTCTTCCGTGAGTGCAAAGGGAAGGCGCGCGAAGAAACGGGCCACTAGTTCCCCGTCAACGGCATGGGCGATTCCCGGTCGCTGCCTCTGCCCGCGCTGCAGCCCCAGGTGAAAGAGGAACAGTTCTTCAAAGGCCAGACGTTGTCGAGCCTGTTCATAGCTGGCCCAATCTGCGGGGAAATGGATCTGACGCAGCGCTTCGCGGCGTTCCATGTACCTGCCGCGCACCTCCGGGGGCAGGCATTCGTGAACCTCACTTAAGTGCTTGAGGGCCGCCTTGACCCAGTTCACCCTTTGGTTGTTGCTGATGCCCGCCACCAGGGGATAAACAGGCATAAGGCCTTGGTGCTCCGGCTGACGGGTAAAGACCTCTGGTGAAGTCATCTCTGGAAACAGGGTGCCCTCCTTGGCTAGTCCATACACCCACACCTCTTCGGCCCGCTGCAGTTTGCGGTAGAGAAAGCTGGGCCCAGGCGCGCGGTGGTGGACAAACCAAGTAAGTCCCAGCTGCCCGCCTAATGTGGCCTGGATTAAGCGGCGCCCCTGAGAAATGGGGCGCTCCCGCAGGTGCAGCAGAGGTCCTTGCACCAGTTGAACAAGGCCAGGCTGCACCTCATGAGGTGCGAGAATCCTCTGGAAGTCTTTGTAGGTGCGGGGAAAACTGAACAGTACATCCCGTACCGTCTCCAGACCCAAGGCTTTCAGGGCCTGGGCTTTCTTCTCGCCCACGCCGGGCAGGACGGTAACGGGCCGACTCAACATCCCTTGGACGCGCACTCGATCACCTCAATCAAAAACAACCCCTATCCTAGAGCGACGCTTAGGATAAGGGTTGTTCAGGGTACCAAGGCAGCCCTCATCCCAAGGGCTGCCTCTAGATGCTGTAGAGAAACATGGCAATTGTCCCCGGACCGGTATGCACACCGATGGTGGGGCCGATTTCTCCCACCACGATCTCATGATCCGAGCCCAGAATCGCGGGCAGCTCCTCGACCAGCGCCGCTGCTTCAGCTTGATTGTCAGCATGGCTAATCCCTGCCCGAAGGGCCTTGCCTGGATGGCGCTGACGGAATTCCTCCGCCAAATCGCGCAGGCGTTTGAGGGCCTTGGCCTTACCGCGGATCTTCTCAAAGGGGGCCACCTGGCCATCTACCAGGGTCAACACGGGCTTAATGTTGAGCAGGGTGCCCACTAAGGCCGACGCCAGCCCGATTCGGCCGTTCCTCTGCAGATACTCTAAGGTATCCACCACGAAGTAAACCTGGAGGCCATCGATGACTTGCTGAACATCTTCCAGGACTTGTTCCACTGTCTTGCCAGCCTGAACACTGCGGGCCGCGGCTATGACGCAGAGCCCAATACCCATGGACGCTGCCCGGCTGTCCACGGCCTTTACCGTGATCGCGGGATCAATCATGGAACCGGCCAACACAGCCGACTGGTACGTCCCGCTCATTTTGCTGCTTAAGTGGATGGACACAATTGTATCGCCAGGCTCGGCAATGCGCTCGTAAACCTCGACAAAATCGGCTGGCGAAGGTTGGCAGGTGCTGGGCATCCGCGTTTCCCGCTTGAGGCGGGCATAGAATTCACCTGCGGTAATGTCCACCCCATCTTTGTAGATCTCATCGCCGAACTGCACCGTTAAGGGCACAACATGAATGCCCAACTGTTCCCTCAGCTCAACGGGGAGATCGCTTCCACTGTCCGTAACCACATGGATGCGTCCCATCAATCTCCCTCCTCTGCGGCCAAACTACTCCACCGACACAATATAGTAGTAGAGGGGCTGACCCCCATGATACACTTCTACTTCACAATCGGGGAACTCAGCTCTGATCAGTTCATTGAGCTCCTGGGCCGTCTCAGCATTCAGGTCGGCACCGTAATAGATGCTGATCACCGAAGAGTTCTCATCAACCATTTTCTTAAGCAGATCCCTGGCCACTTCCGTGGGGCTGGACCCCACCACAGCGATCTTGCCCTCGGCTAGGCCGATAATATCCCGTTCCTCAATGTGCAGATCGCCGGCTACCGTGGAGCGCACCGCGTAGGTCACTTCCCCGGTTTTTACTTCCCGCATGGCCTCTTCCATAGCGGCCAGGTTGTCTTCCAGGGAGTCTTCCGCCACATAGTACATGAGTGCGGTAATACCCTGGGGAACAGAACGAGTTGGCACCACAGCCACAGGCTTCTCCGCCAGTTCCCTAGCCTGCTGCGCCGAGAAGATGACGTTCTTATTGTTGGGCAGGATAATGACCTGCTCCGCGTTGACACTGCTTACGGCCTTAACCAGATCCTCTGTACTGGGGTTCATGGTCTGGCCGCCCGGTACAACGTAGTCAACACCCAGACTGCGGAAAATTTCGGCCAATCCCTCTCCAGGCACCACAGCCACAACGCCCAGGGGTTTGGGGTCCGCAGGCACAGCGCTGTTGGGAAACTCTATGACATTGTTGCCCACACTGTAGTCCAGGTGGTGGCTTTCTTCGTGGCTGGCAAACTCTTGGTTCTGCAAGCGCATATTGTCGATGGCAATCTCCGTAAGCTCTCCCAGCTTCCCGCAGAATTCCAGAACTTCGCCCGGATGATCCGTGTGGATGTGGACCTTGACCACGTCGGCGTCACTCACCACCAGCAGCGAATCACCTTTGCCTTCCAGCTCTCGGCGGACGGCCAGGGCATCGATGCCGTTACCTAAGATGATGAACTCGGTACAGTACCTGTTCACCGTGACTTCCTGCTCCAGCTTGGGCGCTGCCGCACCCTCCGGCTGGCGGTTCGCCTGGGCTAAGAGCTGTTCCAGCTCCTCGGGGGCCGCGGTAACTCCGGTCAAGAAGCCCTCAAGGATATAAACCAAGCCCTGTCCCCCTGCGTCCACAACTCCAGCCTGTTTCAAAACAGGCAGGATGTTTGGAGTATCGGCGAGGGCCGCGCGGGCCCCTTCCAACGCTGCCTGCAGCACTTCCAAGGCACCTGCGCCCGCGGCACTGGCTTCGGTGGCGTACTCCGCCGCCACCCGGCCTACGGTAAGCATAGTGCCCTCCACAGGTTTCATCACCGCACGATAGGTAGTCTGAGAGGCTGTTGCCAGGGCGTGGGCCAAATCTTCCCCGGTGATTTCTGTCTCCACATGGGCTAACCCATCGGAAAAACCCCTAAAGAACTGGGAGAGGATCACCCCGCTGTTGCCCCTGGCCCCCATCAGGGAACCGCGGGTCAGCAGCGCCGCCAAACGCCTGATCTCCACTCCGTTCGCCTGTTCCAGTTCCTTGATGGCTGCGTTGAGCGTGAGGGACATATTTGTCCCCGTATCACCATCGGGCACAGGAAAGACGTTAAGGGCATTAACTCTATCTCTATGCTGGTCTAAATGGCGCGCCGCCGCCAGCAGCATATTTTTGAAAGCCAAACCGTTAATCGCGTCCAACGTTGCTCCTCCGATCACTTTCTCTTTGGGCGGGTTACGCGCACTCCTTGGACCCGAACGTTGATCCGTTCCACGTTCAGGCCGAGGGTAGTTTCCACCACGTACTTGACCCGCTCTTGGACATTCCTGGCGACCTCGGATATCTTCACGCCGTATTCTACCACGATGTACAGTGTAATGCTGATGCTGTCTTCACCGAACTGTATATCCACGCCTCGCTCGAAGTTCTCCCGGCGAAGCAGATCTGAAAGCCCTTCTTGGATGTTGCGCGGGGCCATGCCGACAAGGCCATAGCATTCCATGGCCGCCAAGCCAGAAATGGTGGCAATTACTCCCTCGTGCACGTAGATTCTACCATACTGGCCTTGAATCTCTTGGGCCACAATTGTCCCCCTCTCCACACCTTTACCAAAATGGTCCATAAACTATCATCCCTATTCTACCCATTTGCCCCCTGCTTGTAAAGGATTTTATCTTGGCGGCGATTTGCGCCGATCCACCTTGCATTTCCAAAAACGCTGTGCTACAATGTAGAAGCGTTATTGAAATCGTATCAAAGGGGGTAGGAAACATGGCTAGGTGCATTGTCTGCAATAAGGGTACGGTAACCGGCAATCTGCGCAGCCACGCCGAGAACAAGAACCGCCGGACCTGGAGGCCCAACCTGCAGAAGACTCGCATCATCTTCCAAGGCAGCCCCAGAAGGGCCTATGTATGCACTCGGTGTCTCAAGAGTGGAAAAGTACAGAGAGCTCTCTAAACCTGCCCCTATAGAGGTCTGTATAAACTAACCCCTAGGAAACGCAATGCGCCTAGGGGTATTTTATTGCTCTCTTATCAGCAGCAGTACTCCTTCCGCGATGCGTACCGCGATCTTCTGCTCCACAGCGTAGTTGCTGATGCCGCGCGTTGTCCCTTTCTGCAGATCCTCCCCCCGCAAGGGATAACCCAGGCCTTCCGTGTGCACTCCGCGCACCACCGGCGTCAGGGGTACCAGCGACACCCAGCTCTTTTCGCGAACCTTTCCCGCGAAATTTGAGCGGAAGGCCGTGAGAATCTGCCGGCTGGTGATGAGCTCATTGCCTATGCCCTGGCTGGCCAAGCGATACAAGAGCTCCAGATTGCCCAAGGCGTGATCAAGGCGGCTTCCCCAAGCACCAACGAGGGTGACAAAAACCACGCCCAGCCCCAAGGCATACTCCACCGCCAGCTCCACATCGGTCTGATCTTTGCGCACGGGCGCGGTCTGAAAAGGCACCCCTTGCTGTTCCCAAAACGTGCGATCATCCGCGCTGATGGAGTCTAGATCGCCGATGATCAGGTGCGGCTTAAGCTCCCAGACCCGCGCCAGATGAGCCCCTGCATCCGCGCAGATGATCAAAGTGCTGTCCCTGTCAACTTCAAACCGCTTCCGGGGAACATCTTCCCCGGAAGCGAGAATCAGGGCTGAACTGAAATTACCGTTGTGGCTCAAAGATCTCCTTCCGCCTTTCCAAAAGCAAGATGATCACGTAGGTTAACACCGCGCTGGGTACTAGATAGCCGGCGTTATAGGCCAGCGAATAGCCGAGTACGGAACTCCCCTCTGGAGCGTATTCGGCAAAAAACACCACCCCAGAGATAACGTGCACGACCAGGCGCAGCAGGCTGCCTGCGGCCACACCCGCCCAGCGCATCCGTTTCAGGGCGCCAAAACCAGCCACTCCTAAGACCATGAACGATGCCGGGTAATCCAGGATAACCTGCACAGGATGCACGTAGTATCCTCCCAGCACGAGCTGCAAGAGTCCCAGAAGAACACCGCTCAAAACCCCTGCCGGGCCCCCGCGCCTAAAGGCCAAAAGGAAAATGGGCAGCATCTCCAGGGAAACACTCCCGCCCTGCGGTGCCCGAAACAGCCTGAGCTCAGATAAAAGCAGCGCTGCTCCTACCAAGACCGCAGTCTCCACCATAATCTGTACATTCTTGCTCCGCATGAAACATACCTCCCGCAATGCCGACGTCCTTCCGCATCCGGTACCCAAAAAAAACATGGACGCGAAGCGGTCCATGTCCTGAACTGCCGCTTCCCTACGCTGGTATTACCCAAACAGGTTCGGAGGGTTCGGATCCTTGCGGATCCAGTCTCAGCTGCAAAAGCACCCCTAGCGGAACTCCATCGTGTTGATTTGTTTGCTTCTTACTTCTCTGCCTGCGGCGGAATACCTGCAGAAAAATGCTCCCCGAATAGAGAAAAGCATCCCGGATGCCGGGATGCTTTTCTGACGGCCCGTACTGAACAGGCAGCTAAGTAGTGATACTTCGCAGGCGAACGCGAAGTGTCCTTTGCCCAGGGAGGTGGTATTTTTGTGGTGATCGTTAAGAGAGAAACGCTACCCTCCTTTCTGTCCATGATGCGCCGCCTGTCCAGCTTACCCATATAATACAGCGAATTGTCAGACTTGTCAAGCGTTAGGTCTCATTTTTGTGTCAACTAAGGGCAAAAAAGGGTAAGCGAGCTTACCTTTTCTAGACCGTGCGCATTTTGGCGATATAAGCCGCCGGATCTTCAGCTTGAAAGATGGCCGAACCGGCCACGAAGTTACTGGCCCCGGCCGCCGCAAGCAGCGGGATGTTCTCCAGGCTCACTCCTCCATCCACCTGAATCTCGATGGGGGCGGTACCGATCAGTTCGCGGCAGTGCTGGATCTTGTCCAACATTGCTGGGATGAACTGTTGACCGCCAAAACCGGGATTTACGGTCATAATCAGAACCAAATCCAGATCATCCAGCACATAGCGCAGTCCATCCAACGGGGTATGAGGGTTGAGGGAGACCCCCGCTCTGCATCCCAACTCCCTAATCTGGCGCAGAGTACGCTGCAGGTGCACTGCCGCTTCATAGTGGACGGTGATAATCTCCGGCTGAACGGCAGCAAAAGCCTCTAGATAACGCTCCGGACCCTCAATCATCAGATGAACATCCAAGGGAACTTCACTGCACCTACGCACTGCCGCTATGACCGGCAGCCCAAAACTTATATTAGGTACAAAATGCCCATCCATCACATCAAAGTGGATCAAGTCTGCATCCTTTACCCTGGCCAGTTCTTCTCTGAGGTTGCCGAAATCGGCAGCCAGGATGGAGGCGCTAATCCTTCTGCGCATAACAAAGGCTCCTTTCTAATAGCGTGGTCGGACTTCGTCATAAAAGAGCAGATAGTGTTGGTGGCGGCTGGCAGCGATCTCTCCCTTAGCCACAGCGTCTAGAACGGCGCAGCCGGGTTCTTTGCGGTGCAGGCAGCCTCGGAAACGGCACGCATCCCGATAGCGCTCGAACTCGGGGAACGCAAACTGTAAGCGCCCTTCCTGGCCCGGCTCCAGCGCGAGTTGGGAAAAACCAGGTGTATCGGCCACATAGCCTTGGTCAAAAGCCAACAGCTCCACCCGGCGTGTGGTGTGGCGGCCGCGTTCAATCTTGGCGCTCACTTCCCCCGTCTCCAGGTTTAGAGCGGGGTTTAAGGCGTTGAGCAGCGAGGATTTGCCCACGCCAGAAGGGCCTGCTAGAACACTGACCTTGCCCTGCAGAGCCGCACGCACTTCCTCCAGACCCAGCCCATCGACTGTGCTGGTGATAAACGCGGGATAGGGTATGGCCGCGTAAAGGTCCCTCAACTCAGCCGCCCTGCTGGGGTCTAGGTCACTTTTGGTGAACACAACCACGCTGGACAGACCCATCAGTTCCGCCTGAACCAGAATCCGGTCCAGTAGGGTTAAGTTAGGGGCTGGCCGCTGCGCAGCGAAGACCACCAATACCTGGTCGATGTTGGCCACCGGCGGGCGCACCAACTCGCTGGAGCGGGGCAGGATGTTCTCCACCACGCCAATCCCGTCACCGCTCACGGAAACCTCCACGCGATCACCCACAAGCACCCGCTCCACGGACAGGCGCAGCCTGCCCCTGAGCGTACACCGCAAACGTCCCTGTTCTGTCTCCACTTCGTAGAAGCCGCCAACACCCTTAACGATTATTCCCTGCAGCATAAATCACTCCTGAAAACTCCGATCAAGGAATTGACGTCCACCCAGATAGACTTGGAAGCGTGCATCTTCGCCGCGGCCTTGGATGGTGCGCACTACTCTGGTGCCTCCCTTATGGGTTTCGCGATACACTTCGCGAGCGCCAAAATCGTCGATGACCAGAATCACAATTTCTTGACTGGGTCCCGGAGGCACATCAATGGTCACTTCCTTAGTGCTCCAGAGATTCTCGTGGATCCACTGCGTCTCTTCGGGAGTCTCGTCAATCTGGGGTTCCTCAGCAGGGACTACAGGCGCCCCCTGCGAGTAGACAAAGTCTACAGGCCAGCCCTCTTCCACCAGACTCCCCGGCGCCGGGTTCTGTTCGATGACCCGGCCTGCCGGATAGATGGTGCTGTACTCAGGCCAGGTATTGCCCAGCGGAAGGCCCAGACTGCTGAGCTGCTGCTTGACCTGCTCGAAATCCTGGCCGCGGAAATCTGGCAGGGCAAAGGGCTCGGCTGCCTTGCTCAACACAAGGCTTACTGCCGTCCCTTTCACCACGATTTCCCCTGGTTCAGGCGTCTGCTCCAAGACCACACCCGGGCGCACATTAGGATCGTAGATCTCTTCATTCTCGCCTTCCACAAAACCTGCTTGCGTCAGGGCCACTTTCGCTTCACGCAAGGTGAGCCCGATGAAGGAAGGCATTTCTACCTCTTCCGGGCCCTGACTGATGCGCACCAGGATTTCACGGTACTGCTTGACCATGCGGCCAGGCAGGGGATCCTGGCTGATGATGTGGCCTGCCGGCACCTCATTGTCAAATATGCGCTGTTCAACGGTTAGAACCAAATCCACATCTCTGAGCACACGCAGCGCTTCCATCTCATGCAGCCCCACAATGTCCGGCACCCGTACATCATCGGGGAACAGAATCGCCGGAATGATGCGCACCGCTGCCGCGGTCAAGGCCCCCAGCACCAGAAGAATGAGTAAAAACACAAGTGCCTTAGAACGTTTTGGAGAGGCCTTTTTTCCCTTCTTTTTCTTCTTCTTCGACCGGGCCAATCCCCAGCCCCCTTTCCCATCAAGATCAACCGCTGACAAAGGCAGGGTCTGATCCACATCTTCCTCTGCATCGGCTGCTGCGCTCAAGCGGCGTTCTATTCTCTGAAAGATGCGCACCACCTCTTCAGCGCTGCGCGGCCGATCCTTCGGGTTCTTATTCAGCAGCTTGAGGACCAAATCCTCCAGCTCAGCATCGAGATCTGGCCGCACATTGCGCAGGGGCTCGGGCGGATCCTGAATCTGCTGCAGAGCAATGGCGATAGCAGACTCGCCCCTAAAGGGCGGCTGACCCGTGATCATCTCATAGAGCACTATCCCCAAGGAGTACAGGTCGCTGGCCGCCTGAACATTGGAACCCCGGGCCTGTTCGGGTGAAAAGTAACGCACGGAACCCAACACCATCCCCGTCTGGGTTAGGTTGGTTGCCGACATGGCTTGGGCGATACCGAAGTCGGTCACCTTGACCCGGCCTTCCTCGGTGATGAGGATGTTGTGCGGCTTGATGTCTCTATGGATGATTCCGTGGTAATGGGCATGGGCTAAGGCCATGGCAATCTGCTTGCCCACGCTGACTATGAACTCAGGAGGGAACTGGCCGTGCTCGCGGATGAGATCATGAAGATTCGTACCCTGCACATACTCCATCACAATGTAGTGAATGCTGCCCTGCTCCCCGACGTCGTAGATGTTTACGATGTTGGGATGGGATAGGCTCGCGGCGGACCTGGCTTCCCGACGAAACCGCTCCACGAACTGCTCATCGTCGGCGAATTGGGCGCGCAAGACTTTGACCGCCACCACGCGGCTGAGCAGATGGTCCTTGGCGCTGTACACCAAGGCCATGCCGCCATCCCCCACCTTTTCTAAGATCTCATAGCGATTGGCCAGTGTTTCTCCAATCATATCCTCACCCTCTAGCCTTACTCACTCATCTGTACAGCGTGAAGCATAAGCTCGACCCCTATTGGTGCCGCCGCATGGGCGCCCGTTCCCCCGTGTTCCACCACAACGGCCACAGCGATCTGCGGTGCGTCCGTGGGAGCAAAACCGATGAACCAAGCATGATCGGGAGCAGAACCCAGCTGTGCCGTTCCAGTCTTGCCCGCATAGTCCAGGTCCGCCGCTCGTTCAACCCTCGCGGTTCCCTCCCGCGCAGTCAAGGCCATGGCCGCTTTTACCAGCTCTGCAACCCAGGCCGGCACAGCCTGCCCTACAATCTGTGGTCTAGTGATCTGCCGCAGACGCCAGCCGCCTCTGACTTCCTGGACCAGATAAGGCCGCATCAGCACTCCCCGGTTTGCTAGGGCGCAGGCAACCTGAGCCATCTGCAAAGGGGTGACCAACAGCTCGCCTTGGCCGATACCCAACTGTGCAGCATGGTACGGGGAAGCGATGGACTCTGGCACCAAACCTGCTTGGTTGCTCAGTTCACAACCCACCGGTTGGCCCAAGCCAAAGAGCCGGAAATAACTCAGCAGCTTCTCTCCGAGTTCCCCAGCCAGTTGACCAAAGACTACGTTCGACGATACAGCCAAGGCTTGAGCCAGGCTGATCTCTCCGTGGGCCCGGCCTCGGAAGTTGCGCACCGTACCGCCAACAAGGTCCAGAGTACCGCCATCATCCCACTTGTCCTCAAGTTCTGCTGCTTCTTCCACGGCCGCAGCAGCCAAGACGATGGTCTTGACCACTGATCCGGGAGGATAAAGGCCGTGGGTAACCCTGTTCAAAAAAGGACTTCGCACATCGGCTAAGTAAGCTGCCCAGTTTTCCTCCAAAGCGTTCCCGTCCAGGCAGGGCTGGGATACCAGGGCTAAGATCTCGCCGCTTGCGGGGCGCACAGCTACAAGCGCGCCGGTTGAGCCGCCAAGCAGCTCCTCAGCTTTTTTCTGCAGGTCCAAATCCAAAGTAGTAAACACACTGCGCCCTGCGCTGAGCTCAGCGTGGAAAAGCTGCTCCAATCCGGTTACACCGTAACGCTCATGGAAGTAACCCACCACATGGGAGAGGGAAGGCGCTGCGTAGGTTCTCCGATAGCCCTGCTCTCCAGCACTGGAATAAGCCAAGGGCCTTCCCTGG
>ERZ773359.5756-NODE-5756-length-11612-cov-4.504802_pt1 | contig 11612 bp, 8 predicted proteins | sample MGYA00374955_ERZ773359 | MGnify/ENA primary metagenome ERZ773359 (study PRJEB29098, sample SAMN04486028) | biogas fermenter metagenome | study: EMG produced TPA metagenomics assembly of the Biogas fermentation microbial communities from Germany - Plant 4 DNA1...
CCATTGCTTTAAGGTGTCTATCACCCGCTGGCGGACTGTTTTTTGTTCGCCGGTGCGCCAATCATCGCCGTGCACCACATAATCCGGCCGCAGTTTTAGCAGATTGGGTACATAATCCAGCGTTTCCTGGGGTATGACGCGGCTTACGCCCTTAATGTTTTCAATAATTGCTTTTCTTTCTGCAAAAGTTAAAAGCGGGAAACGCTTATAGCCGGCAATAACATCATCGGTCAGAACACCTACCGTTACTTCACCCAGCTTACTTGCCTCTTTAATGACATTAATATGGCCGTGGTGAATAATATCTGCACTCATGGCCAAATATACTTTTTTCATCTTTCCCCCTCCGGTTTCTTTCTGATTTGCTTAATAAATTGATCGCAAAAGATCCAATAAGAAAGATTTATCCACTTCCACCGGGTTATTATCCATACGGCCGGGTGTGTATGATTTCTCTACAATTTTAGGCAAATCACTTTCCAAGACACCATAATCCCTCAGCCTTTTTGGCAGTCCGGCCTGCTCATAAATTGTCTGGATCCAGGCTGTTAATTCGGAAGGATGCTTTATGTTTAATGCTGCATACAGCTTTTCTTTTTCTCTTAATGCCGCTTCGTTTTTTGCAAGCATTGCACCCAATGTCAGACTGACAGCCACACCGTGATTGATGCCAAACTGCAGGGTTAAAGGATAAGAAATGGAGTGGCAAGCCGTTGTTTTGGTGTTACTAAAGGCCAGCCCGGCAAAAAGGCTGCCGTAAGCAATTTCCGTGCGTAAATCAAGATCATTTAAATTCTCTAACAGCAAACCAAGATTTTGGACGATTTTACTAAGCGCCTCACAGGCATAAAGACGCACAATTGCATTTGTGTTTTTAGACCAGTAAGCCTCCAGGGCATGTCCCAAAGCATCGAGGGCCGAAGAAGCCGTCAGAACAGGAGAAAGATTTTGGGTTAGAACGGGATCCACTATGGCGGACTGTGGGAAAAGGGCCGGAGCTTCAAGGGAATATTTCTGTTCCTCTTGCCGATCCCAAATGGTGGCCCAAGGCGTAACTTCCGAGCCTGTACCGGCGGTGGTAGGTACTGCTAAGACGGGACAGATGTGGGGACTATCAGCATAGATTTTATCCTTAATGACAGCCCGCACTTCATTTACATTCCGGAAATTCATTTGGCGAAAAGCAGCCAAAGCTTTAGCGGCATCGATGACACTGCCGCCGCCTACAGCCAAAATCAAATCATAGGGAAAATGATCGGTGGCTTCTTTGAGGCGTAAAATATCTTCCACATCCGGATTTGAGGGGATACTGTCCTGCACAAAAACTTCAAAACACTGCAATTGCTTTAAGATTTTATCTAAATGGCCTGAAGCCTTTAAAGAACGGGCTCCCGTTAACATCAATATTTTTTTTCCGCCTTTTTTTTGCACAATTTCCGCAAGTTTTGCCAGAGTAGCTACACCATAATGAATTTGTACCGGATTATAGTAAGTGGACATCATGCGCTTCCTTCCTAATTTTTATTGTGCAGCCCGGACTGCCAGCTGTCGCTGTATATCGGCTTGATATAAAGCGATGGCTTCCTCGGGACTGCCGATATACATTATTTGTCCTTTTTTCAACCAGATGGCTTTATTGCATACTTTTTGCACAAAACTCATGCTATGAGTAACTATCATTACCGCTTTAGCGGTATTAATCATTTCCTGGATTCTGGCGCTGGCCTTCTCATAAAAAGCCAAATCACCGGTGGCCAGGGCTTCGTCAATAATAAAAATATCCGGTTCTAACATGGTGGCAATACTGAAGCCTAAACGCGCTATCATGCCGCTTGAGTAAGTTTTGATGGGGTTTTCAATAAATTCGCCCAAACCGGAAAAATCAACTATTTCCTGGTAGACTTCATCCACTCTGCGTTTGGACATACCCAACATCATCGCATTTAAATAAATATTATCATGGCCTGACAGCTGTTTGTTAAAACCGGAACCCAGGCTTAATAGTGCTGAAACTTTTCCCTTTGTTTCCAGCGTCCCTTCATCGGGTTTAAGAATACCGCTTAAAATACTGCAGAGGGTGCTTTTACCGGCGCCGTTGGGGCCGATAATGCCAACAATCTCACCCTGCTTAACCGTAAAATTACAGTGGCGCAGTGCCCAAAAATCTTTACCCTTATAATTATAACATAAGCCTAGATTTTGGGCTAAAATTACTACTTCTTCACCGATTTTACTGTCAGTTTTTTTCAGTCTGAGTTTGCGTTTTTTGGAGGTTTTCTTTAAAAGGCCGGCCTCTACCATTTGGCGGTACAAGGAGCAGACCTCGGCCGGATCCCCTTCCGCCATTACGCGGCCCCCATCAAGCCAAATCGCTTTGGTACAGTTTTTTTCAATAAAATTAATATCATGGGAAACAATAATCACCGCTTTGGCTTTAGCCACCAATTCTTTAGTTCTCTTGATGGCACGCTGATTGAATTCGGCATCACCGGTGCTTAATGCTTCATCTAAAACTAAAATTTCCGGCTCCAACATGGTGGCAATACTAAAGCCTAAGCGAGCCCGCATGCCGGAGGAATAATTTTTAATGGGCTGATCAATAAAATCCCAAAGGCCGGCAAAATTTACAATATCATCATATATTTCTTCCATATGCCGCCGGGAAAAGCCCAGCATCATACCGTTAAGAAAGATATTTTCACTACCTGATAATTCTCTGTGAAAACCTGCACCGAGGGAAAGAAGGGCGGAAACTTCTCCCCGTACGGAGATACTCCCTTCATCGGGCCGCAGTAGGCGTGAAATAACGCGGCATAAAGTGGTTTTACCGGCACCATTGGAGCCGATAATGCCGATGATATCGGCACTGGCGACAGCAAAATTCACCTCACGCAGCGCCCAAAATTCACCTAAATTTCCCCTGTTATTAAAGAGAATGGATTTAAAGTCTTCGCGCCTTCGTCCGGCTTTGAATTTTACGCCTAGATCTTCTGCCTGTATTAGAGCTAACTGCTGCTGTTTATTTAAAACATCCATTTAATCTCACCTTACAAAGCTTTAATAATCTTATGTTCATAGCGGTGGTAAAAATAAAACAAAATAACCATCAGGATCAGGGAAAATAACCCAATAAGGGCAAGCTTTTTTAGCTCCGGCGCACTATTGTAAAGCAAAATGTTTCTATAGCTGGTTAAAATGGCAGACATGGGATTAATTTTAACCAGCCATGCATATTTTGTGCCGGCCAAACGGCTGCCTTCCCAAATTACAGGGGAAGCATAAAACCATAAGCGCATTACATGGCCGATGATATTGTCGATATCACGGACAAAAACACAAAGATAAGCCACAATCATACTACTGGACACCAGAAAAAGGAATTGCACTAAAATAATCAGAGGCAACCACACAAGATTTATTCCCACAGCGGTGCGGGAAGCAATTATATAAATAAAAATAATTATCAAACCAAAAAAGAAATTTATGAGCTGTGAAATGGCTGTCCCCAAGGGGAAAATAGATTTAGGCAAATATACTTTGGAAATAATGCCGGCCTGTCGGACAATTGATTTGGCGGAAGCATTAACAGTGGAACTTAGCCAGCGCCAAACAATCATCCCCACTACTAAAAAACCGCCGTAGCCGGGATTGTCACCGCGGCCAAGAAGAATAACCATGAGAAAATAATAGATGCCAACCCCCAGCAGTGGATCCAGCAACCACCAGAAATAACCGAGATAACTATTACGGTGTTGTGCTTTAAGACCTGATGTGACCAAATAAATCATCAGATCTTTTCTTTTTATCACTTCATGCAGATATTGTAGCATATCATTTTACCAACCTTTTAACTATGATCTCTTCTTAAAATTTAACCTTGGCAATTTACTAAAATTGTTCACTATCTGTGCTCCCTGCCATGGGAGGAGTTTGCGACTCAGGCGGCTCTTCGGGGCTCTGCGGCTCCTCCGGTTCTGCCGGCTCCTGCGGGTTTGGCTTTTCAGCTTCTTCAGGCAATTCCGGTGGCTGCTCTTGTGGTAGTTGTGCAGCTGTTAAAGATAAACTTACCGTAACAGAATCGGAAACAGCGCGATAATTAACAGCCTCCAAACGGTAACGATAGCTATTGCCTGGCTGCACATCATAATCGAGGAAATTTTGTTCTTTTTGTCTTTGGGCCAGCAGCTGTTCTGCGCCGCCGTTTACACTGCGGTAAAGATTATATTCTCTATTGTGGCTGTCACCCTGCTGCCAAGTAAGGCTGATGGCTTTCTTTCCGTCCACTTCAATGATGCCGGCAGCAAAGGCCTTTGGTGCCGCAGGGATGGTATCAGTAAGATTGGCAATGGCAGGCGGCATGTAGTCGATCCCAAAAACATCATGCATAACCTGCGAGACAAGATTACGGTCCAAAACCATATAATATATGCCGTCCCGGGACTGACCGGTTCCCTTTAATGTATGCTGCTGCACAGCTTTGCTGCCTAATTTGCCGACATAAAGAGCTAAAGAAATTATTTGCTGATTGGTTAAATTGGTGTCTATATATTTCTGGTAAGTAGAATATAAAGTAGGTATATTTTTAACCAACCCTTCGGTTCGGAAATGGTCCAAAGTAGCAAGTAATAATTCTGTTTGCCGATTGACGCGCCCAATATCGCCGCCTACGGCACGGGTACGTAAATAATAAAGATAGTCTTTACCCTTTAGGATTTGTTCACCCTGCTTAATTCTCAGCTTGCCTTTAGTATCGTAAACATCAAAAGGAACATCAAATTTTACCCCGCCGATGGCGTCCACCATTTTTACCACGCCGTCCATATCGACAGCGGCATAATAATGAAAAGGAATACCGCCCAAAACATTACTGATGCTTTTTAAAGTATAGTCAATGCCGGCGGCGTGCCTATCTTGGCGTCCGCTGTATTTATAACCATAATAATAAGAATGGTTTATTTTATCAAAAGTCGGAGTATCGGCAATGCGGGTGTAAGTATCCCGCGGAATATCGATAATATGGATGGTGTTTTCATCAAAATTAACGGAAACAACTTTAATGGTATCGGTACGGTAAATGGAATAGATGGCATCACGGGCTTCGCTGCCGTCAAAACCAAGCAGGACAATATTGACAATGTTCCTACTAAAATATTTGTTTACATCCCAATCAACTTCCGGTGATTTTACCGGTTCTTTTTTAGTAGGCGGCTCAAAAAGTTCGTCCGGTTTAGTGATGCGGTAATAATACCAAGTACTATATGCACCAAGAGGTATCAGAAGCATTAGCAAAACAGCCAAAAACTTGTAAGGTCTTTTCCATTTTTTAAAGGCAGCAGCTGCCTTTTGTAAAAAATTTTTTGGTGCTGGTTTTACCGTTTCAAGCTTGTTATTTTCATGCATGTCCATCTGAAACCTCCGCAGATCCCTTACCTTATCTAAATACTCTTCGACAGGGCATAGGTAATACCTTTATTTATTAAGGAATTAAAAAAGTTGATAAAGGCAAAATTTTGCCAATATAAATATAAAAAAGCATTTCTCTTACTAAATTATACTACATAAATAGGGTTAGTAAAAATCCACGATTTCTTTTTATGACGAATTTCCACGCGGTAAGTTCCTTTTTCCGTTATTTGATAGTTGCAGCGATTGTTTTCCTCCTGCTGCCAGACAGTGCCGTTTCTTAAAATGCTAATGGATAAATGCCGGGCAGAAACGAAGGGACAGCGGACAGAAAGGGTGGTGTTTGCGGTGAGAGTAACAGTATCACCCAAATTAAAAATGCCTTTTTCGTTGGCAACAAAAAAGGAAAAACCGTCTGCTTTGCCCAAAAGATGATTAATAATATAGGCCCGGCCGGTACGTAAAGCTTCAAGTATTTGTTTTTTGGCTTTCTTGACATTTTGGCTTAAAGGTTCTTTTAGCAAAAGGCTGTTATTAGCTGTACGAAAGAGATACTCATAGGGAAAGATGCAGCGCTGAAAGGGGCCATAGCGAAAGTGCCAATTGTGAGCGTCTGAGCCGGCAATAGCGGTAATCTTTTGTTTTTGTGCAATCTTGTCAAAAAGTTTTAAAGCCTGCGGGCAGGGTCCGGAAATGGGACCGTCTGGCTTAAAGTATGCATAAAAAAGGCCTTTAAGCAGTTTTTGGATGCCGTCACGCCACTGTGAACACCAATTCCAGACTTCTATCCCTGTAAATCCCTGCACCTTCCAATCCTGCCAGGGATAAGTGATACCGTCTAAAACAAAGGGTGATCCTTTTTCAAAAGGGTGTGCAATAAAACCAAGGCCGCCCTGTTCATTAACTGCATCAATGACTGCTTGTGGCGATTCATCATTATCCGGGATTTCCCGTCTAATACCAAGTGCCAGATAATGATTTTTTGTACGGTTGATTTCCATCCCCACCAACACCAGCACTCCATGATGATAACCTTCTTCCGGAAGGCCGGAAAGGGTCTGATGATCGGTCACAATAATATAATCAAGCCCGGCTTTGGCTGCGGCGGCAGCAATTTCGGGAATAGCAGCCGAGCCATCGGAATGACGGCTGTGAATATGGATATTACCTGTAACTATATGCATTATGTACCCTCTTTCTTATATTGTGACTGCGCAAGCGCTGCGGTAAGGACTGACAGTTTCTCTTTCCCAGCGCAGATAACGCTGTACGGTATCGAGCAAAAATGCCTGATCAAGCAAAACATATGAGATACCGTCTATGGTAGTTACTCTGCCCTGCAGTTGCACGGCCGGTATTTTGCTAAAATCCAGCTCCATCACTGTGCGGGCAAAATGTAAAAGGGTGGCCGCAGACATGTCTGTACGCAAATGGCGGCCCAACTGTTCCAAAAGAAATGGGAATCTGGCTATACTTTCCACTTGGCCTATCCGCTGAATAATGGCTTTAACCACTTGTTGCTGGCGCCGCATGCGCCCGAAATCGCCTTCCGCATCAGAGCGGAAACGGACGTAAGTAAGGGCTTGTTTGCCGTTTAAATGCTGATGACCTTTCTCTACAATGGGGCGCCCGTCTGCGCCGATAATTTCTCGTTCTGCCACCAAGTCAATGCCGCCAATAGCATCAATCATCTGCTCAAAACCAATTAGGTTTGTATATAGATAATGGTGAATAGGCACCTCCAGCAGCTGCTCAATTGTTGTTTTTAGTAAGGCTACACCGCCAAACTGCATGGCGTGATTTATTTTGTCTAAACCATGGCCGGGAATAGCCACACGGGAATCACGAGGAATGGAAATGAGCGCCAGCTCCTCCGTCAGATGGTTAATGCTCACAATAATAATGGTATCGGCACGACTTGGTTCATCTGCCCGCTGGTCAACGCCCAAAAGCAGTATATTAGTAATATCGCCTAAAGGTTCCCTGTCTGTTGGGGCCGGAGAGCGCTCATAAATACGCACCCAAACAGAGGAAAACCAAAGCAGCAGAAAAACCAGGCCAACTAGCAGAATCATTTTCCATATCTTCCCTTTTCTTTTCATAATTTTCACCTTATAGAATAGGTAGTTTCTTTACCTAAAATGCACTATCAGGGCTTTCTTTATTCTCTACGGACTTGACGCATAGAATTCATACGTCTAACACCTCATGAGAAGGCCCTGCCCTACCAGAGACGAAAAAGAGCATCAGTCAATTAGACGATGCTCTTTAGGAAAAACCCAGCGAAAATGTTGACAAATAATTATGTCATTCTTGATTCCATTCCTCTTTTAATATTTTTATAGTCTTTTCTAAACCAGTTTGGATATTATCGTGAGCTTTCCACCCCAACTCCTGCAGCTTTGTAGAATCCAGTAACGCTTTCGTTACCCTAGAAAAACCTTCAGACTCAACACTGTCCGGGAGTTGAAAAACAACTTTCCTGCCAACAATACTGGCGATTGTCTGTGCAAGATCCCTTAGTGTAATATCAGATCTCTTATCCGCAACATTATAAGCTTCACCGGATTTGCCGCAAAGCAACACTGTTAAAAGGGCAGCAACAGCATCTGCACAATAACAATAAGAATATAGCTGATTACCTTCACTTTTTAAAACTATATCTTCACCCTGTAGCGCATTCCTGATAAACTGAGATAATGCCTTTGTGTCAGTTTTCTGCATTGTAGGCCCATAGATCCGACACAGCCGCGGGATAACAATATCAAGTCCATACTGACTAATATAGGCATTACACAAAGACTCCCCCAGACGCTTACTTTCGGGATAACCGGCTCTTACAGTATTGCAGTCTATATACCCGCAGTATTTCTCATTAAAATATTCTGTGTCGCCTCTATTTTGCCCATATATTTCTACAGTAGACAAAAACATCACACGAAGAGAATTATGCTTTACAGCGTAATCTAATAAATTTTGTGTACCGATAACATTGGCAGTAATAGTACCGATGGGATCTGTTGCATAAGCTACCGGATGTGTATTACTGGCGGCATGTATGATATAGTCAACTCTACCTATATCTTGTAAAGGGTTATTAATATCATGCGGAATAAAACTAAAAAACTTGCTTTGCCAATACTTATAAAAGCGTTTTTGAGCTTTTTTTTGACTTCTGCCCAAAGCAATAAGGCGAATATCCATTCCGTGCCGCTCATTACGCAGCATGAGCACATCAATCAAAAAGGTCCCCAAAAGCCCTGACGCACCACTTACCAGTATCGTCTTGTTATTGAATTTATCCCAAGGCAATTTTAGCTCCGCCACCCTAAACAAGTCTTCTTGATAGAGAGGATTGCTTTCAAACATTTTGTATCCTTCCCTTTCCTGTTATTTGAGCCAATGACTTTGTTTCAGTGAAAGCAGTGCTTTAAATAACTCGATATCACTTGCGGTTGTAATCTTAATATTTCTGTCTGAACCTGCAGCAAAATAAAGAGTCTCTCCTAAATCTACCATCATAGTATTCGTATAGGAAGAGCCGTGAATGCCGATATTTTTCGCAAACGCTTCTTCATAAGCCCACAATAACTTGCCATATTTATAAGCCTGAGGAGTCTGCACCCTTCTTAAAGTTTCCCGGCGAATATATTCCTTAGTGGACTTGTCATCATAGATCTTAAAAATCTGCTCATTATAAGGAAGAGATGAAACAGCATTTCCATAAATTGAGCACTTTACTATAACGTCTGACAAAACCTCCTCATCAACTAAGGGGCGGATACCGTCATGAATAATAACCACATCGTCTGGTGAAAGCTCATTTCGCAGATTAAATACCCCGTTGCGAATGGATTCTTGGCCCGTTTCCCCTCCTGTGACAACCCATTTTAGCTTTGTAATATTGAATTGTTTAGCATACGATTTTAATATTGCCTGCCAGCCGTCCAGGCAGACAACTTCAATGGCATCGATTTCAGGATGCTCTTGAAATGCTTCCAGTGTATAGATAATAATGGGTTTATCATATACATTAATAAACTGTTTAGGAATATCCTGATTCGTTCGCCGCCCACTACCACCGGCAAGGATTATTGCAACATTCATACTTATCACCACTCCCTTGATTATTATGATCCATTAGTTTTTTGCTGGTAATAACGATAACTTCTATTTAAGTCAACAATCTCTCTGGGATGCCCTACAGAACGAGTGTGTTCAGGAGGCATTTGCATATAATCACCATAAAAATGTTTTAGATAGTCGTCATATCTTTCGGGAATCCTGATAGTTAGATTCTCAAATTGCATAAAAACTCCTTCTCCCAAATAATGCTTGGGGATAATTTCTTTTTTTCCGTAGACACCACCATAACTGCAGATCAGTTCGCTTTCATCATAGGAAAAACTTTTTACATATTCTTCTTTTGCCAGATTAATTTTAGCAAGGTCATAGCCACGGTATTTCGTATGCATTGCAATAGCACCAATGAAACGTTTAATAATCCTTCTTCCTTTATTTGACTTATAAAGCAAAACCTTCTTTAAGCTAAAACTGTGATAAATATAGTGAATACATGCATCAAACAAGTAGTTTTTCCACATGCACTCCAGCTGCTTCCATTTATTTCTAGGATATCCGTCCATTGGGAAAATATCAATATAGATCCCACGGTTACGTGTATCTTTTTTTGCACCCACCTCAATAAAAGTTGTATTGGAATTCCTAATTTTAGCAAAAAATCTGGGGCAACCCTTTTCCGTCTTATACGTTTGTAAAAAGAGATGCTTACTAAGATGTTTTCCTGCAACAGCCAAGAAACGATCATAATCTTCCCTTGGCATAGCGATATCGACGTCATCGTCCCAAGGAATAAAGCCCTTATGCCTTACTGCCCCTAATGCCGTGCCTGAGATTGCATAATAACGTAAGTTGTATTTTTCACAGATTGCAATAAACTCCTGAAGCATGTCACATTCCATTTGTTGTAACTTCGGCATATATTCCGGGATAAAACCATTTATATTGTACATTTTGATTCTAAGATTATGGTCTGATTTGCGTGACTTAAAAGGTGGCATAATCATATAGTTATTGTATAGCCTGGTGAGATAATCCTGATAATTATAAAAAACAGGTATCATTCTACCTTCAAAGCTGACATATTCAGGTGCAAGCTCTATCCATTCCTTTTCAATCAGCTCTTTATGATGTTTATATCTGCCGCAAATGCTGATGTAACGGGCAGCCTCTTTCTTCTCAAACATGCCCATAACTTTTTCACTGAATTTAATTATTGTATCCCTATGAAAAAACAACGCTACTATTTTAAAAATATATCTTTTAATTTTATTTTTTAGTCTTTTCGGAACCTTATCATATCTGATTTTTTGCAGATAAACTTTATATAAAAAGCGAATTGTTTTATGGTGAATTTTTGATAACAGCATGTTACCCGGTGTTTTCACGATGGGGAACACATCAAGGCAGCATCTCCCTTGATAAACAATTTTACCAAAAAGGCGGGGATGTTTTTTGTTTGTATCAGGATGGCTCCAGGCAAAACCAGGCGGCAAGCTTGCTTTTGATATCCTTCTAAATTTCTCAAGTTCCGGCAGCCTTATGCCGATATCAATATCATCATCCCAAGGGACAAATCCACCGTGACGCAGGGCACCAACGACAGCACCTCCGAGAACAACATAAGAAATTCCGTGCTCTTTGCATGTCTTTGCAAACCAGTCATACGCCATAAGAGTTTTCTCTTTATGCTCATCCAACAATCGATATTTCTTGCACTCTTCCCGTTCCTTTAACGCCAATTCGTATATTTCTATAAGTTCCTGAGACTCGATTGCAATTGGATTATACTGAAGTCTATCCGCTTCAATGGTTTTAGGCACTGCATTAAGCACATTATTCCCATCTTCTAATTTCATATGATAAAGCATAACAAAATACTTTGTCAGTGCTTCTTCATTATCCTGTGCTGCAAAAAGTGTCGCTAATGTTTTAAAAACATCCTGTATATGTTCAGTACCCCGCGGGTCCCTGCACTTTTCCAAGTTTTTGCTCATATGTTTCCAAAACGCCGGCAAGCAAAAAGCAAGAGCATGTCCAAAATCTATGCAATCAAGAAAAGCCATCTTATAGGCCATATCATGGAGCGCGGATAGTTGTGTGTAATTAACAGCTCTGCCGCTGTAATT
>ERZ773359.5758-NODE-5758-length-11603-cov-6.580274_pt1 | contig 11603 bp, 10 predicted proteins | sample MGYA00374955_ERZ773359 | MGnify/ENA primary metagenome ERZ773359 (study PRJEB29098, sample SAMN04486028) | biogas fermenter metagenome | study: EMG produced TPA metagenomics assembly of the Biogas fermentation microbial communities from Germany - Plant 4 DNA1...
CTTACATTTCTGTAATATCAATTCGTTGTTTTCATAACTTTTTTGACACTACCTCAGTAAATACAGCAGCGCCATCCTTACCGCAACACCGTTGGTGACCTGCTTATTTATAACCGAGTTGTCTGCGTCAATAATGGCTGAAGTCATCTCAACGCCCCTGTTGACCGGCCCCGGATGCATCCATAAGGCATCCTTTTTTGCTCCTTTTATGTTTTCAGGGTTTATACCGAAAAACCTCGCATATTCATTGATAGAAGGAAACAGGCATTTTTTCTGTCTTTCCAGTTGGATCCTTAAACCCATCACCACATCGCAGTCAGCGACAGCGTCGTAAATGTTTGGAAATACCTTAGCGCCCAGTTTTTCAATACCTTGGGGCAATAGTGTCGATGGCGCAAACAGATTGACCTGGGCTCCCATTTTAGTCAGCCCGATTATATTGCTCCTGGCTACCCTGCTGTGGTATATGTCTCCGATTATGGCAACTTTAAGACCGGATAATGTACCGAAGGCTTCCATAATCGTCATCATATCCAAAAGCGCCTGGGTCGGATGCTCATGCATTCCGTCCCCTGCATTTATAACCGAGGCGCTGATATTCTTCGCCAGGAGATGAGGCGCTCCGGCCTGGGGATGCCGTATTATTACTATATCTGTGCCCATGGCTTCAAGGGTCCTGCCCGTGTCAATAAGCGTTTCGCCCTTTGCTACACTGCTTGAGGCTACTGAAACATTCACAGCCTGGGCTCCCATGTATTTGGCTGCTAATTCAAATGAGACTCTTGTACGGGTGCTGTTTTCATAAAATAAAGTTACGACCGACCTGCCCTGGAGATAATTCACTTTTTTCATTGAGCTGTTTACCGTTTTCTTCATTTCCTTTGCTGTCTCAAGAATAAAAGAAATCTCATCAGCCGAAACATTCTCTAACCCCAAAAGATCCTTTGAGCTTAGCTTCATTCTTCTTCCGCCTTTCCATTGTTTTGTCCCCCCGACATTGCAGGTTGGGAATAAAAAAATAGTAAGACCGCGGTCTTACTATTCTTATTAATAATTATTTTATTCACTGAACCATTTGTTGAAATGAAAGGAGATATGAACCTGAAGTTCACTGTCGGTATGCCACATTTGATTTTGCACTTCACCATCATGCACACCATAAACTCTTCCTTTCAACATATTTTCAATATACTAACATACGAAAAACATCCTTGTCTATTAGTAATTTTTCATATAAATAACTTACAAATTACGGTATTTACTTATGCAAAGTACAGGTAATTTTGTAATTGACTCCAAATATGAAGTGAATACAAATTAATCTGATATCAAAGCGGTTTTTATGGCAGAGTATACACCGGAACACTGTATTTAATCGGATCACATGTCAAAAGGCTTAAATAGTTATGATTCCATATTTTATTGATTGATATCTGTTATAGCCCTGTGTTACCTTAGTATATAGATAAACAGATAATTAAAGGGGGGAGCATTATTATGAATGAGAAAAATACTACAAGCCGATTTCGCGCTCTTATCAACTTCGCCGGTAAAAGATTTACCGAACTTAACGTACATAGCAGGACGATATTAAAAATAGGCGCAATAGTATTTTCTGCTTTCCTCTTATTGGCTCTAATAATTTCCGTCTCACTTACGGCCGGTTTCACATATTTTAGCGGACAGGTCAAAATAATTGAATGGATAGTACTTTATTCCTTTAGATTTTGGGTGATGATGGTTTTTGGTTCACTGATCCTGGATATACTGATCAGGCGTTAAAAGAGGTTTGTTAACCAATGGGACGATTATAACGGGACGGTTATTCTGATTTTTCTGCCCCTAGGATTACCTGTAATCAGAATAACCGTCCCATTGATTTATTTTCGGCCATCTCATGATGGCAACTATTCTGATATAATCTTACTCGGAGTAATTGCTGAAATATCCCTGTATATATACAATTGGGGTACCTTTGTCTCCGCTTCCGGATGTTAAATCACTCAAAGAACCGATTAAATCGGTCAGTCTCCTTGGCGTTGTACCGAGGGATTCCGTTTCACCTACAAGCTTCTCTTTTTTGCCGTGTATAAAATCGGATATAGCTTTCTTAAGCTCATCACCTTTTAGATCCGCAAAATTATTATCAGCAAGATATTTGAGTTTTACCTCATTTGGAGTGCCTTCAAGCCCCCTGGTATATCCCGGCGATACCACCGGATCGGCCAGCTCCCATATCTTCCCTACAGGATCCTTGAAAGCTCCGTCTCCATAAACCATAACCTCAATTGTCTTTCCTGTCTTTTCCTTTATAACACGCTGAATTCTGTCAACAAGCTCCTGGCAGTCCCTGGGGAACAACTTGACAGTATCTTCAGTAGCCTTGTTGGACCCTAAAAGCCCATATTCCCGATTATACCCGCTGCCGTCAACAGAACAGACAAGTATATCGTCCAAACCATATATTTTTTCTCCGCCGTTTTCTTTTAAAATTCTCTTGGTCCGCCGTCTTGTATGGATATCGCAACAAAGAACACTTTTTGTATAATTAAGTATTGTCTTGGGATTATTGGAAAAGATCACTTCACACTCACAGCCCTTTTCTTCAATAAGGGTTTTATAGTAGTCTATATAATCCACTCCGGTAAATACGTGTTTATGATACCCAAATAAATCTCTGTATTCTTTTTCAGTAAGAACATCGGTCCAGGGGTTTACTCCCTTTTCATCCATAAGATCGACGTCTATAAGATGGTTCCCTACTTCATCCGCAGGATAACTAAGCATCAGAACAATCTTTTTTACTCCCATGGCAATACCGCCAAGGCATACAGCAAAGCGGTTCCTGCTCAGGATCGGAAAAACGACTCCAAGCGTATCGTTGCCGAACTTCGCTTTAATATCCTTTGCTATGGCGTCAATATGGGCATAATTGCCCTGAGCCCGGGCTACAACGGATTCAGTTATTGCCAGAATGTCCCTGTCCTTAATTTCAAATCCTTCCTGTTCGGACGCTTTTAACACCGTTTCAGATGCAATTTGTACTATATCGTCTCCCTGCCTGATAATCGGAGTACGAAGCCCTCGCGAAACAGTTCCCACTATTCTTTCCATAATGAAAAATCCTCCGTATTAATGAACTGCATTTGTATTATACAGAAAAATATGATATAAGTAAATTAATGTAATTCATAATGATATATGTGGCAGCGCGTAAGTCAGGAAGTATAATAGTCTGGTCTTTTTTAAAAAAAGATATATTTTGATTTGTTTTTTAATATAAATTTTTTTATTATTTTATTTATAAGCCGGGGGGGTTATTGGTAATGAAGGAACTGATTAAGACCAATACTTTATATTGCCAAGGCTGCAACCGTTGTATACGCGTATGTCCTGTCGAAGAAGCAAATATCGCATATTTAGACGAAGAAAAAAACCGTATTAAAATTGACCCTACAAAATGCATTCACTGCGGCGCATGTCTTAAAGCTTGCCCCCATGGTGCGAGATATTATGAAGATGACACGGAAAAATTTTTCAATGACGTAAAGAACGGTGAAGAAATTTCTGTTATTATAGCACCGGCCATCAGGACAAATCACAATCAGGAATTAGACAGAATAATATCTCTTTTACGCAAGCTAGGGGTTAAGAATGTCTATGATGTCTCATTAGGAGCAGATATATGTACCTGGGCCCATATCCAATACATTGAGAAATATAAACCAAAAGCTCTCATCTCACAACCATGTCCGGCCATCGTTAACTACATAACTCATTACAGAACGGAAATTTTGGATAAGCTCTCACCTGTTCATAGTCCAATGCTTTGTACTGCACTGTATATGCGAAAATATAAAGGGATCAAACACAAAATAGCTGCTCTGTCTCCTTGTGTCGCTAAATCTGATGAGTTTGAAGAGACCGGGGTGATCCAGTACAATATTACTTTTACGAAATTTGTACAATATCTGAAAAATAATCATATAGCACTGCCTGCCGATGGCTCCGAATTTGATGATATCGATTCATCTTTGGGCGGCATATACTCCATGCCGGGTGGTTTAAAGGAAAATATTGAATTCTATATGGGTAACAGCCTGCGAATTGACAAAAGCGAAGGGCAGTCAATGGTTTATAATGCTTTAGACGAATATGCCAAAGAAAAAGAAGAGAATCTCCCGGTTGTCTTTGACGTATTAAACTGCGCTGAGGGATGTAATTTTGGGACCGGCTGCAATAACATGTTGTCTTTACTGGAAGTTAATAAAATAATGTATAATACAAAGAAGAAAGCTCTGACCAAGTATAAAAAGACATTGTTTGCCAGCATGACAGCGCTTTTTAAAACATTTGACAAAACATTGAAACTTGAAGATTTCTTAAGGGAATATAAAGAATCCAAGATCAAGCTCATAGAAATTACACCCGAGCAATTGGAAGAAGCATTTTTAAAGCTGAAAAAAACCACCAAAGAACAGCGCGAGATAAATTGCTTTGCATGTGGATCCGATTCTTGTCACCAGATGGCCGAAAAAATTGCTAAGGGTGTAAACAATGAAAATAACTGCATTGAAAAATCCAGAACCGATGCCAGGGAAGAGCATAAAGCTTATATGGATTCCTATCATGAAACCATGGAACTTTTGAAACACAATACCGATGTTTCCAGGGAACTTGTAAACTACGCGGAAAAAACTATCCAGGCATTTTCCAACATACGCAACAATATTTCCGAAATAGTCAAAAGCAACCATGAAAACACACATGAAATAGGGCAATTGATCAATGAACTGACAGGTATCAAGGAACTGTCCAAAACGGTTCTTGATTCCATTTTATCTATTGAAAAGGCTATCGGCAATTACATCACAATGTCGGATACGATCATACAGGTTGCTGACCTGACCAATATGCTGGCGCTCAACGCTTCCATCGAAGCAGCACGTGCCGGCGAACACGGGACCGGCTTTTCAATCGTTGCCGAAGAAATCCGCAAGCTTGCCTCCAACTCTCATAAAGCGGTTGAAGAGGCTAATCTGAATCAAACCTTTTCGATCAGCTCTATACAAGCCATCAAAACTGCCAGTCTCAAAGTGGATGAAGCTATTAAAAACGCAAACAGCTATCTGGAACATATCTATGCTTCATCGCAGGAAACCCTGGCCACCAGCGAAGAAATTGCCACAAGTTCCAATGAACTGCTTAACGAAGCAAATGATATTAATCGTATAATTTCAAGTATCAGCAAGGTTTAAACAAAAATAATTTGATAATAAGATAAGACTGCCTCATGATATTCACTTATTTTAATATGCTACCCCAAAGGCAGACAGATATAAAAACTGTTTGCTTCAGGGGGTTTTTTGTTTTGAAATAAAATCTGAAATTATTTATGGGATATCGTATTTAATATTTTTTTTGCTCAAGTTAACAGCCTATAATTACTTGATTGTAACATAATCAAGATTAGATACTATCTCTATCCAGGTTTGTCCGCGGTTAAGAACAAGAGGCTTTCCATCCTGGGTCTTATATTCTGTTTGGGCATCCCTTGCTGTCTTTGACCATTTTATCGGGACAGCCTTGCCTCCTGTAATGAAGAAGCCGTCACCGCTCCCTATATTTATTAAATTTCTTCTTCCGTATGTATCGCCTTCAATTACCGGTGAAGAAATTTTCAGCACAATAATATTCGCGGTTTTTACCTGTTCATTCGTATTACGCTCTATGTGAGGTTTTCCCATTCTTAATCGTTCATAAAAATTGGTCTCTTTGTTATATATAAATTCACAATTACTGCTTCCCTTTGATGAGTGAAATTTTATAGAAACATCCTCAGCCGGAGTTCCGTTTTCGGGCACAGTAAACTGATCATGGTAAGTAAACGGGAATGCTCTCTTGGATTCGGTTCTGTATTTTTTATCAGCAATAAATTTTTCTATTCTTTCCCTTGATGTATATGTATCCTGCCAGTTATATTTATCTTCAGTCAAATCCCAAAAGGCAGAACCATGAACCTGGTAGTCAATATTCTGGATTTTCAACTTGGGAATATCTTTATATGCGTATGTACTGCCGCCGGCATGCGTATAAATGGCGTCATGCTCCAGGACATAGTCCAGAAAATAGTGTCGTGAACTTCTTACAGGACCTATCATTTCAGGCATCGTGTCCCAGAAAAGGGCCATATATCGGGTAATATTGTATTCAACAAGAATTTCATATATTAATTGTGCCTGGCTGATTCCACCCTGAGGCAATACTCTGTCTCCCTGGTTATCTATCATTACAGCTACAGGTCTTTTGGATGAGTCAGGTATTATGAAATCCGGGTTAAAGACAGGTGGTTCACTGGGTAAAACAGGTTCAGGAGTTTTGATGGGTGTTGCGTCAGGTGATGCCGAAGGCGTTTCTGTAACGGTGGCAACCGGTTCCTCGGTTGCCCCGCCACAAGCAGATGTAAATAAAAGCACTCCGGATATCAGAAACAACAAAACAGTTCTCTTAAACATAGCCTGGTGCCACCTTTATTTTTTTCTTCAGTAAATGAACGTTGCTACTTAGAGGTCATCATCCTCATCTTCTTCTTCGATTTGCTCCTGGAAGGCTTCAAATGCCCTTTCGAGCTCATCGTCATCCTCAACGGGAACTAAATACTCGTCGTCGCCGCTCTTTTCGATCTTCATAATGATAACTTCTGCGCCGCATTCATCATCATCACAAGAACTGCAGCCACAACCGTCCTCATCCAATGGCAGCAATACAACGTATTCACTGTCATCAACCAACACGGTGTCGAGATACTCGCATTTGATGGAATCGCCGTCTTCACCGGTCAATTCAATAATTTCATTGTCGTAGTCCATACTATTCTCCTTTCGAGTTAACAAGGGTATCTTTTTAAAGAATCCAGATATCCCTGCAAAATAAGAGCAGCCGCCATTTGGTCAATTCTGCTCTTTTGTTTTTTGGCAACTATACCCATATCATGCATAGCCCGCTGAGCCATAACAGTAGTCAGTCTCTCGTCCCAAGGCACAATTTTCACGCCCGGCAATTCGCTTTCCAGAATCTTTATAAATTCTCTGGTTTTAATCTCCCTTGGCCCAACTGTACCATCCATATTACGGGGAATACCAACAACAATTTCCTCACAATGATAACCCTCAAAAATCTCTCTGATTCTTTGAACAGGCTTTTTAACATCATTCTTCCACTTTATTGTTTCCAGCATTTGAGCAGTCAATCCCAAAGGATCGCTGACTGCAATACCTATTCTGGCATCACCGTAGTCAATACATAGTATGCGCATTCATTGCTCCGTTTATTTCTTTTTTATTTTAAAAAGCAGGGACTTTTCGCCCCTGCATCCATAATAACCTATACGGTTTTAAAAAGCAATAAAATACTATTTAAATTCAATCATTGAATCTTCCCACATTTCAGGAGCTTCATAACCAAGCAGATTCACTACGGTCGGAGCAATATTGGCAAGGCCGTATTCGCCGTCCTTCAGCCGGTATTTCTCGGAATTTTTTGTATCATATATTATGAAAGGAACCTTATTTAAAGTATGACTGGTTTTTGCCTTAATTCTGCCGTTGCTGTCGGTTTTGGCCTTGCCTGTCTTTTTATCGATTTCATACATTTCATCGGCATTTCCATGATCCGCTGTTACGATAAGGACTCCGTTCAATTTTTCTATCAGTGTAATCAGTCTTCCCAGACAAAGATCCACCGCTTCAACTCCAATCTTTGCCGCCTGGTAAATTCCGGTATGACCTACCATATCGCCATTGGCAAAATTCATCCTGGCAAATTTATAATTGCCGGTACCCAACAGTTCTATTACTTTGTCGGTTATTTCCGCAGCCTTCATCCATGGCCTTTGTTCGAAGGGTATTATATCAGAGGGTACTTCATAGTAAGTTTCCAGTATTTCATCAAACTTGCCCGAATTATTGCCATTCCAGAAATAAGTGACATGACCGAACTTCTGTGTCTCAGCCACGGCCAGTTGAGTGATCCCTTCTTTAACCAGGTATTCGCTCATGGTATTCTTAATGAATGGAGGATTAACCAGGTAACGGCTTGGGATATGAAGATCTCCGTCATATTCCAGCATTCCGGCATATGTGACCTGGGGCCATCTCTTTCTGTCAAAACAATTAAATCCCGGATCTTCGAAGGCTTTTGATATCTCAATGGCGCGGTCGCCCCGGAAATTAAAGAAAATAACGCTGTCCCCGTCCTCGATCGTTCCTACCGGAGTGCCGTTCTCGGCAATGACAAAAGCAGGCAGGTCCTGATCTATTGCTTTTGTTTCTTTTCTGAGAGTTTCAATGGCCTCAACAGCCGAGTTGAATAATCTGCCTTCTCCTAACACATGAGTGTGCCATCCCCGCTCAACCATACTCCAGTTTGCCTCATAGCGATCCATGGTAATAAACATGCGTCCGCCGCCGCTGGCAATCCTGGCATCAAATGAAGAATCGTTGAGCTCGCTTAAGAAAGCTTCAAAAGGTATCACATACTCCAGTGCGGATGTTTCTCCCACATCCCTTCCGTCCAGCAGAATATGGACACGCACTCTTTTGATGCCCTCTTTTTTGGCCTGAACTATCATGGCCTTTAAATGATCAATATGGGAATGAACATTTCCGTCACTGAAGAGGCCGATAAAATGAAGAGTAGAGTTTTTGGAAATACAATTTGAGCGGATTTCTCCCCATCCTTTGCCTCTGAACATATCACCGCTGTTGATTGCTTCGTTTACAAGCTTGGCTCCCTGTGCATATATCTGACCGGCGCCGATTGCATTGTGTCCTACCTCTGAATTGCCCATGTCGTCATCGCTGGGAAGTCCCACGGCGGTTCCGTGAGCTTTCAGCAATATATTGGGGCATTCCTTCATAAGTTTGTCCAGATGAGGAGTATAAGCGTTTTTAACTGCATTTCCTTCTGTGTTTTCAGATATACCGATCCCATCCATTACCACAAGGAGAATTGGACCGTCTGAGGGTACATATCCATTCTTTTTCAGCATATTCATCCATACCTTTCCATATTTGTTGCCTAAGACATAATACCCTCCGGAAAAAGCACCGGAGGGCATAACAACAAAGAACCTATCTTATTGATCGTGCTTCACGATTTTTTCAAATGCGTCAAGCTTTAAGCTTGCTCCGCCCACCAGACCTCCGTCGATATTAGGCATAGAGAAAAGTGATTTCGCATTGGCTGCGTTAACGCTGCCACCGTACAATATACGGGTCTTTTCTGCAACATCATTATCGTAAAGCTCCGCTATCAGTTGACGAATAATGGAGCAAACTTCTTCCGCCTGCTCATCAGTAGCTGTTTTCCCGGTTCCTATCGCCCAGATGGGTTCATATGCTATGACAATTCTGGATACCTCCTGAGCGCTGAGACCAAGCAGTGCGATTTTTATTTGATAGCGGACATGCTCATAAGTTACACCCTGTTCTCTTTGGGTAAGAGTTTCACCGCAGCAGATGATCGGGATCATTCCGGCGTCCAGAATAGCTCTTGCCTTTTTATTTATCATCTCATTGGTTTCGCCGAAATACTCACGTCTTTCCGAATGCCCTATTATTACATAATCCACTCCTAAATCCTTGAGCATTGCGCATGAAACTTCACCGGTATATGCTCCGCTTGCCTCCCAGTGGACATTTTGTGCGGCGATCTTTATATTTGAGCCTTTTGCAGCCTCAACGGCTGCAGGAATACAAACAAAAGGAACCGCTGTTACAACCTCTGAATTACTGCCTGCAACAACATTTTTTAAAGCGTTGATAAATTCTGCTGCTTCTGTTGGAGTTTTATTCATCTTCCAGTTGCCTGCCGCCATTATAGTACGCTTTGCCATTTTATCCAACTTCCTCTCGATTTTATTTTTTCTCATTAAGCACTGCGATACCGGGAAGTTCTTTTCCTTCCAGGAATTCTAACGAAGCACCGCCGCCGGTGGAAATATGGGTGATTTTATCGGCAAATCCCAATTGCTCGACTGCCGCAGCTGAATCACCGCCGCCGACTATTGTCACTGCATCCGAATTTGCCAAAGCTTCTGCAATCTTCCTTGTTCCGTTTGCGAATCTCTCCATTTCGAATACACCCATAGGCCCGTTCCATACTACGGTTTTCGCGCCTTTTATAGCTTCCGAGAACAGTTTAATAGTTTCTTCTCCTATATCAAGACCCATCCAGTCATCAGGAATGGCTTCAGAGGGTACTGTTTTAGCCTCGGTATTGGCATCGAATTCCTTGCCGACTACATTATCCACAGGAAGAAGAAGATTTACACCCTTTTCCTTGGCCTTTGCCAATAAATTACTTGCCAATTCGACCTTATCATCTTCACAAATGGATTTGCCGACGCCGTGACCTTGAGCCTTAAAGAAAGTATAAGCCATTCCGCCGCCTATGATTAAGGTATCGACTTTATCTATAAGATTTTCTATAACGCTGATCTTATCAGATACCTTTGCGCCGCCCAGGATGGCAACAAAAGGTCTTTCGGGATTATCAAGAGCCTTGCCCATAATATCAAGCTCTTTCTTTATCAGAAAACCGCATGCGGATGGCAGATAGTCAGCCAGGCCTGCTGTAGAAGCATGAGCTCTGTGGGCCGTCCCAAATGCATCGTTTACATAGATATCAGCCATGCTGGCCAGCTCTTTGGCGAAATCAGGGTCATTTTTTGTCTCTTCCTTGTGGAAACGGACATTTTCCAGCATTAGGATCTCGCCCTCTTTAAGAGCGGCAGCTTTAGCTTTTGCATCTTCGCCTATTACATCTTTTGCTAAAATAACTTCCTTGCCTAAAAGCTCGCTTAAGCGCTCAGCTGCAGGCTTCATGCTGTACTTGGCTTCAAAACCATTTTTCGGTCTGCCTAAATGGGAAACCAAAATCAGCTTTCCGCCGTTTTCTATAATATATTTAATTGTCGGAAGAGCACCTCTGATCCTCTTGTCATCAGTTATATTGCCTTCCGAATCCAGTGGAACATTGAAATCAACACGAACTATAACTCTCTTCCCTTTAACATCCAGGTCAGCAACACTCATTTTATTTTTCATGCTCATTCAAAAACAACTCCTTCTGGTATGATTTTATTACTAGGAACTGGGAATAAAAGGCTTTAAACCTTTTATATTTTACCTTAATTACATAATAATTTTCAACAAAAGATTGGAAAATTATTAGTCTTACTACCTTTTATTATATTAATCCGTTATTTCAGTTTACCATATGTAAAGAGCGACCGATCAGGGCCGCTCTTATTAACGGTTTTCGCCATTATTTCAGAAAAATCCCGCTTTTTTGTTAACTGAGTTATGATCTTACTTATTGTCAACTGTAGCCATATGAGAAATGAGGTCAATAAGCTTGTTTGAATAACCCCACTCATTATCATACCATGCAATCAGCTTAACAAAGTTAGGATTCAGTGAGATACCGGCTTTTGCGTCAAAGATAGAGGTACGGGGATCTGTAATGAAGTCAGATGAAACAACATCATCTTCGGTATATCCCAGGATACCCTTAAGCTCGTTCTAGATCGGAAGAGCGTC
>ERZ773359.5762-NODE-5762-length-11587-cov-4.579518_pt1 | contig 11587 bp, 10 predicted proteins | sample MGYA00374955_ERZ773359 | MGnify/ENA primary metagenome ERZ773359 (study PRJEB29098, sample SAMN04486028) | biogas fermenter metagenome | study: EMG produced TPA metagenomics assembly of the Biogas fermentation microbial communities from Germany - Plant 4 DNA1...
AGTAGCAAAGTTTATCCAGACCGAGGCGCTTGCGCTGTACTTCCCGTAGCTCGGAAGCTAAAGGCACAATCTGCTTTATCACCTCGCCCCGCAGGGAAGCAACTTGCGCAGCACTATAATCGGAGCGATGCAGACGCAAATAAGCCAGTGGAATAAAGTCGGCAAAACCTAATTTCTGGGCAATGCTTGTACGTATAGCAATGAGTTCATCATAGATTTCATCGAAGGCAGCCATATTATCAGCAAAAAAAGCATAACGCGCCTCATGGGCTGTCTTGCGTATTTCACGCTCCGGTGCTTCCTGATAGGGGACCAACTGTTCCAAGTTTAGTTTTTCCCCGGCAAAGGGAATGGCGGCCGAAGCCAATAATTTTTTATAGCTGCTAATGATTTTATTTTCCTGCTGCAGTTCTTCAATTATGTCGGGCGAAAAAGTTTTAAGAGACATTTCCGCCAGTCTAAACAGCTGCTGTCCATAACGCAGTGCCAGTTCTTCACGATAAGGCGAAGCTAGAAGTTCACGATAATAATCAGTTATTAATTTTTGCAAAATTGGTTCCGCCTCATCAAAAAAATCTTGTTCCGCAGCATAAAATGGATCAGTAGTATTAATGACATGCCGAATATGAGCAAGCTGTGCCATGGATTCAAATTCCTGACGCTTGCGGTTTAATTCCTGCAGGATTTCATCTTGGGCGGAAGCCGTAGAAGCACGAGCAAAACGCTGCAGCAGGTAACGCCATTCCTCCTGCAGTTTGGCTAGCTGCGGTCTTTGATAGTTAAAAGCAGCAAAATTTTCTTTCATCGGAACTCCTTTCTATGGCTTTATAAGCCGAGGATATTTTCCACAAGCGCGCGCATTTCTTCTTTTCGGCAGACTTTAGTATGTAAAATGGACTTTTTTTCTAACTCTTTTACTGCCTGCGGCAAAGGCTGTGCCGAAAGCTGTGCCATTTCCTGCAGCAAGCTAAAATCATCATATTTTTCATATTTATCATCAAGGGAAGTTAAAACATCTTTAGCAAATTTATAGGGACTGGCTGTTGCTACCACCACAGTAGGCGCAATATCAGCTGCAGCTGCACGGTACTTTTGCAGCACGGAATAAGCCACGGCAGTGTGGGGGTCTAGAAGGTAATTTGTTTCTTCATAGACCGTTTTTATGGCTGCACGTGTTTCAGCCTCCGTGGCATACCCCCCGACAAAATTGCTTAACGCTTTTTGCACCACAGGCGGAACGCTATACCGCCCCTTAGTTTGCAGGGCCTGCATTTGTTTTTTCACCCACTGCGAGTCTTCGCCGCTAGCGTGATAGAGCAAGCGTTCCAGATTGCTGGAAATCAAAATATCCATCGAAGGAGATATTGTAACATAAAATTTCCTTTCTTTGTCATAGACACCGGTGGTAAAGAAATCATAAAGTACTTTATTCCTATTGGAGGCACAAATAAGTTTGGCAATGGGCAATCCCATGCGGCCGGCATAATAAGCAGCCAGGATGTTGCCAAAGTTGCCTGTAGGAACAACAAAATTAATACTTTCCCCGGCCTTTATTGCACCACCGGCCAATAAACGCAAATAGGCATAAAAGTAGTAGATAATTTGCGGAATCAGGCGTCCAATATTTATGGAATTGGCAGAAGAAAAGATATAACCGGCTGAAAGCATTTTTTCTTTTAACTTCTCATCGGTAAAAATGTCTTTTACACCGCTTTGGGCGTCGTCAAAATTTCCTTCAATTCCTACTACATAGGTATTATCCCCTTCTTGAGTCACCATTTGCCTTTTTTGGATTGGACTGACTCCATCCTCCGGGAAAAAGACAATGATTTTAGTAGCGGGCACATTGGCAAAACCGGCCAAAGCCGCCTTGCCCGTATCGCCGGAAGTGGCAGTTAAAATCACCACTTCCTGCCTAATGCCGCATTTATCCGCCGCCAAGCGTAATAGGTGAGGCAGGATGGAAAGAGCCATATCCTTAAAAGCTAAAGTCGGCCCATGGTAAAGCTCCAGAAAATGTGTACCAGCATGGGTTACCAGCGGTGCAATTTCAGGGGTCGCAAACTTTTCGTCATAAGCCTTACCAATGGCTGACTCCAGTTCGGCAGCGGAAAAATCGGGCAAGTACAGCTGCATGATTTCCAGTGCCAACTCTTGATAAGAAAGGGATACCAGATCAACGAGAGGTTTTGTTATTTGAGGAATAAAGTTGGGCACATAAAGGCCGCCGTCTGCGGCAATGCCGTTTACTATTGCTTCTGCCGCCGACACAGGACGGCTGTCACCGCGGGTGCTGTGATAAAATATTTTTCCCATTGCTACTTTCCTCCCGCTGTTTTATTCAAAAAATAATCCATTAAAGTATGGCCAACTTCAATAAACAGTCCTGTTTCCTTTGCCGCTTCCTCATGATAAGATAACTGACCACTGCCGGAGGGCTTTGTGCTGTCAAAAAGCAGGAAGGGAACCGGATCGGCAGTATGGGTGCGTAAAGCAAGCGGTGTGGCATGATCGGGTAAAAACAAAAGCCTGTATGGTTCATTTAAGGCCTCTAAGCCGCTGATTAAAGGTTTTATAACCTGCTCATCAATTAATTCAATGGACCTGATTTTATTTTCCCTATCCTGATGGTGCCCACATTCATCGGGCGCTTCCAGGTGCAAATAAAGAAAATCCAAACCATTTCGCAAAGCGCTAAGCGCCGCTTCAGTTTTGCCGCGGAAATTTGTGTTGATATTGCCTGTGGCACCTTCCACTTCCAAAACTTCCAGACCGGCACAAACACCTAGGCCTTTAATGAGATCGACAGCTGAAATCACAGCTCCGCGCAGGCCGTATTTATCGCTGAAAGCAGGCAGCTGCGGCTTTGTACCTTCACCCCAGATCCAAACACTATTGGCAGGACGCAGACCCCTGTTTTTACGTTCTAAATTGACAGGATGATCCTTCAGCACCGTCACACTTTGTTTCATAAAAGCCAGCAGTACTGCACCCTGCGGGCCGCGCGGCAGATAATTGCTCACGCACTGATCTAAAATATCATGGGGAGCCGTTAACTCCCAGGAAGTGGGGGCATTATGCCAGACAAGTAAATGGCGATAACCCACGCCAGGATACAAGGACATCTCTTGTGACGGCAAAATATTTTTTACCGCTTCCAGCAGTTTGCGCGCTTCGGCTGAAGATATTTCATCAGCACTATGGTCAAGCATAATTTTATCTTCATAGGGCTCATCATCTGATAAAGTGACCAAATTGCAGCGAAAAGCCAAGTCACCCTCCCTGAGCTTTATCCCCATACTGGCCGCTTCCAAAGGTGAACGTCCAGTATAGTAAAGCTGGGGATCATAACCTAGGATGGATAAATTAGCCGTATCACTGCCGGGGTCAAAACCATCCGGTACGGTCTTAACCAGCCCAAGCTGCCCCTGACGTACTAAGGTGTCAATATGGGGTTTATGGGCCACCTGCAGTGGCGTTTTATCTCCCAATTCCGGTACAGGATAGTCTGCCATTCCATCGCCTAACACTACCACATATTTCACCTATAAATCCACTCCTTCTCCCCGGTTTCCAAAAAACTGGATAAATCCTATGCTAAAACTTATACCATAAACTACCCCAAAAGACCAGCAAAAGCTTTTCTGCAAGCAGCAATACGCTAAAAACAGTCTATTTTTGCAGGCGTTCACCAATAATGCGAGCCACATAAACACCGCTGGCACCGGCTTGTGATAACCCCCGTGTGATGCCGGCACCGTCTCCGATAGCAAACATATTGGGGATTTCCGTTTCCAACTGGTTAGTAAGCTGCAGACGCGAACTGTAAAATTTAACTTCCACCCCGTAGAGGAGGGTATCGTTATTAGCCGTGCCCGGCGCAATCTTATCGAGCGCATAAATCATTTCTATGATGTTATCCAAATGGCGTTTTGGCAAAACTAAACTTAAATCACCGGGTGTAGCCTGCAAAGTAGGGCGGGTAAAACTTTGCGATAGACGATGAGCGTTTGTTCTGCGGCCTTTAATTAAATCACCAAAACGTTGCACCAGAACACCGCCCCCCAGCAGGTTAGAAAATGAGGCAATGCGTTTACCATATTGATGAGGTTCATTGAAGGGTTCTGTAAAACGATTGCTGACTAAAAGGGCAAAATTAGTGTTTTTGCTGCGCAAATTTTTATCCCGATAGCTGTGGCCGTTGACAGTAATAATGCCATCGGTATTCTCCGCCACCACATAGCCATATGGATTCATGCAGAAAGTGCGGACCAAATCACCATACTGTTTGGTACGGTAAAGTAATTTGGCTTCATAAACTTCATCGGTAATATGCTGAAAAACAATGGCAGGAATTTCGACGCGTACACCCACATCAACTTGATTATTAAATAGTGTCAGCCCCAGCTTCTGACACTGGTGGGCAAACCATTCGGAACCGACACGTCCCGGAGCCGCAATCAAGTAAGTACAGTTAACTTCTGCCGCATTGGCCAGCTGCAAAGTTATGCCGCCGGAGTGAGGTTTAATCTCCTCCACGAATGTGTTACAAAAAATCTCGCATTTTTCCCGCAGGAACTCATAAAGTTTTTGCATAATACGGAGATTGTTTTCCGTACCTAAATGACGGACTTTAGCCCTCAAAAGATGTAAATCTGCAGCAATCGCCTTTCTGGCCAGTTCGCTGCTTTCACTGCCATAACTTTCTTTGGGAGCTCCATAAGCCAAATTAATCTGGTCAACATAATTAATTAAGTCCAATACTTCTTTTTCCGGCAGATAATCATTTAACCAGCCCCCAAACTCGGCCGTAAAATTAAATTTACCGTCTGAAAAAGCTCCCGCTCCGCCGAAACCACGCATTACATCACAAGTTGGACAGTTGATGCAGTGTTCTGTTTTCTTAGCAGCAATAGGGCAGCTGCGTTTAAAAATATCATTGCCGGCTTCAAAAATCGCTAACTTAAGGCCAGGGTACTTGTTTACCAGTTCATATGCAGCATAAATTGAAGCCGGCCCGGCCCCGATAATTGCCACATCATATGTTTTGCGCATCAAAATACCTCCAAAGTTGATTCTTTTTTGTCACGCATTAACATCATATTACAATTAAAAAGCTAAAACAAGACGATGTCCACCGGCCCAATTTGATGTTTTAAACTGAGTAAGAAAGCCTGTCGTGCCATACTTTCTTTATTGAGAAAAAACCGCCTTAAGGCGGTTTTTAATAGCTTATTTTAGGCGTTTTGCATTTCACAAGCCATGACGGTATGCTTGCAGAGCACCATGGTTGTGACGGAGCCTACGCCACCGGGGGAAGGTGTGATTTTATCCACAATGGGCTCAACGGCAGCAAAATCTACGTCACCACAGAATTTACCCGGTCTGTCGGGATCAGGGTTAATACCCACATCGATAACTACTTGGCCGGGACGTACATAGTCAGCATTAATCATTTTTGCCCGGCCGACAGCTGCCACCAGCACATCGGCTTCGGCGCAGACGGCAGGCAAGTTTTCTGTCCGGGAATGGCAGATGGTTACGGTGGCGTTTTCTCTCAGCAGAAGCATTGCCACAGGCTTACCTACGACCATGGAACGACCCACAACCACTACTTTTTTACCTTCCAGAGGAATATTGTAGTGCTTCAGGATATCCATGCAAGCTGTAGGTGTACAGGGCGGGAAACCAGTTAAGTCATCAGCGAAGACTTTACCTGCGCCATGAACAGTCAGACAGTCAACATCTTTTTCTACCGGGATCAGAGCACGTATTTTTTTCTCATCCAAATGCTTGGGTAGAGGTGAGAACATCAGGATACCATGAATATCTTTTCTGGCCCCCACTTCCACAACAGCCTTTTCAAAATCTTCCTGACTTATATCTTCGGGATATTCAAAAACTTCATAAGTCAGACCGATACCATCAGCAGTCTTCTTCGCACCGCCTTCATAAAATAGATCGTCCGGGCGAGCGCCTACACGGATAAAGCCGAGTTTAGGTGTAACGCCTTTTGCTTTTAAGGCTTCCACCCTTTTTATTAAATCTTCTTTCATTGCATTGGCAACAGGTTTGCCTTTTAATTGTTCAGCCATGTTAATCCTCCTCTACTTAGAACTTCTTTTATTTTTTAATTTTATCAATTACTTTTTGTAGTGTTTCGTCCGCTATTTTACTGCCGTCTTCTAAAAGTTTATTGGCTTCCCCTAAAGTGTCAGCGACGAATTTTTCATCTTTAATGGTATTGACATTGATTAAAACATTGAGGTAACCACTAATAAGAGCGGACTTTAAAAATGTTACCCCGCAGCCCACATCAGAAATGGCAATTGCGGTTCCAATTTCGCCCATACGCTCGTGAACTTTAATGCCTTCATATGATTTACGCATTATTTCCATGGGCACTGAACAAGCAAGTTTAGAGCACTCTTCCAGCTGCTGTTCTTTATAAGCAGCTTCTTCCGGAGTATTTTTGGGCAAACCATATGCTTTAGATAAAGGCTCAAAAACTTCAGCGTCTTTATCCACTAAAGTTTTTAGTTCTTCAATTATTTTGGATCCTTGTTCAACAAGAGCTTTTACTTCATCCTCCACATCAGCATATTTCTTTTTGCCGATTGTCAAGTTGCCGACCATATTGGATAGAGCCATACCAATGGCACCACCCATGGCTGCAGCACCACCACCGCCTGGGGTTGGAGCTTTTGAAGCTAAAACCTCTAAGAAATAGGCACAACTTTTTTCGGCCATTGCCATAATTAATACCCTCCCTTTACAAAGATTCTAGCTTTGTAATTCTTCATCACAAGCACATTTTCCTCTATATATTACCACTAATAATTTAAAAGCATGAATAAGAAAATAAAAAACAAGGCTGCTCTCACAACAGCAGCCTTGCACCAAGACAGTTTGCATATCTAAAACGCAGTATCAGCTTTTGTCTTCATCAATACGCATTCCCATAATTTTTTCAGTATACTTCATTTATGATAAGGCTCACCGCGATTAATTTTAAAGGCGCGATACAGCTGCTCCAAAAGCAGCAGACGAAACAGCTGATGTGGAAAGGTTAAAAGCGAAAAAGAAAGCTTTAAATCAGCCCGTTTCAGCAGACGGGGAGATAACCCTAAGCTACCGCCAATGAGAAAAGTAAAATGGCTTTTTCCCCGCAGTGCCTGCTGGGCCAGAAAATTTGCCAACTCGGGAGAAGAATATTGCCGGCCGTTTATGTCTAAAGCAATAAGATATGTATGGGGGCGAATAAGTGCTTCCAGGCGGGTTGCTTCTTTCTCCAGCACAAGCTGCCGCTCCGCCGGGGAAATATTTTCTGCCGCCTGCTCATCCTTTACTTCATGAATTTCAATTTTGGTATAAGCGCTTAATCTTTTTAGGTATTCTTTTATGCCTGCCACAAGATATTTTTCTTTAATTTTACCCACGGCTAAAATCTGAATCTGCATTTTTCCGCCCTTTCTTGAACACTTTTATTATCATCTTACCGCTTTTTAATACTTTTAAAAACCCCAAAAAAATAACGGCCTCTGGCCGTCTAAAATTTATAAATTAAATGTATTAATCATCCGGCAGTTCAGTCAAAGTGACAGTGGTTTTAATTTCCTTGCCGTTACGGATTAAAACTATTTCCACTGTGGCATTTAATTCTTGCTCATAGATGGTATTACGTAACTCGGTAAAGTTGGTTGTCTTTTTACCAGCCAAACTGATAATAACGTCCCCGCGTCTAATTCCTGCCTTAGCTGCAGGGCTATCTGCTACCACGTCCTGGACCAGCACACCATAATTGACGGGCAAGCCCAATTGTTTGGCCAAATTCTCATCCACATCACCGCCGGCATAAACACCGAGCCAAGGACGCAGGATTTTTCCGTTCTTAATGAGTTCCTCAGCAATTTTTTTAGCTGTATTGGAAGGAATGGCAAAGCCCATGCCTTCCACACCGGCTATTTTTATTTTGGCAGTATTAATACCTATAACTTCACCCTTCAAATTCACCAATGCTCCGCCGCTGTTTCCATCATTGATGGCTGCATCGGTTTGAATAAAATTGAAAGTATAATCCTTAATTGTAATAGTGCGCTTTTTGGCACTGATATAACCCACAGTCAGAGTCTGTGAAAATTCCAAACCCAAAGGATTACCAATAGCTAAAGCCTGCTCACCCACCACAATATTATCTGAATTGCCAAATTCAGCGGCAGGCAAGCCAGTCTTATCTATTTTGATTACTGCCAAATCGGTAACGGGATCCGCACCAATTAATTTGGCCTTGTATTCTTCACCGTCACCTAAAGTTACATAAATTTCCGTGGCACCTTCAATTACATGATTATTGGTGACAATATAACCATCTTCACTAATAATTACTCCTGACCCTGTGGCTTGGTCCTCAAGAGAAGAAACTCCCCGCCACATATTATAGACCATGGCTTTGTTGGTAATACCGACCACAGCGGGCTTCACTTTGGCTGCCGCCCTCACAATGGCAGTGTTTTGATATTCCGGCAAATCCCGTTCGGTAAAGGGAATTTCCTCCGTCTGTGGATTTTCACTGATTATACCACCGCTATTATTAGGAACCTGCGCCGGCTGCTGCGGAGTTAAGCCCCGTGTGATGATCAATGCCACTACAATGCCTCCGATAATGGTGCCAAAAAGGGCTGAAAATAAATGGCCTAGCCAGCCTGAATGCCTTCGTTCCGAACTAAAGCCGTTAAAAAAGTCCATGGCACAACCCCCTATCAGATCTTCTCCCCTTTATCTTAATAATAACAAGAAGATGTGACAAGAATATGAAAAAATAAGAAAAATTTTATACACTTAGGCATTATTTCCCATTAGCCGCCTTTAATACTATGCTAAGCGCAAATAACAGCTGGGAGTATGGCGTGCAGCAACATGAACCTTCAGTCTCTTACCCGGCTGCAGATGGCCGGATTTTTTTAAGCGGCTGCAGACGGCGGTAAAAGCCAATTGCGGCGTATTGTTATATTCACTTAGATGAGCCAGCACCACATGTTGTGTCTGCGCTCCCACCACTTGACTTAAAAGTTCTGCCGCCATCTTATTTGATAAATGGCCTTTAGCTCCTAAAATCCTCTTTTTCAGCGGCCAGGGATAGTGGCCGTTAATGAGCATCTCCTCATCATGGTTGGCTTCCACAATTAAACAATCCATGCCCTGCAACCGCCGCTGTATGTAAGGTGTAGTATGCCCTAAATCGGTTACTAAAGCCACTGCATGCCACCGGGAACGAAAAATAAAACCTACGGGATCGGCAGCATCATGGGGTAAGGGGATAGTTTCCACTTCCAAATCAGCAAAGCTTATACTGCCGCAGTTTGGCAGGCGGCAGCATTGTGCTGCTTTAATGGGACCCAACCTGCTTTCTGCTGCCCGCCAAGTTGGCTCGGTGGCGTAAACTGCCAGACCATAGCGCCGCGCCATAACGCCGGCTCCACAAATATGATCATTATGATCATGGGAAAGCAGCAAAGCATCTAATTTACCGGCATTAACACCGATACCGGCTAAAGCTGCGGCTATACGCCTTCCGCTTAATCCGGCATCTATTAATATTTTTGTTTTTTGTGTGCCCACATAAACTGCATTGCCCGAAGAACCACTGGCCAGCATACAAAACTCAATCATTTTTTTCTCCTCTTAAATGACTTCTCTCATTAAAACAAATTAAACGGCGCCTGCCGGCATCATATTCTAAAACGGTAATGGCAGCCGGCGCAAAAGAAAAGGGCCACGGCCCCGCAAAATCTAAATTCAAAAATTCTACTAAAAGGGCGTTTAAATAACGTCCATGACCAATTAAAACTACTGTCTCCGGGTTATTTTCTGCCAACAGCAAGGCCAGGCCTTTTTGCAGGCGCCGCCGGAAACTTTTCATGTTTTCCTGGCCGGGAATAAAGGTCCCGCGCCAATCCTTTTGTAAACGGTAAAAAAGAGAGGGATGCCTCTCTTTAATCTCCTGCCAAGTTAAACCCTCTAAAAGGCCCCAGGAATATTCGCGGAAAAGAGGAGACACCGTCAGAGCCAGGCCCAACGCTTCGGCCGCCGGCCTGGCCGTCTCCCGACTGCGCTGTAAATCACTGGTATAAATTTTACCGGGCTGCCAGTAAGCAAGGGCACGGGCAAGCTGCTGTGCCTGTTTATATCCTTTTTCGGTAAGAGGATAATCTAGGTTGCCCTGAAAACGCCCGGCAGCATTGGCTGTCGTCTGCCCATGCCTGGCCAGCAAAATACGCCGCACGATCTGCCCTCCTAAGGCACTTCTTTAATTTTTGCCCCCAAGGACGTTAATTTCCCACATATATTCTCATAACCGCGATAAATATGGTGTATGTCACTGATAATCGTTTCACCATTTGCAATAAGGCCGGCAATAATAAAGGCTGCACCGGCACGTAAATCAGTAGCCCTAACGGGAGCGCCGCTTAACTGTGTACGTCCGTCCACAATGGCTGTACGCCCCTCTACTTTTATACGCGCACCCATCCTCTTTAATTCGTCCACATGCTTAAATCGTCCCTCAAAAACATTTTCTGTAATTATACTGCTTCCCTGCGCCTGGGTTAAAAGGACCATTACCAAAGACTGCATATCGGTGGGGAAACCCGGATAGGGAAAAGTTTTAATATCCACGGCCTGCGGAGTAGTATTGCCGAGTACACGCAGCCGGTCGTCGCCCACTTCCACAGTAATGCCCATTTCTCTTAATTTGGCAATAATGGGGTCTAAATGTTTGGGGATGATATCCTCGATGGCCACATCGCCACCCGTTGCCGCCGCGGCAATCATATATGTACCGGCTTCAATCCGGTCGGGAATAACACAATGGTTTGCTCCCCCCAGTTCCTTAACCCCTGTGATTCTAATCACATCGGTACCGGCACCGCGAATTTTAGCGCCCATGGCATTTAGGAAATTGGCCACATCAACTATTTCCGGTTCTTTGGCCGCATTTTCTATAACTGTCTTTCCCTCTGCACGAACGGCAGCCAGCATAATATTAATGGTGGCACCTACACTAACCACATCCAGGTAAATATGGGCTCCCACAAGCTTATCGGCCCTAACTTTAATCAAACCGTGTTCCACATCCACTTGAGCTCCAAGGCTTACCAAACCTTTTATATGCTGGTCAATGGGGCGCGGACCCAAATCACAGCCACCCGGCACCGGGATATCCGCTTCCCCCAGCCGTCCAAGAAGTGCGCCCATAAAATAATAGGAAGCTCGCAATTTTTTTACTAACTCATAGGGGGCCTGCGTTTTTTCTATTTTAGAGGCATCAATCAGGAGCGTGGTAGCATTTTCCCAGACTGTTTTCACACCAAGGAAACGTAAGATTTCCACCAGAACCTGGATATCATGAATATTAGGTAAATTTTCCAGCCGCACCGGTGCTGCTGTCAGCAATGCCGCCGGGATGACCGCAACGGCTGAATTTTTTGCACCACTTATTTTAACGGTACCGGCAAGCCTGCAGCCGCCAATTATATGAAGTCTGGGCATAAGACATATCCTCCTGCTTTTACACACTTGTTAAGACATT
>ERZ773359.5770-NODE-5770-length-11578-cov-5.482253_pt1 | contig 11578 bp, 9 predicted proteins | sample MGYA00374955_ERZ773359 | MGnify/ENA primary metagenome ERZ773359 (study PRJEB29098, sample SAMN04486028) | biogas fermenter metagenome | study: EMG produced TPA metagenomics assembly of the Biogas fermentation microbial communities from Germany - Plant 4 DNA1...
CGTAACGAAGGAAGATACCACCATCGTCGATGGTCGGGGCAAGCCTGAGGCTATCCAGGGCCGCATCAACCAGATTCGTGCTGAGATCGAAGAGACCACATCCGACTATGATCGTGAGAAGCTGCAGGAGCGCCTGGCGAAGCTGTCCGGCGGCGTAGCGGTGATTCAAGTTGGTGCCCCCACTGAAACAGAACTTAAAGAGAAGAAGCACCGCATTGAGGACGCCCTGTCTGCCACCCGTGCTGCTGTGGAAGAGGGTATCGTAGCCGGCGGCGGAACCATGCTGGTGGATGCCATTGGCGTGCTGGATAACCTGCAGCTGGAAGGCGACGAGGCTACCGGTGTGAACATCATCCGCCGGGTACTGGAAGAGCCTCTGAAGATGATTGCCAACAACGCAGGCCTGGAAGGCGCCATTGTGGTGGAGAAAGTGAAGAATTCGCCCAAGGGCATCGGTTTCGATGTGCTCACCGAAGAGTATGTGGACATGGTTGAGCGGGGCATTATTGACCCGGCCATGGTCACCAGGAGCGCTCTGCAGAACGCTGCTTCCATCGGCGCCATGATCCTCACCACCGAGGTCCTGCTGGTGGATAAGCCTGAAGAGAAGAACAACCCCGCTGCCAACATGGGCAACATGGGTATGATGTAAAGTTTAAGAGAAAAAGAAGTTGCCAAGACTCCGCCTTCGGGTGGAGTCTTTTAACTTAACACTGCATTTACAAGGGATCATGGGCGGGCCGGCGAAAGTATTAATACGAAAATCGTCAGCAGGTGGGATGAGCTTGCAGGTGAAAGTACTGATCAGCGCAGAAGAGATCGCCCGCCGGGTTCAAGAACTGGGACAGCAGATCAGCCAGGACTACCAGGGCCAGGACCTGATGATCATCGGCATCCTCAAAGGCGCTGTCGTTTTCTTGAGCGATCTGATCCGGCACATTACCGTGCCCCTGGAACTGGATTTTATGGCCATATCCAGTTACGGCGAGGCCACGGAAACCTCGGGTGTGGTGCAGCTGCTGAAAGACCTGGACCGGCCCATTGAAGGCCAGCATGTGCTCATCGTGGAAGACATCATTGACTCTGGGTTGACCCTGTCGTACCTTTACCAGCTGCTCCAGTCGCGCAACCCTGCCAGTTTGAAGACGGCCGTGCTTTTGGATAAGCCGGAGCGGAGAAGGACCGTGTTTATCCCTGATTATATCGGGTTTTCCATACCAGACAAATTTGTCATAGGATACGGGTTAGACTACAATCATAAGCATAGAGAACTGCCCTATGTGGGTGTCCTTGAGCATTGAGGCGGAGGGTTGCTTGTTGAAGCGGATCTTAGTTGTGGATGGCGGCTCTCTCCACGCCCAAGAAGTGGCCAGGCAAGTGCGTAAAATGGGTGTCTATAGCGAAATCGTCCCCGCTGCCGCGGCTGAGCAGGCTTTGCACAACCAGCCCAGCGGAGTTCTCCTTGTGGGGATGGTTTCTCCGCGCATAGAGCAAGTTGTTGCTCACATGTCCGTTCCAGTTATGTCTCTAGACGACGGTTCAGTATCCGACAGCGTTCTAGAGTCTTTTTTATCCCAAGCCTGCGGCAGTGAGCGGGACTGGAACATGGACAGCTTCCTGGCTGCAGCCGTGGAGAGAATCAAAGCGCAGGTGGGCAGCGGCCGGGCAATCTGCGGCTTGAGCGGCGGAGTGGACTCGGCAGTTGCCGCAGTTTTGGTGCACCGGGCCATTGGCGACCAGCTCACCTGCATCTACGTGGACCACGGGCTGATGCGCGCTGGAGAGAGCGAGCAGGTAGTGGCAACGTTCCAAGGGCGCTTTGGCATCCCTTTGGTCCATGCCCAGGCCCAAGAACGTTTTTTGCAGAAGCTGGCGGGCGTGGAGGATCCAGAGCAGAAACGCAAGATCATAGGCATAGAGTTTATTAGGGTGTTCGAGGAGGAGGCTGCCAAGCTGGGTGATGCCGCCTACTTAGTGCAGGGCACAGTGTATCCCGACGTTCTGGAAAGCGGGATGGCCCCAGGTACCCTGGTCAAGTCCCACCACAACGTGGGCGGACTCCCGGAAGATCTGGGCTTCGAGCTGGTGGAGCCCTTGGCAACCTTGTTTAAGGATGAAGTGCGCGAGCTCGGGGAAAAGCTCGGCCTGCCCAGAGAAATCGTGTGGAGGCACCCCTTTCCCGGGCCTGGCCTGGGTGTGCGCTGCTTAGGCGAAGTGACTAAAGAGAAGCTGGAGATTCTCAGAAAAGCAGATGCCATCGTCCGCGAGGAGCTGCACCGCAGCGGGTGGTACGATAAAATCTGGCAGGCTGCGGTAATCCTCACCAACATGCGGGCGGTGGGGGTGCAGCGCGGCGCACGCACCTATGACTACGTATTGGGTCTGCGTTTTGTGAGCAGCACCGACGGCATGACTGCCGAGTGGGTGCGCGTTCCCTATGAACTTCTGGAAAGCATCAGCGGGCGTTTGCTGGAGGAAGTGGATGGCGTAGGCCGGGTTGTGTACGACATCAGCCCGAAGCCGCCGGCCACCATCGAGTGGGAATAGGATTGGGGGTGAGGTCATGATTAAGTATGATGAGAACGGTTTGGTGCCAGCCATTATTCAGGATACCCAGGGCCGTGTTCTCATGATGGCCTATATGAACGAAGAAGCGTTCAACAAAACGCTGCAGACCGGGGAAACGTGGTTTTACAGCCGTAAGCGCAAACAGATCTGGAAAAAGGGTGCGGAGGCTGGCAATGTGCAGAAGGTGCGGCGCATTACGGCCGACTGCGACCGGGATACGGTGCTGATTACTGTGGACCAGCATGGCCACGGAGCGTGTGATGATGATGGAGAGTCCTACACCTGTTTTCATAACCTGATTATGTCCGATGGTCCTGACCAGAGTGATCTGCTGCCGCACCGGGAAGCCCTGTCCTGGCTGTATGCCAATATTGAAGACCGCAGGCGCTCGCCCAAGGTGGGATCCTACACGAACTATTTGATGGAGAACGGCCTAGACAAGATCCTGAAAGCTTTCGGAGAAGAAGCGGCGGAAGTGATTATCGCCGGCAAGAATCAAGATGATGAAGAGCTGGTGTACGAAGTAAGCGACCTGCTGTACCACCTCTTAGTCCTCCTGGTATTCAGGCGCATCAGTTTGGAGGCTGTGTGGGAAGAGCTGTTGGGCCGCTCCAGCCTATCGGGTAAGTAGCGTCTTGGAGCGGAGTACCTCTTCCAGAGGGACTTCTCCAGATGAGAAGACACCTCCCGCGCTGGGAGGTGTCTTTGCGCTCACTTGAAGAAGCGGTGGTTGCCGATGGTCACCGTGGCGGGCCGGCTCCACACCCAAGAGCTGCGCCCCACCTTGGCTGGGGCGAAAAATCCTGTCGCGCCCTTGCTTGGATCCCAGCCAGCTAGGGCATCGGCCACTGCATCCTTGGCAGTTTGGCTGGCGGGTTTGTCGATGGTGCCGTTGAGCACAGGTTCGTATTGGTAATAGCGCTTGCCGCCAGAGTAGACAACCTGGTAGATTACCCCGTGCAAAGTGTTGGGGTAATCGGGGTGACGCAAGCGGTTGAGCACGGACGCGGCCACCGCCACCTGCCCCTCGTAGCTTTCACCTTTGGCTTCGGCGTGCACCAAGCGGGCCAATAGATCCAGCTCGTCCCCGGTGAAGATGGTGGTCAGCTTTTCCGAGATGCTGACATTCCCGCTGATCACCACCTGCTTCTGCAGCTGTTTGTAAAAGAGGGCGTTGATGGTGAGCGTATAAGTACCAGGTGCCACGTTGCTGAACTCAAAGTGGCCGCCGGACAGGGCTGTGCTGTAGCCCGAGCTTCCGGGCCGGGTTAGGGTTACCTGCCCGCTCCAGAGCTTCAGACCCGAGCGAGCATCCTGCACCGTGCCTGTAAGGGAGGCCTGGCCCCCGATGGGTGAACCGCCGGGATTCCCGGTAGGGGGGCCGCTGCTTAAGCAGCCTCCCAGACTAACCGCCAACAGAAGTATGATCGAAAGCAAAGAGTATTGCCGCAAGATAGCTGTTCCTTCCTTCCAGTTTTGTCGGTATTTTCTGCAGGTCCTATTTCTCGCCTGAAACCCTGCTGCCCTGCAGGGAACCACTGGAAACACCGCTTGGGAAGGGAGGCCTTTTTGCTTACAGCCCCAAAAAACTGAGTTTAGGAGATGAAGATGGATTATCTGCAGGACTTAAACCCCAGTCAGAAGTTAGCCGTGACCACAGTAGAAGGCCCGGTTCTGGTTGTGGCCGGAGCAGGCAGCGGCAAAACCAGGGTGCTCACCACCCGCATTGCCCACCTGATCAGGGCCCACGGGGTACCGCCCTACAGGATCGTCGCGGTCACTTTTACCAATAAGGCGGCGCAGGAAATGCGCGACCGCCTGCACGCCATGATCGGCCCCGCAGCGGGAAAGATTGCCATGGGCACGTTCCACTCTCTATGCGTGCGCATTCTGCGGGCAGAAGCTGCCTACGCGGGTATCGGCCCGGACTTCCAGATCTTCGACGACAGCGAACAGCAGGCCGTGATCAGGGAAGTGTGCCGGGAGCTGAACCTGGATCCCCAGCGCATGCCGCCCAAGCGGCTGTTAGCTTCCATCAGCCGGGCCAAAGACGAGCTGATTACCCCCGAGGAGTACCCGGCGGGGGGAGACTTCTGGGAGCAGATCGTGGCCAAGGTGTATGCCAAATACCAGGAGAAGCTGCGGCGCAGCAATGCGGTGGACTTCGATGATCTGATCATGTATGTGGTGCGCCTGCTGCAGAGCAATGAGGAGGTGCGCCGCAAGTACCAGGAGCGTTTTGACCATATTTTAGTGGACGAGTATCAGGACACTAACCGGGCCCAGTACATGCTGGTGCATCTTTTAGCCCAGCGCACCAGGAACATCTGCGTTGTGGGCGATGAGGATCAGAGCATCTACGCCTTCAGAGGCGCGGATATCCGCAACATTTTGGAGTTTGAAAAGGACTTCCCCGGGGCAGTCATTATCAAGCTCGAGGAGAATTACCGGTCCACGCAGAATATTCTAGGCGCGGCCAACTCAGTGATCCAAAACAACACGGAGCGCAAGGAAAAGAGGCTGTGGACCAAGCGGGACTCAGGGGCCAAGGTCCTGTTCTTCCAAGGCGGCAGCGAGTGGGAAGAAGCCCGTTTTGTGGCGGAAGCCATCAAAGAACTCCGGCAAAGGGAAAGGCGGGAGTACCGGGATTTCGCCATCCTCTACCGCACCCATGCCCTGTCTCGGGTGCTGGAGGAAGAGTTTTTGCGCAGCGGCGTGCCTTACCGCATTGTTTCCGGCGTGCGTTTTTACGAGCGCAAGGAGATCAAAGACCTCCTTGCCTATCTGCGTCTGATCCACAACCCCAACAATGATCTGAGTTTTCTGCGGGTGGTGAACACGCCGCGCCGAGGTATCGGTGAGACCACCCTGGCCAGACTCACCGCCTACGCTGAGCAGTTCAGCATCAGTCTGTTCGCCAGCCTGTCCTATCTGGCAGGTGTGGACGGGCTTAGTGCGAAATACATCAAGGCTCTGGAAGGTTTTCGAGCTTTGGTGGACGGTTGGCGGGAGCGCCTCCCAGAGCTCCGCCTCACGGCCCTTGTCGGGGCTGTGCTTCAAGAGAGCGGGTATTTGGCTGAACTGCAGGCCCAGGGCGATCCGGAGGCCCAGGCCCGCCTGGAAAACCTGGAGGAATTCCTGTCCCTCGCCCAGCAGTTTGAAACGGGCGACACCTTAACTGATTTGGGCACGCTCCTGGAGTATGTGGCCCTGATCAGTGATGTGGACACCTACGATGCCGAGGCTGATGCCGTGAGCATGATGACGGTCCACGCTTCCAAGGGGCTGGAGTTTCCTGTGGTGTTCATCGTGGGCATGGAAGAGGGGATCTTCCCCCATGCCCGTTCCGCTTGGGAGGATGGGCAGCTGGAAGAGGAGCGGCGCCTGGCTTATGTGGCCATGACCCGGGCCCAGGACCGGCTGATCCTGAGCTGCGCCCGGCAGCGCACTCTGTACGGGGCGACGCGGCCCAATGCCATCTCCACCTTTGTACGGGAGATCGATCCCCGCTATCTGGAAGAAAAAGGCTCCAATCTGTTCAGCCTGCCGCGCTTTGCCCCAGCCGCTCCGCAGGGAGCAGGCAGCTCAGGGGCAGACTTTAAGGTAGGTGACAAGGTGGAGCACAAAGTCTGGGGACGGGGCATGGTGGTGGCGGTAAACGAGTCCGGCGGCGATCTTCTTTTGACCCTTGCCTTTCCGGAACAGGGACTGAAAAAGGTGCTGGCCCACCTGGCCCCCATCACCAAGGTCTAGAGGGGAGGAGCGTTGTTTGGAAGAGGTCAGAAAGAGAATAGAAGAGCTGCGCCGGGAGATTCGGGAGCACAACTACCGCTACTATGTCCTGGATGATCCGATCATCTCCGACGCCCAGTACGATGCCCTCCTGCGGGAGCTGGCGGCGCTGGAGGAGCAGTATCCCGAGCTGATCACCCCCGATTCGCCCACCCAGAGAGTGGGCCATGAGCCCAGCAGCGCTTTCGCTCAAGTGGTACATGCTGAGCCCATGCTCAGCCTGAGCAACGCCTTTTCCCCGGAAGAGCTGGAAGCTTTCCGGGAGCGGGTGGAAAAACAGGCGGGCAGGCCGGTGAGTTTTGTCTGTGAGCTGAAGATAGACGGGCTTTCCGTTTCTTTGGAGTACCAAGACGGTGTTTTTGTGCGCGGGGCCACCAGAGGCGATGGGCGAACGGGAGAAGATGTCACCGCCAACCTGCGCACTGTCCGCTCACTGCCCCTGCGGCTGAACGAGCCGCACACCCTCAACGTGCGCGGGGAAGTGTTCATCAACAGGGCTGATTTCCTGGCCTTGAACGAAGAGCGCAGGCGTGCGGGAGAAAGTGTCTTTGCCAACCCGCGTAATGCGGCGGCCGGGTCTTTGCGGCAGCTGGACCCCCGCCTAACGGCCCAAAGGCCCTTGGACATCTTCCTCTTTGCCGTGGAGTCTAGGCTGCACGACGAACTGAAGACCCAGGGTGAAGCGCTGGAGTACCTGCGCCGCCTGGGGCTGAAGGTCAACCCCCACTACCGCATCTGCCGGAGCTTTTCCGAAGTGCTGGAGTTCATCCAGATGTGGCAGGCCAAGCGCAGTTCTCTGCCCTATGACATCGACGGCATTGTGATCAAGGTGAATGAGTTTGACCTGCAGCGTGAACTGGGAAGTACTGCCCGCAGCCCGCGCTGGGCCGTTGCCTACAAGTTCCCCGCGGAGCAGGTAATTACTAAGGTGCGCAACATCATCGTGCAGGTGGGCCGCACTGGGGTGCTCACTCCCCTGGCGGAACTGGAGCCCGTGACGGTTGCTGGATCGACCGTGAGCCGAGCCACGCTGCATAACGAGGACATCGTGCGCGAGCGGGACATCCGCATCGGCGATTACGTTGTGCTGCAGAAAGCGGGGGACGTGATCCCAGAGATCGTGCAGTCGCTGCCGGAAAGGCGCGCTGGCAGTGAAGTGGTGTTCAAGATGCCTGAGCAGTGCCCTTCCTGCGGTGAGCAGGTGGTCCGCGAGCCTGGCGAAGCGGCTGTGCGCTGCGTGAACAACCAGTGTCCTGCCCAGCGCCTGGAGCGGCTGACCCACTTCGCCTCCAAAGGGGCCATGGATATTGCCGGCCTTGGTCCCGCCATCGTGGCCCAGTTGGTGGAGGCGGGGCTGGTGCACACGCCTGCGGACTTTTACCGGCTGAAGAAAGAGGATCTGCTGCAGCTGGAGCGCTTCGGTGACAAGTCGGCGGAAAACCTGCTGGCAGCCATTGCTGAAAGCAAAAAGCAGCCTCTGGCCCGGGTGCTCTACGGTCTAGGCATCCGCTTTGTGGGTGAAGAAGTGGCCAGAGAAGTGGCCCAGGCAGCCGGCAGCCTCCCGCGGCTCATGGAACTGAGCCGGGAGGAGCTCATGGCCATCCCCGCCGTGGGTGAGAAGATTGCCCAGTCTATTGCCTCCTTTTTCGCTGTGCCTGAAAACAGAGCTCTGGTGCAGGAGCTTATGGACTTGGGCTTAGCCCCAGTTCAGGAGCAGCCAAACCAAGAGCAGGTGCTGGCCGGCCTCACCTTTGTGGTAACCGGGCGCCTAGAAGGGTTTACCCGCACAGAAATCGAAGAGTTCCTACGCTCACTGGGCGCTGCCGTGTCCTCCAGCGTGAGCAGAAGGACGGACTATTTGGTAGCAGGCCCGGGGGGAGGCTCCAAGCTGGATAAGGCTGCGCAGCTTGGAGTTCCCGTGCTCTCTGAACAGGAGCTGCTGGACTTCTTGGCGGAAAGAGGTGTTGAGCTTGATCGGGCGTGAAGAAGTGATCCGCATGGCAACACTCGCCAGGTTGGAACTGAGCGAGGAGGAAATCGAGCTGTACACGCGGGATTTGAACAGTTTCCTGGTTTCCGGGAAAAAGCTGCAGCAGGTGGACGTGAGCGGGATCACAGGAACCAGCCACGCTGTGTCCGTGATTCATGCGCTGCGCAGAGACGAGGTGGGCGAGAGCCTGCCCCGGGAAGCTGTACTGGCGGAGGGTCCTGAGGTTTTAGACGGTTATTTCAAGGTTCCCCGCATTGTGGAGGGGCAGGAATGAGAGAACTAGCGGAGCTGCTCCAAACGGGCCAGGTTTCCAGCACTGAACTGGTGATCGCCTGCCTGGAGCAGATCAAACAGACCGATGGAGTTATCAATGCGTTTTTGACCGTAGATGAACAAGGGGCCTTGGAACAGGCAGCCCAGTCCGATGCCCGGCGGGCCCGGGGGGAAGCCCTATCGCCTTGGGACGGCATTCCCGTTGCCATCAAGGACAACATCTCCACACGGGGACTGCGCACCACTTGCGCGTCGCGCATTTTGCGCAATTACCATCCCGTGTACGATGCTACTGTGGTGGAGCGCCTGAAACAAGCGGGGCTGCCCATTCTAGGCAAGACCAACCTAGATGAGTTTGCCATGGGTTCTTCCACAGAATACTCCGCGTTCGGAGTGACCAAAAACCCCCATGACCCGGCGCGGGTTGCTGGCGGTTCCTCTGGCGGTTCTGCTGCCGCGGTAGCAGCGGGCCAGGTTCCGTGGGCCTTGGGGACGGATACGGGCGGTTCCATCCGCCAGCCCTCATCCTTCTGTGGGGTAGTGGGGCTCAAGCCTACCTACGGAAGGGTTTCCCGCTACGGGGTAGTGGCCCTGGCCCCCTCCCTTGACCAGGTGGGGCCCTTGGCCAAGACAGTGGAAGAGGCGGCGGCTTTGTTCTCCCTGATTGCCGGGGAGGATCCTAGAGACGCCACTTCAGCCGGTGCTCCGGCCTTCCAGGTGCCCCGCTGGAATGCGGCTGTGGTGCAGGGGCTGAGGGTGGGGGTGCCCGAGGAGTTCTTCTCTTCCGGGCTCAATGCGGAGGTGGAGGCCGCGGTGCGCCGTTCCCTGCGGACCCTGGAGGAGCAGGGGGCGGTACTCAAGCCCATCTCTTTGGCGACCAATGATTATGCCATCGATACCTACTTAACGCTGGTGACCGCGGAAGCCAGTTCCTGCCTGGCCCGTTTTGACGGTGTGCGCTACGGCGAACGGGTGGCTGCACCCGATGCCAACACCATGTTTGCCAAGACCAGGGGAGCGGGCTTCGGGGCGGAGGTAAAGCGCAGGATAATGCTGGGCACCTATGTGCTCAGCGCCAGCCATTACGAAGCCTATTATGAACAGGCCCAGCGGGTGCGCACCTTGATCAAGCTGGAGATCGCGCGGGCCTTTGAACAGGTAGATGTGATCATCACGCCAACTACTCCCAGCACGGCCTTTAGGATCGGAGAGAAGCGCAATCCCTTAGAGATGTACCTGTCGGATCTGTATACAGCCACTGCCAACTTAAGCGGGATCTGCGCCTTAAGCCTGCCCTGCGGCTATGATTCTCAAGGGCTGCCCATCGGACTGCAGATCATGGGCGATCACTATCAGGAAGAGCTGGTTTTCCAGGTGGGCCGCGTGGTGGAAGCCAGCGTAGAGAGGGGGCCCAAGGTTGAAGTATGATGTTGTGATCGGTTTGGAAATCCATGTGGCGCTGCTTACGGAGAGCAAGTTCCTCTGCAGCTGCTCCACAGCCTTCGGAGCGCCCCCAAACACCCAGTGCTGCCCGGTGTGCCTGGGCCTGCCCGGTTCCCTGCCTGTGGTCAATGAGAAGGCGGTGGAATACGCGGTGAAGGCGGGCCTGGCCCTGAACTGCCAAGTACACACCTTCAGCCGCTTCGACCGCAAGAACTACTTCTATCCGGATCTGCCCAAGGCGTACCAGATCACTCAGGATACCTATCCTTTGTGCACTGACGGGTTTTTGGAATACTATATCGATGACGAGCTGCGGTGCACGGCCATCACCAGGCTGCACCTAGAAGAAGAAGCGGGTAAGCTTATCCACAGCGGCAGCAGTATTGTGGACTCTGAGTATTCTCTGGTGGATTACAACCGGGCCGGGATCCCCCTGATCGAAATCGTGACCGCGCCGGATATCACCAGCCCGCGCCAGGCGCGGCTGTTCCTCGAGCAGCTGCGGCTGGTCATGCGCTACATCGGCGTCTCCGATGTGAAGATGGAAGAGGGTTCCCTGCGCTGCGACGCCAATATCTCCCTCAAGCCTCAGGGCAGCCCTGTCTTGGGAACGAAAGTGGAGATCAAAAACCTCAACTCCTTCCGGGCACTGGAGCGGGCCCTAGAGTATGAGGTGAAGCGCCAGAGCGCGGTGTTGGAGCGGGGAGGGAAGATCAAGCAGGAAAGCAGGACTTGGGATGAACGGGCTGGCCGGACCCTATCCATGCGCTCCAAGGGGGATGCCCCAGACTACCGCTATTTTCCCGAACCTGATCTGCCGCCCCTGCAGCTGGATCCCGCTTGGGTGAACTGCCTCAAGGATACCCTGCCCGAGCTGCCCCTGGCCAGGCTGCGGCGTTTGGAAGAGAGCTACGGCCTCTCCCGTTATGAGGCTACCTTCCTGGTGAACTATCCCGACTTCGGAGATCTATTCCTAGAGCTGGCCAAGGCGGGAGAGGACAACACCGCCCTGGTTAACCTGCTTATGGGTGACTACGCCAGGCTGGCCCGGGAGCAGGGGCATCTGGCCCCTGGGCGCATCGCGGAGCTGCTGCGCATCGTGGCTGAAGGGCTGATCACCCACAACCAAAGCAAGGCCGTGCTGGAGGAGCTCTTCCGCTCGCCCCTTTCTCCCCGGGAGATCGTACGGGATAAGGGTTGGGAAGTGCTGCGCGACGCGGAGCAGCTGCGGGCCATGGTGCAGGAGGCCTTAGCTGCCAACCCGGACATTGTCTCCCGCTATCGGGCCGGAGAAGAGCGGCTCTGGGGCTACCTGGTGGGCCAAGTGATGCGGGCGGCGGCAGGCAAGGCCGATCCGAAGGTCGTGAACGAACTGCTCAAGGAAGAGCTGGCCCGCGGTTGAACAGCAGTGAGGCGTACTCGGAATTGCGGCCCAACGGCAGGAGTTTTGCCGGCCAGAGGGAATTAAAGCAGTGAAGGGCAGGAGTACTGTATGGAGGGCATCCTCTTTTT
>ERZ773359.5774-NODE-5774-length-11573-cov-15.555131_pt1 | contig 11573 bp, 5 predicted proteins | sample MGYA00374955_ERZ773359 | MGnify/ENA primary metagenome ERZ773359 (study PRJEB29098, sample SAMN04486028) | biogas fermenter metagenome | study: EMG produced TPA metagenomics assembly of the Biogas fermentation microbial communities from Germany - Plant 4 DNA1...
TAGAATATGTTTATAATAATCGCAGATCGACAAAGTTGTCGTTTTTAGACTGAATTGCATCTGTCAATATGTTAAAAAAATCTGGGCGGGGAGAAGGAGTGAGCGGAATGGGTAATATGTCGGAGTTGATGGATCCCAGCGAGCAAAGATTATTTGAGGAGTTTACCGAAGTAATTAAAACCATTGAAAGAAGTACTTACGACCTTCATGTCAAACCACTGGTGACCGATCTTATTAATCGTATTAATCTTATCAGTGGAAATGCAAGTAGAAGTGAGAATCTTTTGACCTCTCTTCTTAATGTAGATGAAAAAATAAGAGTTGAAATGTTCAATCTTGCCTCTCGGGTCAATACCTTGGCAACAATTATACCCCAAATCAATGGAATGGCGGCAATAATAGCCCAAACCAATAACCTGGTAATAAAACTAAAGAAGAGACAGAACATAATAATTGTGCTTCTTTTGCTTAATCTTGCTTTATTGGGCTGGCTGGTAGTGAAGACTTGGAGGTGAAATGGGTAGTGGATGCAGTCTACCAGTTTTATCAGTCCGTAAAAGAATATTTTTTTATCCAGAACACAAAATGGCTCGTTAGATTAATCAATGAGCATGACGATTGCTTGAACCATAAAAAACTCCGGCATCAGAAAACCGAACTTAATTATTGGGTAGACAATCTGGATAAACCTATAAAAATTTTTGTGGTGGGAGAAGGTAATTTTGGCAAATCCACATTGATTAACGCCATTATTCAAGGGGCGGTTGCCCCGGTGAATTTTCTTCCGACCACCTGGTGTATTCACCGTTATTTACCGGGGGAGAACCGGGCGGAATTGTACTACGCCGGCGGAGAGAAAGTGCAAGCCACCATCGAGGAAGCGCGGGAATGCATAACAGCGGAGGAAAAGAGACAAAAAAATGATCTGTCCTACATAAGCCAGTTGTGTCAAGTGGATTGGTACTATTCCCAATATCCGGTTTTAAACAAATTTGTGCTTGTTGATACTCCCGGCTTGTTTCAGGTCCGGCTTGATCGCATAAAAAAATCGATAGAAGAATATTACTACCAGGCCGATGCGGTTTTGTGGCTATTTGATGCCACCAAAATTAACCGGGAAAATTCGTATAAAGCTTTGAGACAGGTTTCCCGGTTTTCAAAGAAGATCATCGGCGTGATTAATAAATGGGATATGGTTTCCGCCGGGAGCCAGGAACGAATTTTACGCCAAGCCCAGGATTCCTTTGGGGAATATGTTCCGATCTTTCAACCGGTTTCGGCAAAACAGGCCTGGTTAGCGGTGGAAAAACAGCAAAGCGGCTTATATGAAGAGAGTTTGGTTCCAAAACTGTTGGAGAGGGTAAAACATGTTTTTCTGACCAATTGTGAATTGGGACGAAATATAAATTTATATTATTCAAGCAGGCAGGTTTTTGCGGAGGCGGAAAAGGTCTTAAAAAAAGAACATGAAACAGCCTGCTATAATCTGGCCTTATATGACAAAAACATCCGAGTCATAAATGAGAGTAGGGGAAGCATTTATCAGGTTCTCGCCTCTTCCTTCAGAAGTGAGTTCGACAATATCTTTAACCAAATCTGCCAGGAAGTATTGCAAAACGTAACGTTGGGTAATGCGGAGAATTATCTTAATGATATTCTTTTGGAAAATGGCGTGTTGGGTTCAAAAATTGAATTAATCTACTCACGCATAAGCGAACAGCGGGACCGGGAAATTAATACCCTCATCCAAAAACTGTGGACGGAAAAATACCAGGATTGCCGGTATGATTATGACGGCAGTGTTTTGGATATTGACAGAATTTCCTGTTTGAACAGTTTTCCGGAGCTTGTTCCGCTTGTGCCAACCATTAAGATTGAGATCAATGTATCAACGTGGAGTAAGATCAAGGAATGGCTGGCCGGTACCTGGGTTGCCCGGAGTTTTATTGGCAGTCTTTTTAATCTAAAAGAGAAAGTGGAACAAGAGCAATATAAATTACGGGAACAAATTGTCGGACAGTTAAAGAGGGAGCAGAAACGATATTTACAGGAAGCCTTTGCTCATCTCGATCAAAATATTCACTCTTGTCTGTCGCAACTTAGGGAAAACGCAGACCAGTGTTTTGAACATCTCTTCGGGGGAAGAGTTGAGGTTATTAACTTAACAAAGCAAAGATTGGATTTAACAAAGCTTTCTCCATCTCCTTTTTTGCAAGAACTCTTCAAATTACTTAAAAAAGGAGTGGCGGTTTAAATGTATGAAGCTTTGTCTTCTAAAATTACGGAATTGGATGTTAAGATTCAAGAATTTATCAGCAATACCGAGAAGTTGTCTTATCGCCAACTTGCAGCCGGGCAAAAAAATAGGGAAGAGCTCACCGGTTTAACCTTTTCCGCGGCTTTGCGGGAAGAGATGGCACGGATCAAGGATCTGTTTGACCGCTTACGGGTTAAATTGAACATAGTGATCGTTGGCCAATTTAATTCCGGAAAATCCACTTTTATTAATAGCTTACTCCGAAGAGAAATCGCGATGGTTGACGAAACGGAAATGACTTACAGCCTGAACTACCTAACTTTTGGAGAGACCGAAAAGGCGACGATTCAATGGAAGAACGGAACAACCGAGTCCCTAGCCATCAATAAAGTTAACCAAATGCTCAAAGAAAACCGGGACCAGTCGGAGTTCCGTGAAAGGATCGAAACCGTCATGTTCCAGTATCCCTACCGGGAACTTGAGAACATTAATATCTGGGATACACCGGGACTCGGCTCCTTGACAAAGGAAAACCGGGAGCGGACGTCTTCGATCATTCAAGAAGCCGATGTGGTGATTTGGGTCATTGATGTCACGGCTTTGGGCGACGCTTCCGACCGTATGGAGATGGAACGGGTTAAAAACTTAGGGAAACCTATTTTACTGGTGATCAATAAGATGGATTTAGTGGATACGGCGGGGGCAAAAGCCGAGATTGATGAATACTTAAACAATTGTTATCATGGGCTTTTTAACAAAATCTTTTATGTCAGCTCGTTGAAGGAATGGCAAAGCGTTCTTGGGAAGGAACCAGGTTATGGAGCAGATTCTGGGATTAATCTGGTACGGACATATTTAACGGGGAACATCTTTAAGAAAAAACAGGAGATTATTACCGCCACCTTTTTTTATGATGTTACCCAGTCCCTGCAAAAGCTGTTGGAACTGATTGAGGGCTATCAAGACCGGCTGGCCAACGATGTGGGGAAAATTGAAGAATTTGAAGAGGAGTTACGGGCGCGCGCTGAGCGAATTATCCCTGAATTGCAGGAAGAATTAAGAAAATACGTCCGTGCTACCTTACTGGAGAAAGAGTACCGTGAACTTTTGGCAAGGATTGAAAAGAAGAGGCACGTTGATGAAGCAGAGTTCAAAAAACTTATGGCAGCAATAATTAGCGATGAGGTGATTAATGGTTATGTTAAAGATGCGGAAAATTGTATGCGGACAATTCTCCGCCAAAAATGGGAAATTGTCATCGGTCGCAGCGCGCAACATATGCAAGAGCAAGATTTCAATTTTCAGGGTAATTCCTCTTCCGAGGTAATGAGTTCTGAAGGTTCCCCCAATTTAACCCATGAGGAAATAAACGATATCTTTACCGCCGCTGGTTTTTTGGCTGGCTTAAGTTTAGTTACCGCCATCCTTTTTGGTGCTAGTGCTGTAATTTTAGCCCCGCTTACCTTTTTGCTTGCCGCTATCAGCTATGCCGCCTTTGACAATAAATATGAAATAAGGCGTCAAATAAATCAAGCAATTATGGATTATCGCCAGCAATTTATTACCGAAATTGTTGATCACTGGTTAATCGAAGATGCCAAAAAGAAAAACGAGGGAGTGTTACAAGAGATCGTAAAAAAGGTAGAAACAAAGTATCTGCCCTTCGGCCGGAGAGATGATTATTTACAGATAATAGAAGCGGCCAGGGAAACGATGGATGCGGTGAAAAAGACGATGGAATTTATCGACGAAGAAAAAACCCGGTTGGATACGGGCGTGATCCATCTTTTTGAAGAAAGAATTCCCCGGGAAAATTTCATCATTTTAAGGGATAATCCCGGCCCGGGCGTGGAAATTTTAGAACACTTACTGGCCAGTGCCCAGCGTTATGTTTATATTATTGACCCCTATTTTGGCGTGCGGACTTTAGCCTGGCTGGAACGGATTAATTCCTATGTGTCGGTGAAAATTTTGCTTTACAATTTGGAAAACCAGCCGGAGGAGCAGGTCGCCTTTTTTAGCGAATTGAGGAAGTTGCGCCAAAACCGCCAAGCCCCGATTAAAGTGCGGGCGATCAAATACAAGAACCGCAGAGGAACGCCCATCCATGACCGCTATATTTTTACGGAAAATTGGGGGATAAATTTAGGAAATGGTTTAGACGCCATTGGAAAACAGGATATTAATTGTTCCTTTCTTGCCAACCCCCAAGCGAACCAAAAGATTCTTTTCGACAAATATTGGATCTCCCGACGTGTCCGCTTTCCCGACAAGGAAGAAGAGGTGGTGACGAGGGATTTATAGCTGTTACTTTGGCGGGGACAACCTTTGACTTTTATTTGCGGTAAGATTTAATTAAGGATTTGCTCTTTTCAAACCATGGGAGGGGTGATCATGGCGACGGAAGTAACCCAGCAGACAGTGGAGCATTTTAATTTGTGCCTGCTTTTGACTAACGCGGCGGCAAAGCAAATCAACGAATTTGCCAGGATACCCAACGGACCAGACGGGGAAAGCATTGATCAATCCGAAGCCCGCCGTAAAGCGGAAACATACTTAAAAGAGCTTTTGGGGATTGGCCGGAAATACTTCTGGTATTTACGGCATGAAGGCCATGATGAAAAAGACGATAAACCCATCATTTCTCTGGTATTGGCCACGGATCAAGACAATGGAGAAAACCGGACCTTGTTAGAGAAAATATCCGAAAAAACCCTGATTATTACCGGAATAGAAAAAACGGATGGATTTTTGGTTACCGATTTTAAGGCTGTTTCCCAAGGGATTGGCAAAAATACGGCCTATAGTTTCCAGGCCTATGCCAAGGTGTACTTTCCGGGAACGACTTCTTACTTTGATAAAACCGGTTTTCCTTCGGCCGTCATCCAGCAGGTTGCCTCTTTGCCGGAGAGGAAAGCTTACGAGTTAACAGTCGAAAAAAGGCTGGAAACCTGGCATGCTTTCCTCGATATTCAGGAAAGAATCACCAGGGAAAAACAGTACATGGTCGGATACAAGGAATACCGGGAAAGCAAAAACGCCCGGCTTTTAATATTTGAAGTTACGGGTGATCCTGAACATTTGCCATGGGAGAAAATCAAGTCCTCACAGGGACAGGAGATTAGTCTGGTGGTTTCGGAAGTGCTGGATACCGAAGCCGAAGACTTTGAGGCTGAGACTCTTGGAATCATTGAAGATGTTGATGATCATAAGTGGACAATCACCGTTAAACTTGAGGAAGAAATCTATAAACAGCTTTCCGATTTAAGCTCAGGGTACAAGCTTCCAGGGGCAGGTTTTCTTTTTTACCGGCCCCAATGGGGCATCGCCGAAATCAAAAAACAGCGGAGGGGACTGGAGAGACTCCAGCGCGGAGAGGCGCAGAACAGGAATTTATCTGAGTTTATTTTCGACCCGGCGCAGGCCAGGGTGAAGCCGGAAGGGGAGAAGGTCGTTCTTTCTCCCGAGAATATGCTCTTGAAATCGCTAAATCCATCCCAAATAAAAGCCGTGGAGGGCGCTTTAAACTGTCAGGACTTGTTTCTGATTAAAGGGCCTCCGGGGACGGGAAAGACCACCGTGATTGCGGAAATCTGTTACCAACTGGCCAAACGGGGGAAAAGAGTGTTGATTGCTTCCCAAACCAACTTGGCGGTGGACAATGCGATCAGCAAGATCGTTCATGATCCGTCGATCCGGGTTTTGCGGGTCGGGCGCGAAGGTGGGATTGAACAAGAGGGAATCAAGTTTGTCGAGGGTGAAGTGGTCAAGACCTGGCTGCAAAATACGGCCAATTACTGTAAAAGCCGGATGCAAAAATTTAAAGATACCGCCCGCAACCGTGAATTTCTCGAACAAATTGCGGCGATCCTAAACCGGTCTTTGCAGGAGTTAAAAAGTCAGTATGAATTCCAGGGCAGGGTTGAAGGACAGATAAAGCAACAGAAGGCAGCGCTTGAGCGCTTCAACATGACTATTGACTCATTAGCAAAGCAAGGCACCCAAAAGCAAACAGATCTGGAACTTATGAAGAGGCTGCAGAGCCAGGTTCAGCAGAAAGACGAGTCAGCAATCGATGAAAGTATAATTCTGGAGCATGCCGCCTTTTGTAATGATGAGGATTATTTACGCTACCTTGAAGACATAGAAAAATTTGCCTTTTATTTAAACTACCTGGTCACGGGCAAGGGTGAACGGGAGACCCTGGAAAGAAAGAAAGCCTATTACGCTTTAAAAACCGGCTTGGCTTTAGCCCGGAAGGCCGAAGAGGTAAAAAAGGATTATTCCCGCTGTTTAGTAAAAGTGGATGTCGTTGGGAAATTGATCGACGATTTTTCCCGGACTGTCCAAGAAAGGAAAGAAATCAGTGGGCAAATTCAAAAAGAAAACTTGCATCTGGAGCAGACTCAGCAAGAGAAGGACAATTGCCGGGAAGAAATCCAAAAAAACCGCAGGGAAATTGCGGGCCTTAATCAACTTAAATCTAGCCTCGCCCAAAAAACCAGTGTGATTACCAATTACGAGGTGGAAATTCAAAACAAGCAGCTTGAAAAGATCAAAACAAAAGGCAGTGCTTCAAACAGTTGGATTTATGCCTATCAGGGACGGGTTCTTGACCAAATTACCGACTTTCTAGAAGAAGAATTGAAATCCTCACTTTGGGAAACATGTTACTCCATGATCAGTCCCACTTTGCACCAGGTCAATCAGAAATATGAAGAGATTGTCACTTCGAAGGATACATATGAGCGTTTGGTTGAACTCAGAAATACCTGCAGCAATCTCCTGAACGAGTTAAAAACAGCCTACAATCAGCTTGGCCTAAATGTTACCGTATATAAGGAAGATCCTTTTCACGAAATATTACGTAAAAAAGATAATGGGAGATGGGTTCTTCTCCATAATGCCGAAGGGGAAGTGGCAGATAAGGGCAATAAATATTTAGAAGGGGGTTTCATTAACCGGACATATCTTAAGGTAATGAATATTTTTAATTCCCAAAAAGCGGATGTTAAAAAGGCCGAACGCATAGGAAGAGGAATCCTTGTCTTTACCGATTTCCTTTCCCAACTGGAAACAGCGATTGGTGAAACGGAGGAAACGTGCCGGAAGGATGAGAGCGCACTTCGGCAGATCCCGGTGCAAGTTAGCGCTTTAATCACCGAAAACCTAACCCAATGTACAGAAGAATTTATTAAAAAACGGGAAATGGCGATCACCGATTTGGAGAACAAATGCCGGACCCTTGAGGAGGAACTCCTCCAAAGCAGAGAGCGGATAAGTTATTTCAAGGACCATGAGCTGCAAAAGGAGAAGGAACAAAGGGTTTTGCTTGATAAGATTAACCAATACAATTTTTCCACCTGCCCTTATGTCCCCCTCCAACTGTTTGAAGATTGGCGAAGCAAGGTTGGGACGAACGAGCGTCTGGAGGAACTAAAGCAACAATGGCAAGACCACTACTCCCAACTCGGCCAATATTTGCGGGAGATTGAACAAGAACCTAAGTTTGAATACCTTGCCAGTGCGCTCGTAAGAAATATTTCTGGCCTTGAACAGGAGCTAAATAAACTTGAGACCGAACAAACGAAAACCCGGGAAGAGTTGATGGCGGCGGAAAAGGCGGTCGAAAGACTGACGAAGGATCTGGAGACCAGCCGCCAATATACGGCCAGGGAAAATGAACGGCTGTCAAAAGATTTGGAAAATTTGGGGGTTTACACCCACCACCTGACTGCAAAGCTTTTTGCCGGTTTTGAAGGGATAGAGTTTAATCCACAAATTGTAGCCAACTTGTTCTCCGAAATTACAACGTTGAAAAAGGAATATAGCGGGGAAGCGGAGCAGTGGCAGCGGTACGAGGGGTTGGTGGAAGAGTGGGTAGCCAGGCTGGAAAAGAGCGATCCCGACGACATTGCCAACTTAAAGAAGACGTATATTGCCAATACAAACGTGATCGGGGCCACCTGTTCGATTTCCGGACGCAAAACCTTTATTGACGAATACGGGAAATTTGATTTGGTCATTGTCGATGAGGTTAGTAAAGCCACCCCGCCGGAACTGCTCTTACCGGCCCTCTTAGGGGAGAAAATAGTGCTGGTAGGGGATGACCGGCAATTGCCTCCCATGATTGGCCCTGATACCTTGGAAGAACTCGCGAAGGAGTTGGATGAGAACAAGGAAAACCTGTCCCATCTTGAGCGGTCTCTTTATGCCGATTTGTGGGCGATGGCGCCTGATGAGCTTAAAGCAATGCTGACGGTCCAGTACCGGATGCATCCCAGTATCATGCGGGTGATCAATCAGTTTTATGATGACCAACTCCAGTGCGGCCTTGAGAATCCGGACCAAACCCGGGCCCATGGGCTGGAAGGGCTCTACTTTGACCGTTCCATCCATACGGTCTGGTTTGATCTGCCGCGCAGTGATGAATTCGAAGAAAAGAGAGCGCCGAACAGATCTTACTATAATGAAAAAGAAATTTTCGTCATTGAAAAGCTGCTTGAACACTTTGACCAGCTCTGGCAAGCACAAGTGGCAAAAGGGATGCCCCGCAAAGAAATCGGCGTCATTACTTTTTATGCGGCCCAGGCGAAAAAGATGGAACAAAGCTTCTTTGATGCCAACGGTGAAGGTAAATTTGCCAATCTTGACCTGAGAATCGGAACGGTGGACCGCTTTCAAGGGATGGAAAGGCCGGTCGTGATCGTAAGCATGGTCCGGAACAATCAAAAGGGGAATATCGGGTTTGCCGCCAAACCGGAGCGCATTAACGTGGCCTTTTCCAGAGCCCAGGAATTGCTGGTTATTGTCGGGTGCGCCCAACTCTTCTGTGGCGAGTCGACAAGCCAGGCGATGCAAATCTACCAGAATGTCGAAGAAGTAATCAGACGGGAGGGAAAATTGGGCAATGTATGGGAGATCCTTAAAGGCTAAACTGCCCCTGGAAGATATCTTGGCAAAAATTCATCTACCGGAAGGTGTCCGGGTGCTGGCTGCCGATCTGATTGAAATTCCGGTTACCCTCCTTCGGTTACAACTGCTTATGACCAAGGAAAGAAAAATAGGACTCTTGGAAGAATTCATTTTAAAGGCCGCCATGGAGTTGAACCCGCCGCCTAACTGTCACGAACTGGCTGTGAATTTAGGATTGGATGAGGTCTTTGTTAATAATGAGTGCTGGCATTTAGCAAAAAACTCGGCTCTTGCCGGGGAAAGGTTACCGGAGATAGTTATCACCGAAGCGGGAAAAGGTTATTACGGATCAGGCATTATTAATGATCAAGAAAAGATAGTAATTACGGCGGAATACGAACCCACAGCCGGGGAGTTTTTTGCGTTCTTATCATCTGAGGAAACCGGGGAAACTTCGGATAAATTTACACCGACAGAAGTATGGAAATACGCCAAAAGGGACCTTTCGGAGATAAACCTTGATTTTCTGCAAAAACAGCCCTTGTTTACTGGCAAATTTAGTACAATAAAGAAACTGCTGAACCAGAAATGTATTGGTGTAAAAAATTACCGATTATTAGTAATTTTACTTTATGATACGGTTGTAAACGAGCTTCGTTTTCAAGTTCTACAGCCGGAGACGGAAAAATTTTACCGCGAATTTGAAGAAGCGCTTCATGATTCCTTGGAGAAATATAAGCGCAAACAGGTGAAAAAGGAAAACTGTTTGGCGTGGGAGTTCTTTTCTTTGCTCGACGTCGCTGAAGAAGAATGGCTTGAGCAATTAATCTTCCCGGAACTGGCGCAAGAGCAGTTCATCTCGCTGCCGGCCGGGCAGCAAGACCAGGCAAAAGAGGAAGTCCAGGAAAAGCCGGAACCCGCCTCTGTTTTGTGGGGCAGATTGCCCTATTTGACGGAGGCGGTTTTGGCGGAAGAAATTCGGCAGGAAATATCCTCTGTTGATGAGGCTTTAGTGAACTTTAAGCAGAATGAGACTTTAGACGATCTTGTCCTGAGTAGAATGGGCAAGTGCCTGGAAGCTTTACTGAAAAATTGTATTAATTCTTTGCCGAACCCGGAAGAAGTGGCTGCCGAAATAATAAAAGGGCAGGATAAGGATTTGCAACAGATTGGAAGAAGATTAGGGGTTCTTATCCCATATAAGATGCGTTCACTGGATGCGAAAAGTATTAATAAAATCCTTTCCGGTCAAGAATGGAGCGTCAGGAGACTCACCATGTTTTTGGTTTTTGAAGCGTACTATTTTGGAAAGTCAGTATTTGCGAAAGCACTAAAGCAGTATAAAGGGCTGGTTGAGGATATCGAGCAAGTCTTTGAATACAGAAGTAAATACGCAGCCCATTACTATGATGAAGCCGGTAAGATCAATAAAGAACGTTTGATAACGTCAGCCCTGAACAGTTTTTGCAAAATAATCAACGCGATAACATATCAACTGGTTCCAAAGAACGAAGAGAAGAAAGTTGTGCGAGGTGCACCGGGGTGATTTCCCCAGTTTTACATACAACCGCTTGAACGAACATTACCGCCACACTCATGAGCTTTGCCGTCTTTTAATGGAAACCTTAGGGACAGGGGATCTTTTCTTCCGGGAAGGGAAAGGCTTTTCAGGTTGCTTATCGATATGGATGTCTTGTTTGAACGGTTTGTTACTCGCTTAATCAAGAATCATTTGCCGCCAGGCTGGCCTTTAAAAGCTCAATATGTAAAATCCGATGCGATTACATAGGAAGATGGCGGTAGTTACCGGGAGATCAGATCTGACCTTCTTTTGGTCGATCCTACCAACGGGACCAACCGAATAATCGACACCAAATATAAGCTATATAAAGAAAAAAAGTCGAAACGGCCGACTTTTTTCAGTTAGCCTTTATGCGAAAGCCTTCCTAGCCAAAAATGAAAAAGGGTATTACCGGGCCTGTCTTATCTATCCCGATACAGAAGATAGCGAACTGGCGAGTAAGACATTGTTTTTGAACAGGCGCAAAGTGTATAAAGGAAAAATAGATGTATATGTGCTAAATTTGAAAAAAGTGTTGAGGGCAATTGAAAGGAAAGAAATATGGTAAGGGAAGTTTTGATATAGGCTTCCACAGAAAAAAGGACACCAAATTAACCATTAAATCTAAGTTTTCGAAGTTTCCAAAAATGTATACCCAATACGAAGGAGAGAGCTTACGATTATAATTAATAATTTCGATGTATTCGAATCTTTCCTATTTATCTTGATAATTAATACCGGAGGATTGATTATATGAGACTACCTAAGGTTTTAGATAATAAAAAATATAGGGTTATAGATGAGTTAAAGGCGGAATTACGTAAAGGTTCAAAGTTATCA
>ERZ773359.5778-NODE-5778-length-11566-cov-5.757623_pt1 | contig 11566 bp, 13 predicted proteins | sample MGYA00374955_ERZ773359 | MGnify/ENA primary metagenome ERZ773359 (study PRJEB29098, sample SAMN04486028) | biogas fermenter metagenome | study: EMG produced TPA metagenomics assembly of the Biogas fermentation microbial communities from Germany - Plant 4 DNA1...
CCATGTTTTTGTTAAACCCACATCCATGTGGCTTGTTTTTCCTCTTGCCGGCAGAGGATATCTATGCTTGATATCGTCAGTATCCTCAAGGGTCTTAAATCCCGTATTTTGGCAATAGTTTAAATTATGAACTTAATTCTTTTTCTTTCTTGCTAATGCTCCCTTTTTTGCTTCTATTGTTTAATGCTTCTTAAGCTCTTTGCCGGCAAGCCCCTTCCGGAGCTCAAATATATGTTCCCTTATCACGGCCTCCATATTTCGATCCAGACAAGCTTGGCTTGCCTTTTGGTAATAATGTATAGCCTTGCCCACCTTTTGTTGCGCTTCCAAAGCACAGGCTAAATTATAAAGAAGATCAAAGTTCTGAGGATCTTTACCTAAGGCCATTTGCAATAGTTTTTCGGCTTTGATAAATTCTCCCTGTTTCAAGAAAATTACCGCTTTCATAGAAACTATGTCTGAATCCTCTGCAATAACCTTTGTCGCTTCCTCCAGAAGTAACGTTGCCGTGGTCAGTTCATCATTGTTAATCAGAACTTCTATTTTTTCTTTAAGCAGCCGGGCATAATGTTCAAACTCCTGGGCGCGTGCTTCAGCCAGAGCTTGTAAATCTTTAGTTAAGATTTCAATTCCTTTATTCATTTGAGGATAATTATTTAAAGCATTACGTAAAATCCTAATGGCCTGGCGGTAATTGCCCATTATCTTTTCTTGCTCTGCCTGGCTAACTAGCAAAATAAATCTATCTTCTTGGTCTAAAGCGGCCCAGTTCTGTGTTTTCAAAGCTAGCGGGCTATATAAAAGCTTAAGATATTGGTTCCCGATCCGAACATAGAGGTTAAATAACCTTAGATATTCCTCATCCGAAAGGTTACTATAAAGCAAAGTGTTTCTAAACAGCATGCGGCTCAGTCGAAGCAAAGAAAAGTCTTCAGTGTTTGATAAGGATTGGACAAAAGGTTCGATCAGTTCTTTTACCTTTGGCCGGCTATTACACATAAAGGCTAGCAGAGCATCGGCTTTTTCCTGATTAATCCGCCTAAAAATATCTGCCCAGGGCTGCTTAAGTACTATAAGAAAATAAAATAAATCAGCGTAAAATACAGGTTCGCTGTTAAAATCCAGTTCTTGAGCAAGTTCTTGAAGAAGTTCTTGGCTTTCCGCCAATCTGTCTTCCTGATAGGCGAGCCGGATTTGATTCAACTTGCCATAAACATCTTTTTCCCGGGAAAACAGCTTACTGATTTTTACTCGCTCATTGTTGGAAAGGTTTCTTTGCTGATCTTCTAAGACCTTCAGAAAATAGCCCCTGTGATCATTATTACTAAGCTTGCGGTAGATATTTTTTAATTTCTTAAATTCCTGTATTTCAAAAGCCGCCTTGATATAAATCGTCAACGCTTGTTCAATAACGGAAGAGTCTAAATTTTTAGCCCGGTCAATTAACTGACCGCCGGTCTGTAAGGCGGAAGTAAAGTCTTCTGTTAATAAATATAACTTGCTAAGTTCCAGCAAGGCCTCATTTTCTTTGCCCTTAGTATAAAACTGGATTCTGGGATCGCCGGCTAAAGCAAGTTTTGAAAAACCTCTTACTAAGCGTAAATACTCTTTAAAGTTTTCGATAGCAACCGAATACTTTCCTTGAACTTCGTAAATACGAGCCAGGGAAAAATGCAAGTCGAAATATTCAGGTTCAAGGCTAATTCCTTCTAAGCAAATCTTTTCCGCCTCATCCCATTGTTTGCTGGCAATAGCGTAGACAACATAACGTTCGTAAACATAAATAAATTGCCATGGATCGACTTCTTTTTTGTGAATAGTGTCATAGGCCTTACGGATTTCTCCTAAGGCCTCTTTCAGGTCTTGATGCATGCCGTAAGTAACGGCCAGTTGGTAACGGTAATAAATATTATTCGGATCCTTATTTAATTCTTCCAATAATAGCTGACTGGTGCGCTCAAATTTTTTTTCCATCAATTCTTGATCTGTGCTGTCATAGCCATAGTGTTGAATTACCGATTCCAAGCGCAAAACTTGACCCTGCCATTTTGGCTGCTCATGAATGCTCTGTTCATAATGGAAAAAACCGTCATTTTTAAATAAGCGCAGTGCAGGCAGCATGGTATCGTCTTCTGTTTTTCCAGGAGTTAAAGAACTATTGATATAAATTGTACAAGCTCCATAGAACTCTCTAAGTTCACTTCGGCTTAAAAAAGTAAGAATGTCTTTAAAGTCGACTAATTCTTCATCCGCATCCAAAATCAGGATCCATTCGCCTTGAGCATAACTTATGGTGATGTTTCTCATTTCAGAAAAGTTATTGTTCCAGGGATGGAAATAAACCCGATCAGTATAAGACTTGGCAATATTAACCGTATTATCCGTAGAACCCGTATCCACAATAATTAATTCTGAATCCACTTGCTGCATTAATGGCTTCAGGCTCTCCAAACAGCGGGGAAGATTTTTTTCTTCGTCCTTAACCATCATGCAGATACTTAGTAATTTCATATAACCTCCCATTACCTGCTATACTATTGCATTTAGCTAACTTCAATGTCCTTGCTTCACATCGCTAAAATGTTAGCTACACATTCATTTTCGTTCGAAGTTCATTTAAGGTTTTAAGGTTCAAGCCACCTTTGTTTTGTTCTGCCGCCTCCCTATTCTGCCGGCTAATCTCCTCATAAACCTCGCTGCGGAGTATTTTAACGTCTTTGGGCGCTTCAATACCGATGCGCACCACATCACCGGCTACGGAAACCACAACAATTTCTATATCATCGTTAATCTTGATTCTTTCGTTTACTTTGCGGGAAAGAACAAGCATTATTCTTTCCCCCCTTCTTCAGCGGTTGCCTGGTTTTGCTGAGCAAACAAGAGTTCCCGAGAACTATATTTGTCCTCATTTAAAATCAGTTGATATCCTTTTTGTGTCTCCAAATTAAAGATTATCGGTGCTTTTAAGTTAATGGTCGTTTGTTTTAGATCATCGGCCAAACACAAAATACCCCAAACCTCAAGCTTGGTATTTTCCTTTACTTCAAGCACTTTACGGGCTTCAACATCAAGTTCAATATCTTTCAAGTAAACCGGAAAATAGTTTTCAGGACGAGTTAAAACAAAGCCGATATACTCGTTATCTGCACAGACAAGCTGAGCTAGGGGAGTATCTTGTTCCGGAATAAAATCCCAATCCTTATAGCTTTCAAAACCGGGAATTCCCAAAGGGAAATTTATTTTAATAACTTTTTGTTCCATAAACAAAACTCCTCATTTTAATCTTCTTTCAAAATGTTTAAGGCCCTGAATATATTTAAACCTTATAATCTAAGCTTGAACCCACAGCCTTGATTTCAATATAAGGTTCTTTTTCCAGATAAACATTTACTTTTCCGTACTGGAATTCACTCCGGATTTCCCCTGGGGTAAATGTTTTGCTGTGACCGCCCATTTCAGCATCCCATTCCAAATCATGCGTTGTAACCTCAATTCTTATTGGATCCAAGGCTGCTAATTGCACGGTCTTTTCCTTAGGCTTCATAGCCTCCCTAACAATTTTACCAATAGTTACTTTTTTACTCAGGTCACCTAAGGCCTGACCCTGCTGCGCCCTTCTGGCAATGCCTTCTTGCACGGTTTGTTGGGCATCCTGCCTGAAAACAGCAGCCTGAGCTTCAATTCCGCGGAAACCCATGGATTCGAGAGCAGGCGTGTAATCGATGTTCAATTCTACTTTTGCAGGTTTTAATTCAATTCGGGCCGGATATGGTTTAACCTCAAGATCAGCGGGTCGGATCTTGAGGTCAAACTTATAAGGAACTGTTTCCATACCGATTTGTCCGAATTGTTGACGCACTTGTAAATCAATCATCCATAACAACCCCGGTTATTTCATAAAATCAATTAAGGAGGGCTGAAGTATTCGAGAGCCAACGGCCAAGGCAGCCTGATAGAGATTCTGCTGGTTTGTAAATTCCGTAATGGTTTTAGCCATATTGGCATCTTCAATCTCGGACAGATTTTTTTTCAGGTTTAAGTACATAGATTCGAGTTGGGATTGCACAGCTTCCAGCCTATTAACTCTAGCTCCTAGGTTGGCTCGAATAGCCGTGACCCGGGCTACGTTTTGCCCCACGGCTTTCGCAGCGGCAGAAATTTGCGCCGCATCCCCGTTTAACAATTGAGTCTTTAATTTGTCCAAGTTTTTAAATATATCTGTGTTTTCATCTGGACCGAAGAAAAGTTCCTGGCCATTGACCATGACATTAATCTGAATATTGTTCCCAATGTCAAACAAAACAGCTTCTGTGTTGCCCTGAAAATTATAGTCTCCGTCTATGGGCGCGGTGTCCGTAGCAGTGCCGCTAAATATATGTTTGTTACCGACTTTGGTATTAGCTAAGGATCTAATCTGTTCTTTAATCTGCTCTATTTCCTCAACAATGGCCTTTCTCTCATTTTCCGAATTGGTGTCATTTGCTCCCTGAAGCCCTAACTCCTCGGCCCTTTGTAAAAGGGACGTCAATTTCCCAAGCACGGAATCGGCCGTGTTCATATAAGATAAAGCCTCAGAAGCATTACTCTGCCACTGTTCGACCATAGCCACACTGCTTTTAAAGCGTAAGGCATTTTGAATACCTACCGGGTCATCGGAAGGTTTGGTAATACTTTTTCCGGAAGACATTTGGTTTTGCAACAGGGCAATTCGGGACAGTGAAGATTCAAGATTTAGTAAAAAATTTCGTGTTAGCATATTGTTAGAAATTCTCATCTTTTTCACTCCAGTCAAAAATTAACTAGCCATTAGCGGGTAATGCCCATGCCGGAAATAATTTTCTCCAGCATATCATCCAACACGGTTACTAAACGGGCAGCCGCAGCGTAACTTTTTTGAAATTTAATTATGTTTGTCATTTCTTCATCCAACGACACACCAGAAACTGACTCTTTCTGATTGAGCAGTTGGTTGAGCAACACAGCCTCTCCTTGGGCCATACGCTCCGATTGTTGGACATTAGCACCTAGCCTGGCAATTAGCGTTCCATAGGAATCTCCTATTGAACCGGACAGAGCTGCAATCTTTGAGGCAATACTTCCATCCCCTATATTGCCGTCCCCTGTCCGCAGGTTATCTTCGGTAATGCTGCTATTTAAAGCAATATCGGCAGCACTCAAACCATCAAAGAAAGCGTCGGGATAAGAACCGTTTTTAGTGTAAAAATCATTTACATTTTCGACGATATCTTGAACCAGCTTATCCAATTCACCCATAATCCCAGGCAAGTATTTATCCAATAATTCGACCTCTGCCGCCAAGGAACCCATCTGAGAGCTTTCCAGATTGAAAGTTTTAGTATCGCTGCCCACTAAGGAAAAGGAAAAATTAGGAGGGGGGTCCTCCGCTTCTTCTCCTTGCAATTCCCATACTTGATCATGATCCACCAGCACCAGTTCCTGTCCGGCAGTAGCAACTTCACTGGCAATTTCTATTTTAAAAACTCCCACATATCGATCCTTAAAATTTGAATCTTGAGTTTCCGTTACCCTAACACTGACAATCTTAGATAATTCATCTACCAATTTATCACGGGCATCATAAAGGTCATTAGGAGTATCTCCTGCCACCTCGGCTCTCTGAATTTGCATATTAAGATCTTTGATCTGGCTGGCATAGCTATTGATTTGGTCAACTTGCACCTGTACTTTGGATTTCAGGTCATTTTCTAAATCAGTCAACTGTTGGGCTAACCGATGAAAACTGTCTACCAAGGTCCGTCCTCGTTCAAGCACGAGGGCCCTAGCTCCGGAGTTTTCCGGATCCTTCGATAGTTCGCTCCAGGCAATCCAGAAATTGCTCAAATCCTTATGTAAACTGTCATCGGCAGGCTCATTGAAAAACGCTTGAATATTGGATTGAAAATATAGTTTTTCACTCCAATATTGTTCTTTGGAAGTTTCCCAACGAAACTGACGGTCAACAAATGCATCCCTAATCCGGGAAATACTCTCTATGGTAACACCAGACCCTATACTCACATTATGACCCATAGCCGAAATTACATTGGGAATACTTGTTACCAGATTACTAACTTGTCTGGTATAGCCTTTTGTTCCGGCATTGGAGATATTATGTCCTGCAGTATCAATGGCATACTGTTGGGCGGCTAAAGCATTTTTTCCTAATTCAAGCCCGGCAAATGTAGATCTCAAAGGTCTTCCTCCTTTTGATTTTCTATGGCGAATTTAGACATCCTTGTCAATAAAAAAGAATTCATTATTCATTTTCTTCTCGATTTTATTCTTAGAGTAAGTGGCTTTAGAGGACGAAGTAAGAGAATTTATAGTTAAATTTACAAGGCTAATGGCATTTTTCAAAAGCTTGGTATTGATCTCTTTTAAAGATTGCATTTCGCTAATTACTTTTTCCAGTTCAATTCGAATATCTTTAAAAGAAGGGTGCACTTCCTCTAAGTCTTGCAAAGTGATTTTCTCACTTTGTTTACCTGTTTCCTGAGCAAAAAATTCTGCCCAGTAAAGTCTTTCCTCTTCCAAGCGGCCGACTTCGAGCAGAATTAATTCTTCCTGGGCTGTAACCGTTTCCAATTCCTGGATTTTGTTTTCTACCAGAGCTTGCTGCTTGGCTTTTTCCAGGCTAATTATTTTTTTGAATAACTTAAGCTGCTGCTTTAGGTTATCCCCCAATTTTTTTATAATCTCAGCCACCTGTTTACCTCCCGTCTTTTTCCCAGGATAACATACTGGCTGCTATAGAAGCGGCATCGAGCTTAAATTCACCGTGAGCAATCTGTTCGGAAACCGCTTTAACCTTATCTTCCCGAATGTCAGGAAGGGCTTTGGCTTTTTGAATAAGTTTCTGGAAAATCTGGGCATTTTCCGAAACCGCCAGTTTATCTTTACTGTTGTTTTGGTTATTTCTATAAATTTGTGATACCCTGTTGGCTGCCTGAACGCTGCCTACAGGAGAGATTGACGTTCTGTCTACTTTCAAATCGATCACCACCTGAAGTTCGTATAATATTTTCTAACGGTTATTGGAACCGAAGCTGTCTGCTTTTCTTATCGTCAAAATACAGCCGGAGCTAAACAGCTATATTTGCTGATTAGATTCGTATTTTTAATATTTTCTCCTTTTTTCTCTTCTCTCCTGCCGTTTTTAGCTTCAAGAATCTCCTTTGAAAATTATTTATACACTTTTCTACAGCAAACAACAAAAAGGATGTTATAATTAAAAATAATTACAAAAAAGTTCATTTCATGCTAAATAAAAACGAGATATTTTACGTTAATATTAAATAGATAAGATATTATTTTTTATATCCTTGTTCATTAACCATGCAAATCGGGAGGAGAAAACAATAATATGGATATTACCACCGTTTTAGGCTTAATTATCGGTTTTGCAGGCGTTATAGTCGGTTTTTTGATTGAAGGCGGTCATGTAAGTGCCTTGGTAGGCCTACCTCCTTTTCTTATTGTTGTAGTAGGAACCCTGGGAGCGACCATTGTCGGGATACCTCGAGAAGAGATTAAAAAAATCCCCCAGTGGCTAAGAATTGCCTTCTCCAATAAATCTTTCGGAGTAGAAAAAGCATATTTTACTTTAGTGCATTTTTCGGAAAAAGCCCGCCAAGAAGGGCTGTTAAGTTTAGAACATGAATTAGATACCATTGATGACAAGTTTACCCGGCAAGGAATACAATTGGTTATTGACGGCACGGATCCGGAAATTACCAAGAGCATTTTGGAATCAAATATCACGGTCTTAGAAAACAGACATAAGATCGGTATTGGTTTCTTTGAAACAGCCGGGGGCTATAGCCCAACCCTGGGTATTATCGGTACTGTTATGGGCTTGGTCCATGTTCTGGGAAATCTGACCGATCCGGATAAGTTATCTTCTTCTATTGCCGTAGCTTTTATCGCTACCCTATACGGGGTTTGTTTTGCTAACCTATTTTATCTCCCTATTGCTACCAAGCTGAAGATTAAAAGTGAAAAAGAAGTCCAAACCATGGAAATGATTTTGGATGGAATACTATCCATTCAATCGGGCGAAAACCCGGCCATTCTTAAAGAGAAACTTAAGACCCATATAGGCTACCTTCCTGAAAAAGAAGCAGAAGAAATAACAACAGATGGTGATGAATAATGTCCAGAAGACGGAGAAAAGTTGAAGGCCGAGGCCCCGGCCAAGAACGATGGCTGGTAACCTATGCCGACCTCATAACCCTGCTCATGATTTTTTTCGTTATGATGTATTCCATGAGTCAGGTTGATGCTAATAAATTTAGAGCTTTAGCCGAATCCTTAAGCATAACCTTGGGTGGTGGGAGTCCGTCGGCAATTGAACTGTCAACTTCTCCTTCCGGCCCTTCCTTAATCGGGCAAGGAACTCCTCTGGAGAACAATACCAATCCTGGCAGGGCAGTTGGGCAGGAGGATGATCAGGCCACCGGCAATTCACAGGGAGGCGGCGATCCTGACGTTGAAACTATGACCATAGAACATATTAAAGCCAAATTGGATGCCTTTGCTTCTGAGAATAACATTCAAACCATGCTTGTTTCCTCTATCGAAGAAAGGGGTCTAGTGGTAAGTATTCAGGATACCCTTTTATTTGCCAGCGGTTCAGCGGAAATAACTCCCGAGGCCAGAACCATACTGAAAAAAATAAGCGGAGTTCTCTCCGCTTCACCCAATTATATCAAAATTGAAGGACATACCGATAATCTTCCTATCAATACGGTAAGATTCCCCAGCAACTGGGAATTATCCGTTCTCAGAGCAACAAATGTCTTACATATCTTGGTTAAGGAAGGCGGTATAAATCCGGAAAGGCTTTCAGCTACCGGCTATGGAGAATACCGTCCTCGGGCTGATAATAAGACTGAAGAGGGGAGAAGTTCCAACCGCCGGGTTGACCTGGTAATACTACGTTCTAAATACGATCCGGTTGAACCGGGACGTTATAATTTGCCTAGTACACCGTAATCAATAGGCGATTTCCTTTACTAGACTATAGAGGATGTCGCTGGCTAAATCCAGTTTTTCCTCATTGATCACTGTTAGATTGTCTTCAGGAGTATGATTTTGGGTTAGCCATTGTTTGCTGAGCAAGGTAACAGCCGGTACTCCTACCCGGCCAAATGGCAGTTCATCGCTGGCATGTCCTTGCCCTGGAACTTTCTCAATACTACCGCCCAAACTGCCAACCACTTGGAAGACAGTGCGAACAAGATTGTCTTCCTCCTTAGACCACAGAATAAAATCCTCTTTAGGGCCGTTAGCAACCGAGTCAAAATTGATAACGGCTTTTATACTGGTTAAAGGAACTGTGGGTTGGCTGACGAAATAAGAAGAACCCAGGAAACCCATTTCTTCCGCTCCCCAAAAAGCTACCACAATATTAGGGATGGGGAGCTTATCATCCAAAGCATCGGCTGTCAGTCGACGTGTGACTTCCAGGACACAAGCTACACCCGAAGCATTATCGTTTGCCCCGGGGTAGAGCCGTCCTTTATAGATCCCCAGATGATCGTAATGGGCAGAGATAATGACAGTTTGACTGGGATCCTGGCCGGGGATTGCGGCCAAGATGTTAGCCGACGGATTGAGAAGGGTATCGCTGGGGTCAGGGCGAAAAAGAACCCTGCCATTGATTATGGTCTCATTCATGGTGGGTATGGAAAATAGTTGCCAGTAATTGTTTTCCACCCCAAAAGGTAATAAATGCAAGTCTTTTAATTGTTTTTCAAGATAGACTAGAGTCTTGGTTTCCCCGGCGGTACCCGCTCTGCGGCCTTGTAAACCGGGGTCGCTTAAAACCCGGATATCTTCTATTGCTTTACGGTTAAGGATTTCGGAAGGAATGTAAACGTCCTCCCAATAATCTTTAGGGACTTGTAGCTGGACAGCCGGTCTCTCGGTGAGACCTTCCAGCTTTGTTGCCCAGGTGCCGGGCCAAGGGGTAAAGGAAAGAAGTACTACCCCGAGACCTATTGCGATTTTGAGTAAAATTCTGCCTATTTTCAAGTTAATTTATCCTTTCCGGAGGGAATTAATATGTCCTTAAGAGTAGATCATTCAAGCCAAAATCATACTATAGGGCTTGATGAACCGAAGACGGCTGTAAGAAAAGGAACTGATTTCGGCAAAGTCTTGGCTCAGACCCACAAACTTCAAGATCAAGAATTGGAGATATTTCTCCGGCGTCTGGAAAGCCAGGGAGAAAAACTAGCCAAAAGTCATGCTCTCCAAGATCTTATTGAGTTTAAAAATATGGTCAAAGACTTTCTAAAAACTACCTTAGGTAAATCCCGTATTCTGCAAGAAGAAACTTTTTGGGATTTCAGCGGACAGCCAAGGGCAATGTCCAGGGTCACAAAAATCAACCTTGCTCTGGAAGAGCTTGGAGAGCAAGTATTGTCTTCCCAGGCCGAATCGCTCACAATTCTAGCCAAAATCAATGAGATCAAGGGATTGATAATTGATCTGTTGGCTTAAAAACAAATTTACCAGTTGTACAAGGAGGAAAAATAGTTGGCTTATCCCCTAAAAAATCTTCAAGATTACGATCAATTCGTGCAAGCTTTTGAAAGACTAAGTGGTCTGGATTTAAAACTATATAAAGAAAACCAAATGAAAAGAAGGATAAACAATTTCATTAACAATCATGGCTATGGAAACTATACGGATTTTTTCCAAGCCCTTACCGGCGATCGCCAACTATATAATGCTTTTTTTAAACATCTTACCATTAATGTAACTCAGTTTTACCGGGATGATCGGCTTTGGGAAGTTTTCCGCACCAAGATCGTCCCGGAGTTGTGCCGTCATAAATCATCCTTGAAATTTTGGAGTGCCGGCTGTTCCGCCGGACAGGAAGTATATACTATAGCCTCCATCATGAATCAGTATTTTCCCGATATTAAGTATAGTATCTTAGGAACTGATATTGATGTCAATGTTTTAGAGCAAGCTAAGGAAGGGCTTTATGAAGAAAGAGACTTCGCCAGCACCCCTAAATCCATCCAGGAACGTTTCTTTTCCCGGGTAGACAATAAATATCAGGTCAAGGAAATTTTAAAGAAAAACGTTACTTTCCAAAAGCATAATCTTTTAACTGACCCTTTCGAAAAAGGATTTGACCTTATCGCCTGCCGCAATGTCGTAATTTATTTCACAGAAGAAGCCAAAAATGTCCTTTACCAAAAATTTTCGGCTTCTCTTAACCCCGGAGGCTATCTCTTTACCGGCAGCACGGAGCATATTTTTGGGAAAAACGATTTAAAATTAAAATCTATCGCTTCTTTTTTTTATCAGAAGCAGCTTTAAAAATAGGAGCCTAGGGGTAGAAACACTTTCAGTTGACCTCTTAAGTCTGAAATGCTAACATGCATAAAGGAAAAGACGCAAAGGAGTAAATCAGTATGAAAATAGGCTTAATTGGACTACCGTCAGTAGGAAAAACAACTCTTTTCAATCTCTTGACAGGTTCAGATATCGAAATTACGGGCTTTTCGCAAGGAAAAATCGAAGCTAA
>ERZ773359.5779-NODE-5779-length-11562-cov-16.321283_pt1 | contig 11562 bp, 7 predicted proteins | sample MGYA00374955_ERZ773359 | MGnify/ENA primary metagenome ERZ773359 (study PRJEB29098, sample SAMN04486028) | biogas fermenter metagenome | study: EMG produced TPA metagenomics assembly of the Biogas fermentation microbial communities from Germany - Plant 4 DNA1...
TTTTCTTTCAGGTACTGCAAAAGGGCATCGGGTATTGTTCCTGCACCCATTTGCAGAGTGTCTCCGTCCTTTATTAAGGAGGCAACATTTCTCCCTATAGCATCGGTAACCTCATCTTTACTGGCAAACCTCTGTAATTCGAGTAAGGGACCATCGTTTTCAACTATATAGTCTAACTGTGATACATGAACAAAGGTGTCGCCGTAGGTTCTGGGCATATTGGGATTGACTTCGGCGATAACAATCTTAGCGCTTTCAACTAGCTGTTTGGAATGATCTACCGATACGCCCAGGCTGCAATATCCGTGTCTATCCGGAGGTGATACCATAGTAATAAAAACATCAACAGGAATCCAACCTTCACGAAAAGCTCTGGGAAACTCATGAAATTTCAAGGGAATAAAATCGCCATAAGTATCCCAGACAGATGACCGGGTATGAGGTCCTAGAAACATGGAATTAAGCACAAAATGTCCTTTCATTTCCGGTTTGCAATATGGCGCACTGCCGAGAGCAACTCCTTGAACAATTATTACATTTTCTAGTTCTTTATAGCGTTTTACCATCTCTCCTACTAATAACTCGGATTCACTGGCAGCATGGCCAGGTACCACTCGGTCCCCAGATTTTATAACTTTAACTGCCTCTTCTGCTGTTGTTAATCTTGCTTTGTAAATATCTTGCCATTTGGACATCTCGCATCTTCATCCTTTCTCTGTAAGTTTTTGTTTATCTCCTTGTACTCTATTAAGTAGCAAAAAGTATGCCATCTGAATTAACGACGGGAAAATGCGAAAATCAGTCCAATCAAGATAGATCAGTGACTGGTCAGCTTACTATAAATACCTTCTCAACCATATACATATAAATAAATAATTAAGTTGTAATTAAGAACATTCCATGTTGCTGCTGCCCAACTTGTTGTTCATTTGCAACGTGTTGTTTCGACAAATCATCATATTATACTACAGGGTTCTGCCAAATAACTCTTTGTATTGCGCTTTCAACTCTTCCCTAAAATTGGGGTGAGCAATGTTTATCAGCGCTCTGGCTCTTTCTTCATTGGTTTTAGCAAACAGATTGGCTACGCCATACTCGGTAACCACATAATGCACATCATTTCTGGTGTCGGTTACGGGAGTACCGGGCTTTATCTGACAGGTAATGCGTGATACCGTTCCATTCTTAGCGGTAGAGGGTAAAACAAGGATAGGCTTGCCATTGCGAGACATGGCGGCTCCGGTTAAATAATCTAATTGGCCGCCTATCCCGCTGTATTGTTTGGTGCCAATAGCTTCAGAAACCACTTGTCCCAGCAAATCTATCTCCAGAGCTTGGTTTATGGCTACCATGTTGTCGTTTTGGGCGATAACACAAGGATTGTTAACGTATTCTACCGGCATAAGCTGAAATATGGGATTTTCATGAACATAGTCATATACCAGTTTAGTTCCTTGAATAAAAGTAGCGACCACTTTGTTAGGCCATAAGGTTTTCTTCTTGCCGGTGACAACCCCTAATTCTATCAATTCGATTAGACCATCGGAAAACAGTTCCGTGTGTATACCTAAGTCATTCTTTTCCCGTAAATAGCCTAAAAGCGCATTAGGAATTTTCCCGGTGCCCATCTGGAGGGTATCACCGTCATCTATTAAAGAGGCAATGTTTTTCCCTATAGAATCAGTGACCTCATCCTGTTCACCAAACCTCTGCAATTCTAATAAAGGACTATCGTTTTCAATTATATAGTCGAACTGTGACACATGGACTAAAGTATCTCCATACGTTCTAGGCATATTGGGGTTAACTTCGGCGATAACAATCTTAGCGCTTTCCACTAGCTGTTTGGAATGATCCACCGACACACCCAGGCTGCAATATCCATATTTATCCGGAGGTGAGACTATGGTCAAAAAAACATCAATAGGTACCCAACCTTCCCGAAAGGCCCGGGGAAATTCATGAAAATGTATAGGGATCAAATCACCATAATGATTCCAAACCGATGAACGGGTGTTGGGCCCTAGGAAAAAGGAGTTAATTACAAAATGTCCTTTCATTTCCGGTTTGGCATAAGGCGAACTGCCAAAAGTAACCGCTTGCACAATTCTTACATTTTCCAGTTCTTTATAACGTTTAACCATCTCTCCTACTAGTAATTCGGATTCGCTGCCACCATGACCAGGAACCACTCGGTCTCCAGATTTTATAACCTTTACAGCTTCTTCGGCGGTTGTCAGTCTTGCTTGGTAAATGTCTTGCCATTTGGCCATTTTAATTGCTTCATCCTTTCCTAATTATCATTTTTACTGCATGTACGTTGCTCAGTTGACCAAAGGGTCTAACAAAGAATCTGCAGATACACCTCCATTCATAAGTAATTCCTGTGAAAATAGCCCTCTCCGTGTCATCGCGAGGGCTGTTCTTACAGCAATATCAAGTCCGGAAGCCCTTTTCACATCATCGACGGGTGACGGGCTTAGATTTTTTCATTCACTATTCTGCGGTATTTTGTATATATTTATCCACCCAATGGCAGGCATTATTGAGGTGAAGCAAATAATTGGCGTCCTTAATGGCAATAATCCATCTATAGTTATTTGCCATAACTTTTTCTTTTCCGGTATAAAACCGATCTATGAATGCCTAATTTATTGGCAGCCTCACTAATTGAGCCATTGCATTCGTCAATAACTTTTTCGATGTAGTATTTTTCGGCTTCAGCTATAAACTCTTTGAGTTTCCCATTATTATCCGCATTTGGGCTCATACTGTTTTCTATTACAGATAAATCTGTGCTTAGCTGCAAATCCCCTTCATCGGTTAAACGGCCTTCGTGGGGTATGATTACATTGTCATAGCCTTTCATTTCCAAACCTGGACTAGTAATAAAAAGCCTTTCCACTATATTTTTTAATTCTCTTACGTTACCGGGCCAGTGATATTTCCTCAAGGAATCAGATATTTGGGGTCCGAAAAACTTATTAGTCTTGTATTTTGTATTCAATTCATCAAGGAATTTTTGGGCAAGAACCAGAATGTCCTCAGGTCTGTCTCTTAGAGGGGGTATACTAATAGGAATGACATTTATCCGGTAAAATAAATCCTCTCTAAACAAATTATTCTCAACCATTTGTTTCAAGTTTTTATTCGTGGCTGCAATTAACCGCACATCGACTTTCTTGTCCACGGTTGCTCCTATTCTTCTAACCTCACCGCTCTCAATCACTCTCAATAGTTTAGGTTGCAGATATAAAGGCAATTCAGCAATCTCATCAAGAAATAAAGTTCCTTTATCTGCAATCTCAAATAAACCATGTTTCCCTTTTTTATCAGCTCCCGTGAAGGCTCCCTTTTCATAACCAAATAATTCTGATTCCATTAAGTTTTCCGGTATTGCGGCACAATTTACAGAAATAAACGCTGCGTCTTTGCGTTTACTTAGACGGTGAATATACTTGGCAATAACATCCTTTCCGGTTCCCGATTCACCATATAAAATTACGGTACTATCAGTTGTAGCCACATTACTTGCTTCTAATATGACTTTTTTCATTAAGCTGCTCTGGGCTACTACTTCACCATCGTCAAAATATATGCCCCGTAAATGGTGTACTTCTTCTAGGTATTTATTTTTTTCGCTTCTTTCAAATTCCAGTATAGAAATGAACTTGTGGAGTATGCTCTTCTCTATACTGGATGATAGTACCATCGTTAATTCACCTTTATTATTAAAAAACGGCCGGCTGGAAACAATTAGCTGTTTACCGGTTCTAGTATTTAGTACACCGATAACTTCTTCTTTGGTTTCGATAACTTTTAATACTGGGGAATTGTCATAATAACCTTGGTTTATTAGTTCTGTTACTGTATATCCAATCATTCTATCTAAAGGAATGTCCAATATTTTTGAGGCAGCTGGATTAGCGTATATAACTTTACCTGTATGGTCGGTTACAAAAATCGACTCATTATAGTTTTCTATGATGTATTCCAGGTCATAGTCTTCATTTCTCAAAATATCAACTCCTTTGGACAGTTAACAAACAAGATGTTATCCTGTTATAATTCAGTTATAATGTAATTACAATAAAGTATATATTTTGCCAATTAACACAAATATACAACACATACAATTTGGAGTATTATTAATTTGCTGACAACATGGTGACTAAAATGCAACATTTCTGAACTAGATCTAAATATAGAATTCCTTAATGCTTAATTAATGCAAAAAGTGTGCCGAATTGTTTATAAGAATTGGTGTTAAGCCTTACTCAAGGATGTGGTGAACCAGATCCCTGTTAATGGATGTATCAACCTTGATCTAAATTATTTTTATAGTCTGACTTCGTAATAACTACTATTTTGGAACATAACGGTGAAATATTTGGAAGGGAGGCGATAACATACAGTTTGGATATTCGATATATAAGTATTTGCCCATTTTCAACTGATACATAAGTCCGATGTATATACCTAGGCTTGTTGAACGTTGGTAGACAAATGGGAGGATAAATTATGACGCTGGCTAAAAAAAGAAAATTTGACTATAAATTATTGGAAAGAATTATCGTTCAATCAAAAGAACCACTCTTCGTTACCGACAATAAAGGAATAGTTATATTAGCTAGTCCCGCTTCCGCAAGAATTCTGGGTATCCCGTTAAACGAACTAATAGGAGCGGACGTTCATAACCTTTGCAAAGCTGGTTATTACGATCGCTCTACAGTTATGGAGGCAATTAACAAAAAAGAAGATGCCATAGGAATAATTAACGCTAAGTATGGTAAAAAGTTTGTTTCCAAAAGTTATCCCCTCTTTAATGATAACGGGGAGTTGGAAATGATCTTAACTACCAGTTTCGAAGAAAACCTGATCGAGCTGCTGACTCAAATAGTGAAAACAGAAGAAGATTTTATAGAAGAACCCAATAGGTTCCGTAAATTCGACAATGCTCCTGATACTACAGGAATCATAGCTAGGAGCAAAATTATGAAAAAAATATTATTATACGCTAAACGAGCGGCTGCTTCAGATAGTACTATTATGCTATATGGAGAATCAGGAACCGGAAAAGATGTGCTGGCTAAGTATATCTACGAAAACAGTATAAGAAGAAATGCTCCTTTTGTAACTATCAACTGTGCCACTATACCTGAACATCTGGTAGAATCGGAACTATTCGGCTATGAGAAAGGAGCTTTTACAGGTGCACAGAATAAGGGAAAACCCGGTCTCTTTGAGATGGCTGATAACGGAACTGTTTTCTTGGATGAAATTGCCGAGCTTCCTATATTTTTGCAGCCAAAGTTGCTGAGAATACTTGAGAACAGTGAGATAAGAAGAATAGGCGGAGTAACCGATAAAAAAATAAATATCAGAATAATCGGGGCTACCAATAAAAACCTGCAAGAAATGGTGAGTCAAAATAAATTTAGAGATGACTTGTTTTATCGATTAAATGTTATCCCCATTAATATTCCTCCTCTTCGCGAAAGACGCGAAGATATCATCCCTTTGGCTAAAATGTTTTTGTCCAACTACAACACCAAGTATAATTCCCGTAAACTCTTTGATATAAAACTCCTGGATGCTTTTGCCGGTTATGATTGGCCGGGTAATGTAAGAGAAATTAGAAATATTGTGGAACGGTTATGTATTACTACTAAAGACGATGTTATCCAGGACCAGGACTTCTTAGAAATCATTTCCTCTAATACTGCCGATACTATAGCCAACCAAAATGTCATTAGTTTTGATCAATATCAAGGAACACTCAAAGAAGTTTTAGATAAAGTAGAAAATCAATATATAGAACAAGTGATAAAAGAATGTAACGGAGCAATAGGTGAAGCGGCTAAAAAATTAGGAATTGATCGTACCGTTTTATATCGTAAAAGGAAAAAACATCACGTTGCATATGCGCAACATGTTGGCGAATAGCAACATTCATATTATAATAAGCATATTAAAATAAGAAGGTCAAATTGAATAGCGACAAATTACCAGTGCAAGATGGAGATCCTCTAGCCTGCTGACAAAGAAAGTCAGCGGGTTTTTTGTTTGTAGCAGAGCTTTTGGCAATTTGCTGCTTTAGACTAGTAAGGCATGATAATTGCATACAAGATATTATATAAATAATAAATTATCTTAATTACAGCTATTTATGAGCGTTATTCTGTAGCAATAAATTTGAAAGGAGACCCTGTTAATGGCTTTTGAAACCCTTATTTACGAAATAAAAGGACAAGTAGGCATCTTACAGTTTAACCGCCCTAAAGCCTATAATGCGCTCAACAGGCAAGTTTTTGAAGAGTTAAATCAGGCCATGGACATGATTCATAACAAAGGAAATCTTCGGGCGCTGCTTTTGACAGGTGGGGAAAAAGTGTTTGCTGCCGGAGCTGATATTAAATACATGGCTGATCTTGAGCCATTGGAAGCTGAAAATTTTATAACCTTGATCAATAAGGCTTCTGACAAACTGGCTGCCCTCCCGATACCAACAATTGCAGCCATAGCCGGATATTGCCTGGGAGGTGGACTGGAATTGGCTTTAGCCTGCGATATTCGTATCGCTTCGGAAAGCAGTAAATATGGACAACCTGAAATAAATGTAGGGATTATACCAGGCGGAGGTGGTACGCAAAGATTAATACGTCTTATAGGTCCAGGATGGGGAAAGTATTTGATAATGACCGGTCAACTGATTAACGCACAACAAGCACTGCAGTTAGGACTAATAACAGAGATAGTAAAATCGGAAAAGCTTTTAGGCCGCGCTATGGAGATTGCAGAAATCCTGCAAGCTAAATCGCCTATAGCGCTGAGAATGGCCAAAAGATGCATTGACAACGGGCAGGATATCGACCTGGCCACCGGACTGGAATTTGAACAAAAAATGTTTTCTTTATTGTTTTCTACTGCTGATCAAAAAGAAGGTATGGAGGCATTTATCGAGAAGCGAAAACCACAATTTATAGGCAAATGATGAGACGTACATAATAGTACTGTAATAATCAGTAATTATAGCAGCCAAGCCAAAAGAAAGGAGTCAGTTATGAAAGAATTAAAACAATACGAAACTATTACATTGAACTATATCGAAGAGGGCATATTGGAGGTTACGCTTGATAGGCCTCACAGATTAAATGCTCTGAGTTTACAAATGATAGATGATTTGCTTGATTTATGGGCCACACTGCGAGATGATTTTGAAACCCGGGTAGTAATCTTGAAGGGAGCAGGGGAAAAAGGATTCTGCGGCGGTGTAGATATTAAGGAAAGATTTCCTGATGAAATGCTCAATGCCCCTTGCCTTTATAACTGGCAAACTCGACTAGGGGAATTATTGTATATGATGCGTAAGATCCCCCAGCCAATAATAGCTTTAATTCATGGGGCAGCCACGGGTGCCGGCTTGAGTTTTGCTTTAGCGGCGGATATTCGCATTATTTCCCCTGATGCTAGATTCTCCGCCTTTTATGTTAATGTGGGTTTAGGGGGCGCAGATATGGGTTCAAGCTATTTCCTGCCCCGTTTAATCGGAGCAGGACGCGCCTATGACATGCTCCTTACCGGAAGATTTATGGATGCACAAGAAGCCCTTGATTTAGGCCTTGTTTCTCAATGTGTTGAACGGGACAAGCTAATGGAGGCTGGGTTGGCTACTGCCCGTATGATAGTAGAAAAAGATCCATTAGCAATACGTTTGACTAAGGAAGCTATCAATCAAAACCTTGATTCATCAAGTATGGAAAGAGTGCTTACTGTTGAAAATAGAAATCAAACTATAATGTTCATGCATAATCTCAGCCAGGGAAAATACTTCATAGGCAAATAAATACCCGTATAGCCTGTGATGTGGCATTTAATTTTGCAGCGCTTAGGCCAGGAAGCATCATTAGTTTTGAAGGAGAATCAGCTAACAACTTGTTAATATTTACTCAGGAGGGATATTTGTAATGGCAACAAAATCCATATTTGTAGTAGGTGCAGGATTAATGGGAAGTGGAATAGCCCAAGTAGCTGCTCAAGCCGGCTACGAAACCAAATTGTACGACATAAGTAAGGATGCCCTAGATAGGGCAATGGCAAGTATAAAAAATTCCCTCGATAAGTTTGCCAGTAAAGGCAAACTTACTCAAGAACAGGTAGACAATGCTGTAGCCAATTTGTCAACCACATCCAGCCTGGAAGAAGCTAGCCAATCCGATTTAATTATTGAGGCAGTTTTTGAAAACGTTGAACTGAAACAGGAAATCTTTCAGCAATTAGACACTATATGCAAGCCGGAAGCTATTCTCGCTACTAATACTTCAGCTATTGCAATTTCAAAAATTGCCTCAATTACAAAAAGACCTGACAAGGTTGTGGGATTACACTTTTTTAGCCCCGTTCCCTTAATGAAATTGGTGGAAATTGTTTCTGGAGTTAAGACAAGTCAGGAAACAATTGATGAAGTTTCTAAGGTAGCAGCTAATTTCGGTAAGGAAGCTGTTTTAGTGCGAAAAGATTTTGGCGGGTTCATTGTTAACCGGGTATATCTGCCCTACATTCGCATGGCTTTACTGACTTTGACCGAAGGGGTTGCCAGTGTTGAGGAAATGGATAAAGCCGTAAAGTTAGGTTTAGGATATCCCATGGGACCTTTTGAGTTGGGTGATATGGTAGGCTGGGATGTTATGTACAATGCTATGAATGCCATATATCATGATACCGATGATACGGCCTTTGCCCCGCCCCTTTTACTTAAACGCCTTGTGGATGCCGGAGTCTTAGGCAAAAAAACTGGCGAGGGTTTTTACCTGTACAATGATAAAGGACAGAAAATTGGAGTTAATGCCAAACTAGCGATTATTTAGCTGAATAACTCACGGTTGTATACCCCTTCCTTTAATCGGTGCTAGACTTAGGCAGGCAAATTCGCAATCAAATCGAATTCTTGCCTGCCCAATCGGCACCTGATGTTTCCTATTTACGAGTAATTTGATCCTTATTTGCCATGAACATACCTGAACATTATCTTTAGTCTTTTTTATGTTTACTCACTGCCAGCATACGCACATTAAGCCCCATGGCAGTTTGATGTAGGGAAGTTTCAAGAATGAAAGGATGATGTACATGCAACGAGAAGCTGTAATTGTTTCACCAGTGAGAACGCCCGTAGGTAAATGTGGAGGAAGTCTAGCCCCGGTACCAGCTCATAAGCTTGCTGCCAGCGTCATCAAAGAAACCGTCAATAGAACAACCGGGCTTAATCCAACAGAAATCGATGATGTTATTTACGGAAACCTTTTTGCTTATGATGTGGCCAATATGGCGCGTATGGCTTTGCTGGAAGCCGGATTACCACTTGAAGTACCGGGCATGACCGTGGACAGGCAATGTTCTTCCGCTCTTAATGCCATTATACTAGCGTCAGCATTGGTAATGGGCGGTTTTGGCGACTTGTATATTGCCGGTGGAGTCGAAAGTGATTCAAGAAGACCTTTTGTATTCGAAAAGCCAGAAAGAGGGTATCAAGTAACTTTTCCCAAATGGTGCGGTATCCAGGTGTCTCCGCCGGAAATTGGCAATCCACCCATGGGTATTACGGCGGAAAATGTTGCGGAAAAATATCAGATTACCCGGTCAGAGCAAGATGAATTTGCTTATCAAAGTCATCTTAAAGCAATTGCTGCCCAAAAAAGAGGAGCCTTTGATGAACAGATCGTGCCTATCGCCGTACCGCAGCGCAAAGGAGATCCAGTAGTTATCAGCCAGGATGAATGTCCAAGGCCGGACATCAGCTTAGAAGCTTTGAGCAAGTTAAAACCGGCCTTCAAGAAAGACGGTACGGTAACTGCCGGCAATAGCTCACCAATGAATGATGGTGCTTCGGCATGCATAGTCACCACCAGGGAAAAAGCTGAAAAAATGGGCTGGCCCTGGATGCTCAAGTTTAAGGCCTATGCCGTTGCCGGCACTGATCCTAATTACATGGGTATCGGTCCGGTCTATTCTACGAAAAAGCTTATGAGTCAGACCGGCGCAGAACTAAAGGATTTTGATCTTATTGAACTGAATGAAGCATTCGCGGCTCAATCTCTTGCTTGTATAAAACTATTGGGTATTGTTCAGGATAGATTAAATGTTAACGGCGGCGCCATTGCCCTGGGGCATCCTTTAGCTGCCACAGGCGGGATACTCACTGCTAAACTCGCCTATGAGATGCAAGCCCGGGGAGTTAAGAATGGTCTCATTAGCTTCTGTTGCGGCGGAGGTCAAGGGGTAAGCGCCTGGTTTGAAGCTCGTTAGTACTAAAGGATAACAGAGCGAAAGGCCTGCATCATCAATGCACTAATAAACAATTTTTTAGGGGGTCGTTGACCAAAATGTCAACTGACCCCCTATCTATTGTTCCGATCACTGAATTCGTCTTTTCTAAACTGGCACTTCTATCTAAAGAAACCCTAAATATTTCCTTAAATATTTTGAGAATTGGGGTTATGATTTTAGCAAATTGCTGGCTACTATTAGTTTTTGCATATCCGAAACCCCTTCGATTTGTGATCCCAATATGGCATCTTTGTAGATCCTGCTAATCTTGTAATCTTCCATTACGCCATATGAACCATGGATTTCCATGGCTATCCTGGCCGCCTGCACAGCATTGTCACCTACACATGATTTGACAAGCGCTGCCTCTTTGGCGAACTGCTGCATATCTTTCATAGTATCAGCTAAATATCCTAACCGGTAACAAAGCCAGCGGGCCAATTCATATTTTATAGCCAGATCGGCTATTTTTAGCTGGATAGACTGAAACTTGGCTATGGACTTTCCTCTGTGAAGCTTTTCTTTAGCATATTTGAGGGCTTCCTCAAAAGCTGCTGAAGTATCTGCCAAGGCACAAGTGCTGGTACCAATCTTTCCTAAAGCTATACCTGTCAGGAGAATCTGGAATCCTTGTCCCCTCTCTCCTAACACGTTTTCTTCTGGCACCTTAACATTATTCAGGTATATATCTACTAAATCGCTTCCGCGGGCACTTATTTTTTTCCACGGCTCTGAAACTGAATATCCTTCGCACCACTTATCCACAATGAAGGCTGTTACGTTATCGAACTCAACATCGCGGGCAAATACTACCAGGGGACCTTGATAACTGCCATTGCTTATGAATCTCTTAGTTCCGCTTAGAATGAAATAGTTGTTTTCTTTCTGGGCAGTAGTTTCAAGTTGCTTGGGGTCGGAGCCTGTACCTGGTTCCGTAAAAGCAAATGATCCTTTAAGTCTTCCCTGGCATACCGCAGGAATATACCTGCGCTTTTGATCATCGTTACCAAAAATCGTTAAAGCTGACAAAGTCATGGTATTTACCGAAATAAAAAGCCCTACTCCTGCGGAGCGCTTGGCCAGCTGTTCTAAGGCCAAAACATAACTTACATATCCTGCTTCAGATCCACCGTACTCTTCAGGAATAGGGATTCCTAATAGCCCATGTTCTGCTAAAGCTTCAATTATGTGTTCAGGTATGGTATTTTCCTCATAAATTTGATCGATAACTGGCTCCAG